>Ga0214545_1003233_pt1 | contig 31233 bp, 14 predicted proteins | sample CNSS4metaG_FD_160064 | JGI IMG/M metagenome (GOLD analysis project Ga0214545, IMG submission 160064) | Root nodule microbial communities from cowpea collected in UCLA plant growth center, Los Angeles, California, USA - CNSS4 | ecosystem: Host-associated > Plants > Roots > Nodule | place: USA...
TGTTGTAATCTTTGTAGTCATGCTGCCAATAATGTTTAAGATTCAATGTCTGTAGTTGAGGATGATGATTTGTTGGTGATGATGATGTTTTGTTGGTGTTGAAGTTATGAATGTAAAAAAGCAGTGTGGTAACTTGTGAATGGTGTGTTTGTTTGTAATGAAGCAGGGTCTAGTAATGTGCAATTTAAGTCCTTATTTTAAGTTCATACGATAGTTTAAAATGTGCAATCTGGTCCCTATTTTAAGTTTAAAATGTGCAATCTGGTCCTATTTTAAGTTTAAAATGTTCAATTTGGTCCCTATTTTAAGTTTAAAATGTTCAATTTGGTCCCTTTTTTTAGTTTAAAATGTTTAATTTGGTCCCTGTTTTATGTTTAAACTGTTGAATAGAGTCTCTGTTTTATAACACAACCTGCCAAATAGAAGTGGAAAATAAACCAACATATAATTGAGTCCATATTGAACATACACAACCTGCCAATCACACAAGTCCAAATTCCAATCACAACTCCAATCTTGGAGGCCAATATTCATTCAAGTGCAATCAAAATGTGCTGAAGTCATGGAATTCAGATGTTCAACAAAAGTGTGCTGGAGAAACAAAGTTAACAAACATAGTACCAATTACTACAAAATTACTATCAAAACAGGCCTAAATACATCAAAAGTTATCTCCTAAGTAGGCCTAATTAAAGCACAACAAAAGTTGTTCAAGTTGGTGGTCTTCGAATCTGCAATTTGTGCCTGCAGCTTGGTTGCCCAGTCTGTTGTGGGACTTCATGTGCCTGCTGTGAAGGTTGTGTTGGTTGTGTGGTCTGCTGACTTGATGGTGGTGGTTGTTGTGTAGGCTGTGTTGGTTGTGTGGACTGCTGACTTGATGGTGGTGGTTGTTGTGTAGGCTGTGTTGGTTGTGTGGACTGCTGACTTGATGGTGGTGGTTGTTGTGTAGGCTGTGTTGGTTGTGTGGACTGCTGACTTGATGGTGGTGGTGGTTGCTCTGTAGGCTGCGGTTGCTGAGGGAGTTGTGGACAATTACTTCTATTATGTCCCACTTCACGACATACCCTACATCTTTTTTGATGGCCACCTTTCCTTAACTCAGTATCATTTTTCTTTAATTCCCACTGCTCCAATCTCCTCTTTTTCTTTGGCCTACCAGGTAATCTCCTCTTGAGGGGGGGTTGAACATCATTGTAGGAATGTCGACGAACCTTCAATCGCAATAACGCTCCAAACTTGAATGCGAACCCTAACTGATGAACGCTCCAAAAACCCTAATTTTCTGACTAACCCTAGGCCATCTCCACGATCTCCTTCGTTCCGTCTTCACTCAAATGATTACTCCCCTTTCCTAATTTCTCCACAATCACATTTGATTGTCTAAACTTGGGTGCTCGACGTTTACCATGTTTCTCAACTTACCATTTCTAAATATTTTAATTGTTTTAACTTTTTACTTTATTTAACTTTTTACCCCAATTTTTTTTTAACGATTCACTGTGCCAGCATGTATTCAGAAAACTGACACGTAGGCCAACAGTTACAGCGTGTCACTGTTCCGTTAAAAATTTTAACTCCGTCTGCCAAAAGGACTTAATTGAATGCGATTTTACCAAAACGAGGACTAAATTGAACAAACAACCAAAATAGGGACCAGATTGAATAATTTTGACAAAAATAGGGACCAAATGTGTATTTAAGCCTTTTTACTTTATGTAAAAAAATGAAAAAGAAGAATATTTTTTTATTGATAGAAAATATTTTGATTGGAAGAAGCACAAATATTATTTTCTTTATATTGTATAAATTATTAATTGAAAATAAATATTTAATTTTTTGAATAACTTTTCTCAAACTCATTCCTGAATAATTATGAAGTTAACAGTGTATTTTTTATGTTAATCTTGTTTTGTTTGATTGTGATTGAAAAGTTATGAGAAAATCTAAATCGAATTGCTAAGTTGGTTTCTTTATATATACAATTTTAGACATTATTATATGTTGACTTAATTAAGTTTTAAGGTATGATAAATTTTGAATATGTTTAATTGAGTCTCTAGTAAATTGGGTGTTTTATCACTTTATATTTTTCAATTGAGTTACTTTTTAATTTTTCCTCTTAGATGAAGTCAAGGTAAGGACACATCGAACTGTGGCCATTTTTATCCTAGGGGAGAAGGTTTCGAAATAATCCACATCTTCAATTTGGAGAACACCTTTACTACAAGGTGAACTTTGTAACCCTTAACATTGTTGTATTTTAATAGCTTAACTTTGTAGATTCATTTGTATTTATAAAGACATTTTAGATTGCCAATATTTTTCTTTATCTGATATCGATAACATTGTGTTCATCGTCAAATTCACTACTTTACGACTCATGGCTTATCTGACGATGTTTAACAATTTCTTGGAAACGGTTTGAATTAAATTCAAATGATAAAAGGGTAATTGTGATAGAAAGGGACAATTCAATCATAAGTGACAAAAGACTGAATCATATAAAGCAGTTAAAGATACACATAACTGAAAGTAAGGAAATAGCACTTGTAAGGCTAGGTTGAGTTAAAACAAGGTGGAGATGGAATGATAGGTTAAGACATGTTGCGCAAAGAAGATGAAAGAATTGAAGAGGAGGAGGATGATTCCATATTGGTGTTGGTGATTGGGAATTTAGGATTTAGATATAAAGGCAATAAAGGATTTGAGGAAAATGTGGATTTACGTCGATAAGGATGGAAGATCCATCAAGAGGTAATGAGATTGTATAATTAGGAGAAATGGTCTGGGCTACGAGTGTGTATGTAGGGATGTTAATGGACAAAGAAGGTGGGTTGTTTCTGTCAAAGGGAAATAACATTTTATTATATAAGATATTGTTACTAAATTTTAACAATATATTTTTGCTTTAAATTTTAAATTAAAAATATAAAAGCATTTACCAACAACTTTCCATGAATTTATGCTTCTCTAAGATACCCCAAGAAACAAATGGTCAAATATGAAAAGAAACGATTCCTCAGCATATTTCGATACAAGAGATAACCATAAGAGGATAACAGTTCTTACACTGGATCAATAGTATGCTTGACGCACAGCCAAATATTGATGTTTTATAAGAAACCCTCCGTTAAGAATTGATAAATTGCAACTCTGACTCAAGGATAGGACTGAAAATATGCCAACTAGAATCATGGAATGCATTATAATAATCATCTGAAACTGTTTGGATTCTAAATTCATTTGTAAATCCTCGAGCAGCCAAAATATGCCCCACCGAATTAAGAATAGGTGAGTTCTTACACAACGACACATGCTGCTCATATGTTTCAAAGCTGTTGCCAAATAATACCATGTTTTTCAAGAGATTCAGTTTCCAATTTGCTTGCAACAGGTTGTTATATAACTCTGCCTCACAATGAGGCATGAAGAACATTGTTGGCTTCAGTGCCTCCCGTCTCCCATGCTCGTTTATGGACATGACAGAACAACCAAGAGTTTCCAAAACCTGAGACTCGGTTGCAGAAAGAATAGGATCAAATACCTCTACGTTTCCAATCCAACTGAAATCTCTTTTCAACAATATTGCAAGGCTAAGCTGCAATCGAGGGGGCTCATACAGTTCAATGCTGCCTATACCATAAATGACCATTTGCATCTTTATCTCCGAGGCCAAAACCCTACTGAAGTAATCAGCAATTGATGTTTGAATTTGATCCCTGAAAGTATGATAGAATTCAGATTTATCAATCTTATTCATACATCTTTCCATTTTCTGCACCAACGTTGCTTCTTTGCTTGGATCAGTCAGAGAATCTGTCGGAGTCCATGGCTCTTGTTTTTCCTCCAAAACTCCAGATTTGGTAGCTTTTCTTCTTTGTCTGCTGCGACGGGGTAAAACAACTGTCCAACCTTCACTTGTGCAGTTGTCAATTGTTAGAGTTTTCTCCGAAGCTGCCATTGAGACTCTAAATCTCTTAGTCTCTGATGCACTGCTTCAACCTCAGAATGCAATGTCAAATTCTGGGTAAAATTACATGGTGTTTAGTACTGGCTTTCCATGCTTACTCGTGCAAAATAAACAGCAGCCTGATCCATGTTATTTGTAAATAGTCTCATTCAAGAAGATGATAAAATTTGCGAATGCAAACTACTAAAGTACGCAAAAACATAATGTAAATGTGCATCTTTGCTAAACCATCTTTTCAAATGAACATTGATGATAACCCCAGCATGCTCATCAACGAAACATACCCAAGAAATGGTGGTCATGAGAACCCAAAATCAATATACAGACTTGGTACGGATCAATATACAATCAACGTAGATATATTATATTCCTATTACTGACGTATTTCAAGCTTAAGCATAGTGAGAAATCTTAAGTAACATTTTGTGGGACTAGAAGAATTGAAAATCCCCAATTTCTGTTGTAGAATGGAACTATGGTAGCCTTTAAGGACAACACAGCCTGATAAAATTTCTCAAATTGCATGATCCTAATCCTATGTCACTAGATAAGAGATTCCATAAATACCAAGTCTTTACCTTGATGAACAGAGCAAGCTGGTTAGATTTGAAAAAGTATTGTACTATTCAAAATCAAATACCTAGCGAATTAACAGAAGCGGAAATAAAATAACCCATTTGACATAGATGAGAGTACATATATTTATAGCAAAACAAACTCATCCTAGACATCTACGCAGTATACTAAATGAGATATGATTAGGAAATTATCAAAGAACTTTGCCATAGGCCAAAAAATAGTCGTGTTAAAACACAAACAGTAATTGAGGAGGAGGAATGGGGGCATGGAAATGATGGTCACAGAGTGGTCCTCATTCTCTCTCTCTCTCTCTCCCTCCCTCTCCCGCCACCTTTTTTCATCCCATCAATCATCTCAGCTCTTTCATTTATCTCTCTACACTTTTTCTGATAGGATAAATAGTCTTAAATAGGAGTTTTCGTGCTTTGTGCTAATCCTAGTTCCTAGGTGTATCTCTTTGAATTCTCTTCTCTTCTCTCATACATTGTATCTGATGTATCCAAAATGATTATAAATATTGAATCCTCAGAGAGGGAAAAATACTCTCTCAAATTTATTCTAATTCCTTTGTATTATCTTCAACTCTTTCTCTCCATCTGACACTTCTTTCACTCCCGCATGCCACAACCTCCAAACTGCTATCAATTTCATAAGAGTTAATGTGCCTTGGATTCATATGATGAACACGGGCTTCTTGATTTTCTTTGTTCCAAAAGGTGATTCTATGTAAATGTGCATAACATAGCAGGCTTAAGAGCTTTCCAAAATGGATTGGTGCTGGTTTAATAAGTTCAAGCATAAAGACAAACAAAACACAGTCTCCAGAAAACAAGGAGACTACAGGCATTGCAAGAGAAAGGTCAAACCCCCCAACAAATTAAGAACCACCTTCGAATGTGACCAAATAGTATGTTGAAGCTGGAAAGCAGTACACAAAAAAATTATAAGAAGCAAATTAAGAACTTGCAAGAGAGAAAGGAATGGTGTAATATGCAAGGAAAAAAGTTGGCAGATGCTGAAGTCTATGAGGAAGAGCATAACAATTTGCTAAGGTAGGTACTTTGAGAAACGGGAGACTGAATACATGCGCATATGCTATGATGAAGAAACTTAAGAAATCTGATATGCTTCATAGAGGCTAGGTTCAACATGTAAAATTTCAGAGGAATCTACTGGCAGAAGTTGACAACAAGTGCATTGAAATGCTTTATTGTTCCTTTCAAGATGAACAGAATTTATATCTTATAATGGAGTATCTACCTGGAGGTGATATGACTCATATGACGGCTTTGCTAATGCGGAAGGATATACTGACCGAAGATGTGACCAAATAGTATGTTGGGGAGTCAATTCATAAACATAACTATATTCATACACTTGGTGCTAGATAGAAATGCTCACATCAAGTTATCATACTTTGGATTTAGTAAACCACTAGACTGCAGTAATCTTCAGGAAGATGACTTCTCTATTGTAAGCAACAGAAGTGGAGCTCTTCAGAGTGATGGACGAGCGCACACGCAAGGAAAAAGGCAGGAATTTAAACTAACCCATGTTATCCACTTTGAATATATAAGGAGAGTATTGGTATATAAACCTTTAAAAGAGAGTAAACTAGGCAATGTTGGAATATCGTGCCTTTTGTAATACTCAAAATTACAACAAACGTTTTTGTAAGTTTGAAAGTTAACAACCAAACTCAACCATCCTCAAAACAGGCCCATGGAGAAGGGTTATATTGGTTACACATATAATAACTTTGAAAACATGAATGTGATCAAGTACCTCAAATTCCCGAATTGAAGAAGAACACAAAAATTAAACGGTCATATATGAAGAACCTTTTTTGATGATGAATCAGCTAGAGTTTCCAATTAACTGTGCAAGTGAGCTTCTTAAAACTCTTACCTACTCAACCGTAACTTCTTGGGAAGTCTGAATCTCAATCATGGTTATCAAAATCGCGACTGAACTCGTGAACACTTCCGAGCTCAATTGTAAATTGGAAAAAAAACTAAAAACAACACTGAGTTTGTTTGTTTTTAGAGCAAAAATGCATCCAGGAAAAATCCTAATCGAATAAAAATCCTACAATATAAATCTGTGACTTTCAAATTGATGTTCAATTGTATTCTAATACAGTGAAGGACAAACCTCCGGTGCTGACGTGGCAGCGCGGTTTTCGGTGGCGGAGCCCCAGGTAGAGAAAGTGGAAGGAACAGCCGCTGCTACCGTCGCCGCAGCCGAGAAATGAGAGAAAACTGGCTGTAGGACTGGGTTTATTATGGACGAGATCAACCTTTTCAATTAGGTTCTTCTCAGTATCAATATTCTTTTATTTGTCAATGTTTAAATATTTAAATCAGATAAAGTAAATAATACATTGATTATAACAATAATTTAACATAAATTTTATTAAATTAAGTCAATTACATTTTAAAACATGAAGTTAGAGTTTGAAATTGGAGTTCAAAATAATAAATATTAGGTTTAATGATTCGCGTGTACAAAGGTGAGAGTTGAGTCTTCCTAACTTTTGAAAAAATACCTCAATTAGGTCCTTTTTTAACAAAAAATTATTAACACCGTTAACGGTATTGATATTTGAAATGATTTAATAAAATTAAGTATTATTATTTATATTAAAATTTAGTGATAAAAGTCATTAATTAAGTTAACTACTGTAGTATTTTTTGTCTAAAAAAAATCTTATTAAGACATTTTTTCAAAAGTTAGGACTAAATTGACACATTTTATAGTTCAAATAGTTTACCTTACATCATACTTATTTGTTCCTCAACCAATGGGAAAAAAGAAAGTTTGAATCACACCAAACTTCAAGAAACTCTAAATCAAAATTTTGGTCACTTAGAAATGATCTAGTATTAATTGCTTTACAAAAACAGAAAAAGGGGAACACTAAAAATGAACTTTAATAGAAATGAAAAAAAAAAAAGTATAAAAGAGAATGGAAGGGTCCCAAATCCTTGCATGGTGACACTAACATTCAATTTGCTTCCACTTTTCTAAAATAGATTATCATAAAAATAATTGATGTGTTTGTTAAAAATATTTTCACATGTTTCGTAAATAATCGATAATTTTAGATAATAGTTAATTATAATTGTAATATAAAACTACACTTCATAAATATTAGATTATGAATAATAATAATAATAATAATTATTATTATTATTATTATTATTATTATATTGTTTATAAAATATTTTTTGTTTACTTGATAAACAAAATAATCGATTATTATTTATAATAATCAATCATTGTGATTAGTTACTTCAAAATTATTTTGAAAAGAAAATTATCTATTATTGACATCATTTTATATTTTTTTGAGAGAGTTTTATTTTTTTATGAGATATTTTAAGAGTATTATACAATCTATTTTGTTTGAAAAAGAAGTGTTTAAGGTTGATTCAAAGAAATAATTATTCTACAGATTTTTTATTGTGAATTTGTTACATTTCAAGTGATGTTTTTCCTTTTTCTATCTAAATTAGTATTCTGAACCATGCGTATGCACGAGACGTATTTATTTTATTTTGTATATTAAAATAATAAAATAGTAAAAGTATTATATAATGAAATATTATAGAAATTAAATTATATTATTGTAAATGTTGTTATTAAAATAATGAAATAGTAAATGTAAGTGGTGCAATAATAATTTCGGTTTTAAATATAATAAATAGAATTGATATCACAATATAATACAGTTAATTAATTTTTCGAAATAATGATAATAGCCTATGATCCGTGCGAACATTTTTTTTGCTTTTTTTTATTTTAAATTTTTTTAAAATAATAATATAATTGTTATTATATTTATTTAACCATTAAAAATACTAATACTAATATTAATATAAATTATAAATTATAAAAATGTTAAAAGATTAAAACTCTATTTAGCAAAAGTATTTAGTATAACAACGTTTTCTATAATTAAAAAAAACACATTTATAAGAATAACATCATTACGAATAGTAATAATAACAATACAAATAATAATGATACCAATAATAATAATAATATTTATGCTATAAATATTAATATTAATGCTAACACTAAGGCTAATGTCAACTATAATAATCTATAATTATATATAAAGATATGCATTAACAACAAAACAAATAAAAATGACAAGTAATTGAAATACGATCCCGTAATAAATTAATTTAAGATGTGTGTCTAACTATAATAATAATAATAATAATAATAGCTTGAATTTAAATTTTTTTTAAATAATTTTATTTAAAGTAAAAAATACATATTCCTGGATAGATAGTTGCATGTATAAAAGAAAACCTTGCAAGTATTTTTTCAATATATTTGGTAAGTAATAAAACAAATTTTGTTTGACAAAATAATTAACAAATAGATATTACCCGTAGTGGCATGAATATTTTATCATCCCTGGTTAAGAATGAAAATTGAATTACAATTTTTGTCACTTATTCTCGGATGAGGATGCACTACGAAAATTGTAAATCAATTTTATAATTAAGTATAGTTGAACATTTTGCGTGTGTTGTAATTAGGACAAGAGTTGTCTATTCAATTCAATAACTTAGTGTACTTCATTTAGGTGTTCCTCTCTCATACTCAATAAAATCTTCCAAAAAGCCATCCAGCATTAAAATTTGAATTGAATGATTAGTGGTCTTTCTTAATCCATGTTTGGATGGGAATGATACCGTGCTTTGTAAATTTAATTGAAATTATATAATAGTAAGATCGTTAAAATCTCCTCTTTCAACAGTATTTTTCAATTTATAATCCTCCAACACAGGAAAATAATTAATACATCTAAAACATCCTGGATTTAAGAATTAGATAATCTTTAATAATTAATTTCATTTTAAGTGTATATTATACTTCTAATAAATGATTCTTTATTAGTATTTGGTCGATGTTAGAATAACTAAATTTTATACCATATGTATAAAATTTAGGGTTAATTATGATTTTATTCTTCAACTTTGATGTAATATTCGAAATCTAGTTGACATGTCAAAACAAATTCTAACATCATTAAATTATAAATATTATATTCATTTATTTAAAAAATTTAGAAACAAAAATATATATCAAAATTTAAAATATAATCAAATTCCAATTTTTGTATCAAAGTTTAAAAATTAACAAGATACTTAATCCTGAAATTTATTAGTATTTCAGAGTTAAAGTTTAACTTATTATGGCATTCATGTTGTACTGTTTTACCACAACTAGAAATCAGTTTCATGTTGACTAAGATGTAAACAAAATCGTGTGCGTGAGCCTATGTGAATAGTATCCGAGAGTTTAAGTTGCTTTCAACCAATTTTTTTCTCTTCAAACGATTAAATTTGATTTTTCAGCAATACTCAGTCAGCTTAGTACTAATTTTGAATGAAGAATGGTATTCATAGTCATTGCAATGTAGAACACACTATTTTGCTGGTTCGCTTGGCATAACAGCTGGGGGAAGTTAGTTGTCTTCAGTATCTAGACGACAATCATTCCAGAACAAAAGGGTAATTAATAAAAAGCAGATTTCAAAATTTGGCAGCTCAAACCCTTGCCATTATAAGTTGAAATGCATGTTCAGGAAAGTTAATTCTTCAGGAAGCTTCTGGATGCCTTCAGGTTTCATTTATTACAGCAGCTAATTCTTGACGAAATTTCGGAATTTTGTCTGCTTCAACAGCCATGATTAATCCCGTGGACTTGTAATTCTTAAGCTGTAGCAAGCAGAAAGAATTTTTTGTTCAGAATAGTTGTTGATAAGAGAAACTGCTATCCACTTCGACCATTTCAAATTTTAGCAAGACACTCACAAAAATTCAGAATTTTTGCATTCACACCTTAAAATGAGCCTTCCACGTTAATAGTTTTAAATATAGTCCCATCTAATCCTTAATAAATGTAATGTAAAGCCTTATTCAAAATTAAAAGTGAGCAAATTAAAATGTAGAGTTTTATAGCCGACTTCCCGTGCTAATAATGTAGCAGCGAAGAGAAATGAGGCAATCAATCATATCCAATGTTATTGAAAATAAATTTCAATTTGACATGATTGCTTTGGCTGTTAAACCAAGGTAACTACACCTTAGATGATAACTTATAACAGTAGTCTTTTTCTTAACATCCAATCTTTTGTAAGAACTACGATCTTCATAGCCAAAGAAAAACAGACATGAAACAAACTTTTAGACACAACGAGTCATCCGATAAAAAAACTCAGCATATCACTCCAACTGAAAAATTAGCATAACCATCTCCGCCTCCTTTCATTACATATCAATGAAAGTCACAAAAGATTGATTTTGAATAACATGAAGAGCCAAGTGATTTCTGATCTGCTCCATCATTCATCCGTACAACGAATCCCAATCATGAAAATTTGAGTTGGCCTATAGCCCTTTGAAAAAGGAATTCGATTTACTTAGATCCTCATCCTTAGTTATCACTTTTTGACTCCTTCCCATTTTTCTTTTATTTTATCATTGTTATCCATTACAATTCCTTGCAAGTTTTTTCATTCGCAATATTTGGAAATTTTATTCACAGACACCATTTGCAACTCATCGAAATAAGCTTGGAAAAGAAGCTAGCCCTGTGCAACTTATCAAGCAATTCGCCCACCACATAATCCCCTATCAAGAGTACAATAATCAATACACATTTGTCATACGGAGTCCTCTTTCCTCACTGGAATTACAGGAATGGCATAAACCCAATCAATGTACTACCATATAATCCCCAAATTTACCATCTCCTTCACTGGATTCTCAATTTTTCAATTGTGGGTGTGAGGATATCTATAAGGCCTCACACCAATTGGAACTTTCCCAGGTATAGGTGGGTCTTGCTAATAAGTGGTATAACCCATACCCTTGGGATACTGATTAAGAAATTAATAAATAGAAAACTCTAACAGAAAATCATACTGAAGATGCACTGCAAGTCATGGCACTTGTTAGCATTTTCCACACACACACACACACACACACACACACATATATATATATATATATATATATAGAGAGAGAGAGAGAGAGAGAGAGGTATCTCACATCGACTAAAGATATAACCAAATTATAATATATAAGTGAGTGTAAATTTATCCTTACTAAGCCAACTTTGTGAGGTTAAGTTAGGTCTAAATCCCACTTCCTCGTAGGTATTGAAGTCATTCAAAGTCTATCCTCTTGTCAAGTTTATTGGATCTATAATGTCACCAATTATTGGGTTCCCCCCCCATCTCACACTTGAGATGCCCAGTCCTCGGCTCAAATTGTGAGGCTGAATTAGGCTCAAATTCCACTTTGCTTAGGCTAACTTATACTAACTCAATAACACAATTTGAGTCTATCCTCTTGTCAATTGAAGTCATTCAAAGTCTATCCTCTTGTCAAGTTTATTGGATCTATAATGTCACCTATTATTGGGTTCCCCCCGTCTCACACTTGAGATGTCCAGTCCTCGGCTCAAATTGTGAAGCTGAATTAGGCTCAAATTTCACTTCGCTTAGGCTAACTTATACTAACTCAATAACACAAAACTAACTTAGTTTAACTAATCAGTACTGTGCATGTTACTCCATTTATGTAAACATCACAACCACACAGAAAGACCACCTTGGCAAATAAAGTATAGATGTATTCTAGGTCACATTAAAAAGTTAACAAAAAATAAGTAACTTTTAGCATGTTAATGAGAATTATGAACATAAAAATGATAATTAAGATTGAAAAACATAAAACTTGCCTCATGAGGTGCAGGCTGCTGACTTTGCCATGGAAAGTAGAAGGACCATGAGCTTAGCTGGATATTATCAGGAAAATAATCAGTAATAAATCAGAAACAAAATAACTCAAAATAATGCCAAAAAATATCAATACCTTATGAAATATTTCATCCTCAAGCTTTAAATATATTATTCCCTCCTCATTGTCATTGTCATTGTCCCGTTTTGTTTTCTGTTCTGCGTTCTTGAGCTATATTTTGACACCCAAAGATAAGTAAAATGTTGGGGAACAATGAAATTGGAACATAAGAAAACATCTTAACATAAGCCACACACAGAAAGGGTGATTCTACAGCATCATACATACCACGTAAACTTTGCTAAGTATTATATAATGCTTAAACTTGAAGGAATTTCGGAGCTCCTCAGTTGGCTGTTAAATACAAAACACGACAATTTAAGTTCTAAGTAGGAAAACCATCGCTAAACAGAAACACGCAGTAACACCTCACCAATGTGATATTACTGACATCTAACCTCATCTTCTGTGGCCCACAACACTTCATCAAAAAGGGCATCATAAAGTGGTGGTAAAAGCTGGGGAGGAAGGTTCACCATGCGCTGAGATACCAGGATAGCTACATCGCGTTCTTGCTCCACCAAAAGCAATCTCAACTTGTCAGCTACATCCTTCTCTTGGTGAGCTTTATGGAGTAGAAAATCCTTGAGTGTCACCATGCATCTATGCTCCTGGCAAAAGTATTTACAACCACTTAGAAAGTTGATGTTGTTTGCTAAACCAGTCCCAAAGCATAGCAAGTTTGATGCATAAGAGTAGGCCAGTTACCCGGTATCTATACAGATTAAGAGCAGTAACAAGAGCAAAGATTCCTTCATCCTCATCATCCTCTATCTTAACAACAGTCCCCACAGTGCTCTGCTCCAAAATCAACTCTACAAAGGCACTCAAATCCCATTCTTCATTGTCAAGATAGTTTTGCAATAAGGTCTTCACTCCATGAAAATCATCAGGTTTTGGATCGAAAAATGAAAAATCTGCTTGGACAACTCCCTATAACAACACAACTATTTCAATTAAACTCAGTTCAGGTTTAAAAAACTGCTCCGTGACCATTTTTTCAGCCACAAAGTCAAATTGTTTGGAGTGTCCGCCACTTCAAAACTTGAGCTCAGTAATCCAATGTTGAATTAGAAACAGTTTGTTAATTAAAAAAAAAAAAAGATTAGGATTAGGTAAGAGGTCTTACATCAGAATCCTCGTCGGAAGACTCGGAATGTTCGGGTTTGGAAAAATCTTCTCGCACAACTCCCTAAAACAACACGCGCATTATTCCGATTAATCTTACCAGTTCAATGTTGAATTAGAAACATTATATCTATAAGAAACACATGAGAACTGGGATAAGAAGTCTTACATTTAAATGATGGTGAGAAGACTGTGCCGGTTGGGGCTCCTTAGCAGGGAGAGTGGGGTTAGGGTTTTGAGAGCGACGCTTAGGCGCGTGCAGAGAATGCATGCGAGCGAGAACGAGAGAGCGAGCGAAAGGGGAGAATGTAATAGGCCATGATTTTGGTCGTTGACGTCGGCGTTTTGGCCTTGGAAGGGTTTCTGTGTTCGATTTCAGAACCTTATAACGCATCATGAACTATGGCGTGTTCTTCAGTGGAAAAGTAGAACAATTCAGTTTCCGCTCAAATTTTTGTAAGAAAACTAAACTGTGTTCTGTTTTGCTTCTCCACACCGAACTTACTTCGTTCGCCTCTTGTCTGTTTCGTGCTATATAACTAACCCTAGAGCTTCTGCTTCTTCCACTTTTTTTTTTCTCTATATCTTTTTTTCTCTTTTCTCTTGCATTCTCTTCAATTTCCTTCAAATTATTTTCTTAATAGTTTCTAATTTAGTTTAATTTTATTTTAATATTTTAGTTTCTATAATTTATCAGACTGGTTGATATTGATTGTTTGGATTACCAGTTAATTTCCTTCAAATTCTTTTTTCTTTCTTCTACCTAAAATATTTCTGAGTAAGAGTTAGATTCGAATGCAATCCAATCAATCAAGTATGATTTGAATTTAATATTTAATATTTAATTGATTAATTTATCAAATTAGTTGGATATAGAATGTCCCTATTGAAGGTTATTTGAGTTGTGAATTTATATTAGATCTACTTTAAAAAAAATCAACAAAATAAAAATATTAAATCTTTTAACAAAAAGAAAATCACACGTGTAATTTGGACAATTAGTTTTATAATTAACTCTATAACTGTATATATTTTACTATTGAATTTTAATTTAAAAAATATTATATCAAAAATAAAATTTATAATTTAAAATATACTTATAAAATTTATAAACACTTAATTTTCAAGTTGAGTTGATAATGACAAAATTGGGATTCATTATCCAGTTTACCAATTTTATTTACATTGATATTTTAATACGGAATTTAATTTTAATTATATTTAAATTTATTTATTTATCAAAATTTATATTTTAAAAACTTATTTTCAAATAATGTAATTTAAAGCTTAAAAAATCTATAAAATAAAAGGGTATAAAAAAAATTCAACATTAAACACATAATTTATAAAATATTATCTTTAGATAAAAAGTATATAAATATAGGATCTCTTTGAGATGAATTACAATTGTTGGATGTTTTAATATAGCATAGAGTGTTGAATGTGTGTAAAATGCATCAAAGTTAAAAGTTATTTGTGTCTTCAAACTCTTCAAATAGAACATGTATTGTGTTTTCTTTTACTTTATTATGTACCACGTCTTGATGTTATCTACCTTTATACATCAAGTTCTGTGTCAAGGGTCTTCATCTTGTGATCTTATGAAGGTGTGTATTACATTTTTGCAATAAAAATTTGAAAAGCCTGAATACCATACTTGAAAAAAATATTTTAATTTATATATAATTCTTTATATATATATATATATATATATATATATATATATATATATATATATATATATATATAAATGAAAAAAAATTGAGGGAGTCCAAGCTCCCTAGGCCAAAATTTTATTTATAAGTTGCATACTTATTGATATTGAGCAAAACTAACCAAACAAATATGAGATATGCATAAATATACCTAATATGTAATTACACTCATTTTAGTAAAGTTCTTAAAAGTAGTTCAAAATCAAAATAAGAACTATGATTACACTACACAATATATTCATTTACCCACAAAACTATTCTTTAAGATTTCTTTTAGTGATCCACACTTCTATTGCCTAGTCTCGTCGCCACTTGCACCTCATCTACTAAAGTCATAAAAAAATTATCTTAAAAGATAACATACGATCGATAATGTTGGAAATATTTTATTATAATTTAAAAAATAAATAATAAAAATAAAAATTCTACTATTATTGAAGTTTTCATGAATTTTTAATTTTATAGATTAATGTTATTTAGGATTAACGACTATATTTTTTATTCCAAGTTACTATTGTATCTTCCTTTTCTACCTATAAATATCACATAGTGCATGAGGAAAAAATACAACAATAAAGACAACAAACACTAGAGTTTTCTCAAAAGTGTTTTTCTTTTATTCTCTATACTATCTCTTAAAACAGTGGTGTTCATAAGGTTCGGAGATCTTTCACTGCACTCGATCGATCTGACAGGTTGTTGTATCATGGGAGAAAGCTGCATATGATTTTGTTTTGCCCTGTGCAATAGGGGCGTTTTCTCTCTAAGGATAGTGTTATGCGTGTTTCAACCTAGACCAGTGGCGGATCTTGACTAAAAAGGTTGAAGGGACCAAAATAATATAATTTTGAGATCATTATATTTTGTCATTAGTATAATGCTTTAAAAAATTGCTTCTCTACTAAAAAATTTGATTATAATGTTTCAAATCTTGTTTTCATCAATAGTTTCCTTTATTCTTTTATTCTTTATCAATATATATTTTTTGTACATAATATTGAAAAACAATTTATCATAATTTAATAAAAAATTGAGGCACATAATTATTAAAAGAAAAATATATTATAGTTGAGTCACAATTAAAAATTAATTATGAAAAAATACATGATACATTTTTTTTCTATATTCATAAAAAATGAATAAACAAAAAGCTAATGAGATAAAAAATAATGTTTTCATTATCAAGTGAGACAAGAGACAAGAAAGGAAGAGGATAAATGAGAAATGAAAGCAAAAATAATTTTGTGTCTAACTTTTTTTTTCTTAAAATACAAAAAGAAAATATATGAGATGAGAGATTATTACAATTTGTGAAAAACTAAAAAGAAAATAAGAAGGAAAATAAAAATTATATTAATAAATATTTGGTTTAAGTACTTTTGATTTATGTTTCCGTTTAAAAATGTTAAGTCGGTCCTCCAATCTTTTTAGTCTTAATTTGTCCTAAATTTTTGAAAAACTAATGCAATTTGGTCTTTTACTTAAATTTCTTGAAACGGGTAGATGATTCTTTCATTAAAATTGAAACTCTTAATATGAATGATTTGCTTTGTTGATGTGATTAATATAATTCTAATGTCAATTTTTTGACAAAAGTAGAAACCAAAGGAGAAATTAAATCTAAATATTTTTATTCTCATCTATTAACATTAAATACACCATTTAATTTTCATCAATTCCTAAAATATATTACCTATGATTTAAAAAATTCAATAAAATTTTAATGTTATATATATATATATATATATATATATATATATATATATATATATATATATATATATATATATATAAAAAATATTCAAAATTTGGAGGGGGGCCATGGCCCCTCCCTGCCCCAATAAACATCCGCCCCTGACCTAGATTATCTCTACTCCTTACCTCATTTATTTTTTATCTATTATTTATTATTGTTATAAAAATTATTGAGTCTCTGATTAATATTTGTTAATTTATATATATGTCTTAGTATTATTATTGCTCTAATAATAATTATTATTACATTATTTAATTTTTTTTATTATTATTAGTATTATTTGAGTAATCATTTTCTAACATTCTTAGAGAGAAAAAATTGGTTATTTTTATTTTACTTTACTCATCTTTGTTCTTTTCTATCATTAAAGATAATATAAAAGAGAAGATTGAAAAGACATCTTATGAACTAATGTGTTTGTTATAGTTATGTTAAATCAATCTCAAATAAGCCTAAAAATTTAAGTATATAATTGTTTCTATTTCTATTGGTAATAATAAATGAATTTATGGATTAATAAAATCTTGGCTCACTCCATAATCTTGTTGTGATGTATAAAGCTAATATTTTTTCTATTATATTAATATATTCTTTAATATCTTATACTCTTACAACAACTAATACAGATGTTCTAAATCACGAATATATTTTTTAAGTGTTTTATATGAAAATAATTATAAAATAATTTGTCATACTAAAACTACCATTGTGTTATGGAAAACACTTGAACTAAACTTTGCATTTGCGAAAAAAAAAATAGCTTGATATTTATATGAAAAAAAAATGACTGATAATAAATATAATCTTTATCAAATTTATGAATTTAAAATTATTGTTTATGACATGAAATTAAAATGAGTTATTTAATATCATCCTTGTGATCATGTGTTTTTGTTTGTAAATGATATAGTTGTGGTGATATGTGAGTTAAGTACATTTATATTATAATAAAATATTTAACAGTTCTTCTTTGATTATCACAGATGTTGAAAGTATTGATATATGACATATTACTATAATTTTTTGAGAAGTTTGGTTAGAGCTCATTCAATTATAAAATTTTGAGATACAAAATTAATTAAAAAGGAAAGTGATGAATATGTCTTTAGAAATGAGAATACATTTTTGTATAAATGAGCGTTTTTATGTGAAATTTATGGTATTATTCATTATGTAACATCTTCATATAGTGTTAATCTAATGGTCAAGTGAAAGAAAAAAAAATGTTTTGATATGGTAAATGTTATTCTACAAGTTCTAGCTTGTCTAACATTATATTAGTGAAATTTTATATCCTGCTTACCATATTTTGAGCATAAAAGGTTGTGATAAAAATTGTTATGAGTTATGAAAGAAAAAAGAACCACATTTAAAATATTTCAAAGTGTGGGGTGTCTTGTAAAGGTTAATATACCTCTCGATGAGAAAAAAAATCTTTGGTTATTTATACTTATAAATTTCTAGAGATGTTTCCTTCAAATGATAAATTTACTAAATTTGTTTGTGATATCTCTAGTATTGTTTTGCCATCTAGTGATAATATTATTTGTGTTTCTTCTAGTTATGACAATATGTCCAATTTCTTGAGATAATTGAAGGATATACTAATGTAAATTGGATATTGATTCTGGTGACACAAAAATCAACTACTCGTTATGGTTATGTTTTAGCCTTGGATGGAGGTGCACGATCATGGAATATGTTAAAAAGTTGTTGTTCTATCATGATCTATTATGCAAGCATAAATTATTCCTTCTTCCAATGCATCATGACAATCAAATTGTTATATTTAAAGTTTCTAGTAAACATGTCAATGAAAAATTGACATATAAGAATGAGAGACAAATATATTAGAAACTTAATTACTCATGGTATTGTCTCTCTTGACTTTGTCAAGTCAGAAAAAAATATTGCAGATCTGCTTATCAAAAGGTTGATGCATCAATGGACACACATCTCCACATGAATGTTGATCCCATGAATGGAGTTCAATGGGTAACAACGAAGTTGTTATTGACTAAAGTACACCAAATAAGTTGATTAAATTTTGTCTCATTCCTATGACGATGTGTACTATAAATTGTGGAAATAATTAGGTTGAGGTATATGCATTATTATGCTTATATATTATTTTTTAAAATACCTCTTAATAAACTCATTGACAATTATTGTAGGGGTGTGAGTCACAAACCACCATTTGAGGATTTACCTAGTGAGTGTGATGGTGGGGCCACCATCGTGAGACATGGGCAAGTCTCTAAATGATGCTCATGAAATAAGATACATGCACAAGGTCGTAACGTGCACCCACTGATTAGAACCTATAATGAACATCAATATTGTATGTGTTGTTTACTACAACCTGGTCACATGGGATGTAGCTCAAGACAATCAAGTTTCTGCATTTTCTCGGGTGGAAGTTGATAAGCACTAGGTGTAAGGCTCAAACCCGGAAGGTTTCTTACGCTAAACTACAATATTTTATTTTAAAAGATAATATATTTTGTTTTATTTTATTTTTTAAATTATGTGGGGAATTGTTGGAAATATTTTATTATAATTTAAAAAATAAATAATTAAAATAAAAATTATATTATTATTGAAGTTTTCATGAACTTTTAATTGTATGGGTTAATGCTATTTACGATTAACGACTATATTTCTTATTCCAATTTACTCTTGTGTCTCCCTTTTCTACCTATAAATATCACATAGTGCATGGGGGACAATACAACAACAAAGACAACAAACACTAGAGTTTTCTCAAAAGTGTTTTTCTTTTATTCTCTATACTATCTCTTAAAATAATGGTGTTCATAAGGTTCGGAGATCCTTCGCTACACTCGATCGATTCGACGAGTTGTTGTATCATGGGAGAGAGACACATATGATTTTGTTTTGCCCTGTGCAGTAGGGGCATTTTCTCTCTAAGGATAGCGCTATGCGTGTCTCAACCCAGACTATTTTTACCTCATTTATTTTTTATCTATTATTTATTATTGTTATAAGAACTGTTGGGTCTCTTATTAATATTCGTTAATTTATGTATATGTCTTAGTATTATTATTGCTCTTATAATTTCACAGGCGTTGTCGCGCTTGTTTGTTCGCATTTTTTAAATATGTGTGATATTATATTAATAGTTGATGATAATATAATGTTATTAAAATAATATATAAAATAAAATTATATTTATTAAAAATAAAGTGAAATATATAAAATAAAATTATATTTATTAAAAATAAAGTGAAACAGATAAGAAAATATGAGATAATAATTGTTGATAGATAAAGAAAAAAAGTTTATCTATAACAATATATAAAGAGGATTCCCTCTTTTGTGTCCACATTTCAAAGTACCAATTTTACCCTTTAAAATATAATTATTTATTAAATTTTTGAAAATTAACCTTATTTTTATAAACTTTTAAAAATAATTATATTTTAAAGGATAAAATTGGTATTTTGAAATGTGGACACAAAAAAGGGAATTCTCTTTTTATATTGTTATAGATTAATATTTTTTGAGTAATCATTTTCTAACATATAAGTCATGCATTCATAGCAACACATATGCTATTATCACAATTCACAATTATACGATTCACAACTATGAGTCTTACACCCATTATTACAAAAAATCGTGTGTAAGTTGTGATGTTTATTTTTATATATTATTATGTTTTTTAAACGTAGTTGTTATAATGCGCGTGACATTTTCCAAAAATGTTATAATTCTTGACACTACAAAGTATAATATGACATTTTGAAGTGAAACACCGTAACAAATAGTTGCCCACAACTAGTAATGATACCCGTTTCTCATACTCTTATGACAAAGTAAGTTCACTTATAGTTTTCAAAAAAAAAGTCATCGACATGAGATCCTAGTATAGGATACTCCTTCAACTCTGACCAACTAGACTTCATTATCTATATGAGTTTGTATGTTTAGCAAAGTTAATGATGACTTCAAAATAAAATCATCAATGCATAACACTATATTAATTAACATTATTTTCTTATAATACTTTTTTTTTAAATATAAACCAAATGTGATAAACATAATTTTCCATACTCATTTTTATAAAATTGGAAAATTATTTTCTACCAACCCTTCATTGTTATTATTTCTTTATATTAAAAAATTCCTGAAATTTAATAGTTTCCTCAAACTTCATACAAAATTTCCTTTCAAAAAAGAAAATGAATAAAAAAATTTGCAGAACACGTATCAAGATTCCTTGAACGATAAGTGTGAATCAAACGTAGAATAAATAGCTGATCTTTTTACATTTTTAGATAACCCATTTAGATGGAAAAAAAAAATAGCAAGAGGAAAAAAATTAAATTAAAAATATATTTTACGTAAACTTCTCTTCCACCCACTCAAATTAAAAATATACTTTTCAATAAGAGAATCAACCACATTAATTCAACACGAATATCCTAAATTTTAAATCTACTTCAATTTTACAAATAATTTTGAATCTAATTTGCAAATTAAAACTTACTTTTCATATAATATAAATTTATATATATTTTTTCGATTAAGGAATTAAATATATTTTTTGTCGTTAAATTAATATTTTCAAGAGGTTAATGTCTAATGGAACTTCCTTGTTAGGAATAAGGTTTTACACTAACCGATGGGACTAACTATCTTATAATTTAGATTAGGGTGAGAGTACAATTTTTCATAACAATTTAAAAATGAAAAACATATTTAACATTTTAACTAATATAAAATCCTCAAATAATGTAAACTAAAATATAATTTTTGTTAATATGATATTAAAACAATTTATTGTATATCCAAAACAAAGCCATTAATAATAAAACAAATGACCAAACAAAAAAATATAAGATGAATCACTTTACATATAATCACTTAAGAGTGTCAAAATTGAACAGCATCTAAACCTCCTATGGTAAAAAAAAAAGAATAGTTACATAATAAAATATGATTGATGATGAAGATGATGATATTAGGGTTAGCTTTTGAGTCTTTATAGAGAACGAACAATGTCTTCAGCCAATGAAAAACATGAAAGAACCCATTTTTGTAGTGCCATCCAACATTCGAATGCAAATCCAAGAGCCATAGTTGATCTCATCTTCATTGCAATCACTCTCTTCAAACTTGGTTGAAGCCAAAAGGAGAATGAAAAAAAGAAAAATAGCAGAGATTTATTAAAAGATGAAGAAAGTGTGAGAAAATATTAGAGGATTGTGTTTGAGTTTGAGTGCTTGCATTTACTTATATACTATTATTTACCATGGTTTTATCTTTCTTGAGCTACTACTAACCATATTTAGTGTGTTTACTTGTTATGGTTTCAATATAGATAATATAATAATCTATAATTCAATGCAATATCTTTATTTATGCAGCTTCTCCAAGATTAAGAAAATTATTAAATTTCTTTAATTTTAAATAAATGAATAAATGGATATTTTTTTCAGATCCAATATATTTCATTAATGATATAAACAACAATTAAGTAAATTGTTGCATTTAAATTTTGTGAATGTGAAATATACAATAGAGTAAACAGAATTAAAAAATAAAAGAATTAATACATTTGAAAAGATAAAAAATTAGAAAAGTAAACCACTTATTAAATGATTTATTTTTATATTATAAACGTGAATTTTCATTTTCCAACCGATAAATATTTTTACTTTAATTTTAAATAAGTTCATCTATCACGGTTAAAATTTCTTAAAAAAAAAATATACGAATGGATCATACAAAATTGATCATAAAAATACATCATAAGAAAAAAATATTTATTATGAGAAAACTAAATAAATATGAATATTCTGTATCAATTCGAACATGTTTCAAACAAATTGATTTTTTAGATTATTGTAATCTTAATTCATTTTTGTTATTATCGAATATAAAGTACTAATAGGCCGAATTTCTTAAGGTTAATATATATATATATATATATATATATATATATATATATATATATATATATATATATATAACTGGTTTGTTAGAAAAAAAATACTTATTTTATTAGATATAACCTATTTATAGATAGTATAAAGTAGGTAATATTTTAATTTGAATTTAGCTTTTATATTTTATATTCGAATCACTATATTAGTACAAAGATATGTCCTAATTTTAGTAATTGATTTTTATAATTTTCTCCAGATGAAAACTAGGATGGGAAAAGACCATCATATATTTAGGAAAGAAAAAAATACCTCTCACCGTTGGATCTACATATCGTTAAATTAACGTTCTAGATGAGACTATGAAAAGGTGCTAGCATGTGACTGGGTCTTTGATGTGTGCTGCAAAGAGATATAATAAATTCGAATATGTTTTAAAAAGTTTATTTTTTATAATTTTTAATTAAAATATTTAATAATAATTTCAGATATTTTTCTTTTTAAAATATAACAAATAAGTGGAATATGACATGGGGTTTTGCCAATACTAACAAAATATGGTGAGTAAAAATTGATCTTTATATAATACAAGGTAAATGTAATTATTTATGGTAAAGAAGAATAGCTTCTTCTTCTTCTTCTTTATATATTTAAAATCACTTTTTATTTCTTTTAGCGCATTTATTTTCTATGAAAAATAATTCCAGCTGTTTTCTTAAAAAGACAGAAAACTCCCATCCTTTTATATTTTACTTTTTAAAATAAATTTATCCGAATATGTTAAAAATCATAAAAAATTATTATTTGATTAAAGAACACTTTGAAAGAAGTGAGAACAAAGCATTGGAGTGAGAAACTATTCTACTTGGTTTTATATTCATAATTCTATTTAAATGAAAAGTAAATATGATATATACATTTAAGGTTTATACGGAAATTTTATTTAAATTTTAAAAAATACCTTGCCATGTACGGTAATTCTCTAATTCAATACATTAAAGTAGATGAAATATTAATTTTAACGTGTAAATAAAAAATAGTTAATTTAATTATGATGCACTACTTTTGTCCTCTAAATGGCGTTGATTGTATTTTCTAAAGTTAAGAAGTGGTTTAAATAGCATTTGATTGAATGACAAAAGTAATATAATTCAAAATTTCAACTATAGAGAGACTATTTTGTTTTTTTTTATTCGAGAAAAAAAATTTATATATATTTAAGAAAAGGTTTTACATAAGGAAAAAAATTAGTTATCCATATATTAAATATTATATAAAATGTAAAATTTAATTAGTTAACAACGAAACAAATTATTGTGACACAGTCAACTTTATATTCCTAAACTACATATATTTACCTATTTATTGAATCATTATCAGATATACTAAATCTTTATCAAATTAATTTCATGATAAGATTTTGTTGCATCAACTGTTTTTAATTTTGTAAACGAATTATTGCTCTGTATCGCCCGCCCACGAAGTAACAAAAGGCTAAAGAAAATTGAACAAATCTATGAATAATAAAAAAATATATATAAAGTAGGGACTATACTAATATAAAATTAAGAAACTAAATTGCAAAAAAAAAAAAGAAACAGAGACCAAAATTGTGAATTTTATTAAATATAAGAACTAAAATTATAGATAATTCTCAAACAAAAATTATTGCCTGTAAAAGTGTTTCAAAATAGACGGTAACTTATATGTACACATAAATATATTTCTTCTCAAGGTAAAATAAAGCAAAAAAAAAAACCATGTTATTTATGTTCATCTATACCTGTTAACCTGCATCTATATTGGTATAATGATAGTAGGTTATTAAACAAATGACGAATAAAGAATAAATTATCTGAATTTAAACAAGAATATAATAAGCAAAACAAAATTATATAGTTTTATTATTGCAGCATATTCACCAATATAATAATAAATACTTATGAATTTACAAATAAAAGGATATTAACTTTATTGATATTCTCCGTTCTTTTGCTCTATTAATCCCTTTTTTTTTTTCGGAATATTTTCATCACTTATTTGAATCTTATAGATTTACCTTAGTAATTTAGTAATTTGAATTGAATTTTATTTTATTTTATCATAAGAAATTTAAAAGTTAATTCTTCTAAAAATAACAATCTAATATTAAAAAGAAAACTACTAACATCATCATCAATTATCTCCTCTAGTATTGTATTAAGCTTCATCTTGTCCACTTTCAGTTTTGAAGAACCTGAAAAAGAAAATCAATTCATTTGTCATGACCAATCATTTGAATGAATATAAATATGTTATTTGAAGTGCTAATTTAATTACCTTCTATGTCAGTCCAATAGCCAATCTTGAACACACATCAATGCCTCTAAGGTGTCTGGGTGTAATCTACTACGATATGGAGTAAGAAATCGACCACCAGTACTAAAAGAAGACTCATAAGCAACTGTTGAGATAGGAATATCTAGAAAATCTCTTGCAATCATTTGAAAAATTGGATATTTTAACCCATTAGCCTTCCACCAAATTAAAATGTCAAATTCTTCATGTGAATCAGGTAGTGTCGGTTTCTCCAAGTAATAGTCAAGTTCCAACTTATAATTTGATGGTTCACTTTTCTTTGCAATCTGATGTTTTGCAAAATCTCTCCTCCAAGCATCTTTTCTTCCATCAACACTTTGACATATATTTATATTTGGATTTTGACATGAAGAAACCAACTTCTTACCTTTCATGTTTATTTCATACTCTCTTACCAAGTCCTTAAAAAGAATCTTTACCTTTTCAATTTCACAATAAGATTGATCACCATATTTCTGAGGGAAAAATAATCCAACAAATCAATTTTATACCTGGGGTCTAACACATACCTTTAGCCATCACTCCACTTATCACACCCCAATACTTATCAAACTTTAAAACCATAGATGTAGCCATTTGATGAATAATAGAATTGGAAGAGTTGAGCCATTCCATCAAAGGCAACTTAATTTGACATACCTTTGGAAGAAAATGTTGGTAATTGGATAAGTACCAGAAAACAAGAGTGTCACATCATAAAATATTTCCAACTTTTGACAAATTTCATTTACCATTTGCCAATCATATGCATTGGGCAAAGCTTTATATTTAATCTCTTATTGTGATAAACGATCAAATACTTCCTTGTATTGTATGGCTGCTTGAAGCATTAAAAATGTAGAATTCCACCTAGTTATACAATCAACAACTAATTTTCTTTTGAATAGAATATTCAATTGAGCACATGTCTCTATAGATTTCTCTTCTCTTTTAGGTGTAGTTGTCCAAAAATTAGCATTATCTCTAATCTTTTCAATGACATTAGCAATTATGGACAAACCATCCTTCACAATCAAATTCAATATATGTGCACAACATCCTACATGAGATCTTATCTAAAATGTGATCAATCATAACATCATTTGTAGTGCAATTATCAACTGTCAAAGTAGAAACTTTTTTATCTATATTCCAATCCATTAAACATTCAACCAACAATTCAGGAAGAACTTTACTAGTATGAGAAGCAAGCACATACATAAACCTATATTTGAAAGACAAATTTCATTAATCTAGTCAAGAAGAACAAAGTTAATATGAAAATTATAATTAAAATAGAGTATAATGTTATTACCTCACACGTTGACTTTGTAGCCTCCATAAATCATCAATAAAATGAGTTGTTATAGTCATGTAGCCTCTATTTTGATTAGTAGCAATCCACATATTAGTGGTAATTGCAACTGGACTTTGAATCCTTGACAACATTAATTTCATCTTCTCTTTTTCTTGCATTGTAATCCTTCATAATATCTTTTTTTAAGGTGTTTCGAGAAATCACCTTGAATAGAGGTTGAACAACATCAAAAAATTATTTAAAGCATATATGATCAACCATTGACATTGGATACTTAAGTAGAATTATCATCTTACAGAGTGCATCTCTAACTGTTTGTTTATTGAACACATAGTTGCCAACAACTACGGTTTCACCACTTTCTTTATGAGTTTTTAGAAAAGATTGTCTGATGTCACGTGTTGTTTGAAGCTTACAACTCTTGAAATGGCTTCTCAAATGTGATGTACCTTACTTTGTGTCACCTAAAAGACTTTTGGCGCAATAATTGCATATCGCTTTCCATTTTCCATCTACCTTTTGTCTCTTAAAGTGATTCCAAATATCTGATAATAATCTTCTTGAATTAACGGTTGGAGTTGAACTTTCAATTTCTCCTGGAATTGAATCTATAGGAACATCATTTTGATTTGAATCTCCTACATTTGCATTTGGTTCTACAAATATTCCTTGTTGGCCATCATCCATAGGGAAAAATGTATCTTGATTAGACATTCAATAAATATTAAAACACAACAAAAAATTAAATTTTGAATAAGAAAAAAGACTTATTCATGTTTAATATAATCATTCATGTGACATGATTATGGCAAAATTTAAATGCCATGGAACGAAAAATTCTAATCATTAATTACTGCCACCATATATAGAAGAAAGTTTTGGAATACTTCACTGAAGCTTTGGGAATACCGCCACCATAAAAATTCTAATCATTCATGCATATGCCCCCACACATCTCTTTATGTAAATACTTCACTGAAGCTTTTTTACTTCTAGGGATTGTTTTCAAATTTATTGAACTAAACATTTATTTTTTCTCACATTTTTTATGTTGTAGAGATCAAATATATCTTCTATTGTAATAATAACTTGTATAAAAATACAAAGAGCTTGTAAAATAAAATATGAATGAGTAATAAAGTATGAATTTCTACTTTACATGCCTTAAGTGTGATGGAAAATGTGATTTGACATTTACTTCTAATTGAAAGAATCATTCATGCATAAAAGATGAATGAAACTTGAATTGAAATAGTGAAAAAACTAGGTGCACGTGAATTCATAAGTTTTCTTAGTCATTTGAAAGACTTAATTTTGGAAATATATATTGTCTGCAAGGTTCACGTATTTTTTATAGTCTATCCCCTTTACATGATCATGGCTTATGCTTTAGGCCCTTCCATTCACTAATTCATGAAGAAAAATGATTCATAGACATCTTAAATATGTTTATATTTATTACATACTTTTTTTCTATTTCTTTTCTTATCTTATCTTAAATTGATAATGTCTTAATCAATTTTTTAATCAGGCCCTTCCTTTGTCATTATATATTGATATTGATTTAAGTATCATATTCTGTGGTGTGAGGTTTTAATATCTCTAGAAAGAAAGAAAATTATGTCTTAAAGTTTCATTTGAAGACAAGTTTTCAAGTTTTAATGGCCTTATTTTTGGTGGTTAATCAGTGTCATTTTTTAGCTCTTATCACAACTTCCAATTTAAAAAAAAATATTTCTTAATTCTCCAGATCCAGAAATGACCTTAATCAGACAGGAAAAAAATAATTGGATAGTTCAATTTATTCAATAAGAAATAATTGGAGTCATGAGTAGTTCAAGTTCATGTATTAACCTAGAACTAAAATAAGAGATAAAAAACATACCCCTTTTGAAGCTTGACCCGAAATTTGAAGGATTGGAGGACAATCTTTGGAAGATTCAGCACGAGAAAACTGGAAGCAGAGAGTGAAAGGAAAATGGGTTAACAAAAGGGATAATACCCCAAAAGGGTTGTTGAGTAAAAACGGAGTTGTAGAGGGAGAAAGAACAATTTTTGGAGATGAATGTTAAGTGTGTAAGAGAGAAAATGAAAGAAGAAACATGGGTTTACCTGTTCGAAAATCCCAGAGCACTTGGATGGCAACAGTGAGCCAAAAAAATAAATAAACTTCAGCATCAACCTAATATCTTATAACCTAACATGAATAAATATGTAATTTCATTTTCTTAACGGGTAGTGGGTACCCGTGGGTACGAGTAGTATGATACCCGACCCAGACCCATTAAGAAACATGTATTAAATTACCAGCTACCCACTACCCGCAGAGGCGAATTCTTTTGCCATCCCTAGTTTTGATGAATATCCAATATTAGTTAATATTGACTATGTCTTAAATAGTACTCAATTTAATCAGGAGTAATGGTGTTTCAAATAATATTCGTGTTTAACTACGAGAGGTCTAAATAATAAATGTTTTGTCGCTTGTAGTGGTAGTCTATAATAGTGAAACTTTGGTTGTGTTGATTATGAAGTGAACAAATGAACAATGTTTTTTCTCAACCATACTCATTTCTTTTTATGATGGATATTATTAAACTATAACTAATTTAGGAAGAGGATATTTGTGAAAATGAACTTTACAAAACTTTGCGAAATGTTTTAGAAAATCACAAAACACAATTCAACCTTTTTTTATACATATTTTCACATACACACACTTCCTTCAACTATGACAGATAGAAGATATTGTGGATGTTGGGTAATGGAGGATACAAAACAAGTTTATATACAATAAAACCTATTCTTTTATCTTGTGTTTGGATGAAGCATTTCAACAATGTTGAGAAATTAAAATGCATTGTATTTGAATTACTTGCAATTAAATTTCCTTCATTTTCTAAATAACTTGTTTGGATAAAGAAATTAAAATATCTTACATTTAAATTTCTTGTTTGGATAAAACAATTGAATTTCTTGTGAGATAAAATTTCATTTTAACAATATTTATTTTAAGCTTAATTATGTTTTGAGTTCATGATAAATTTGGAAATGGACTCGAGAACCTAGATGGGTCAATCCGACCTGGTTCATTTGGGTCATTGGCCTCACATAGCCCCACTAGGTCGTCGGGCTCGCCTGACCCATCTGGGTCATTGGACCTGTTTGTGTCATCGAGCCTGCTCGATCAGTTTGTGTCACTGGGCCGCCCGACCTGACTAGATTGTTAGGCCAATCAGTACCGTTCGGGTCATCGGGGTGGTCGAGCTTGTCTAGGCCGTCAAGCCAGTCGGGCCTGTCTAGGTCGTCGGGCCAATCAGGGCCATCAAGGTCGTCGGGCCCATTTTGGTGGTCGAGCTAGCAGGCCCATCTAGGTTGTTAGGCAAGTCAGGCTTGTCGGGTCAACAGGTCGGGCGTGCCCGTATGAGTTGTTGGGCTAGTCAGACTTGTTTGAGTTGTTGGTCGGTCGAGCCCGTACGGGTTGTCGGGTCAGTCGAGCTCGTACTAGTCAATTCGCTGACTGGCCCGACACATCTATGTCTTCGAGCCCGTGCGACACCTCTAAGGCATCCTACCTGCCCGATCTTTTAGGGTTATCGGACCCGCCCGACACATTTTAGTCATACTATCCTATCCGACATATAATAAGTTTTAATCATTTTAAAAGAATTTTTATCCGAGACATTAATAAACAACTAAAAACCAATTTCTAAATTACGTAATGTACTGTATGGCCCATCGATCAGGCGGACCAAGGTTAAGCGGCCGTAGGCCGCCCGCTACAAGCGGACCTCACCTTGGGACGTTGATGTAGCGATATCTCCGGAGTGATTTAAGGGGAGCTTGCGACCAAGGCTCCCCCCGTTCTCAGGATGAAGTCTCAGCTTTGAACACACTAAATCGACTACCCGTCGGTCAGCCGGACTAAACACCCCTCGTGTTCATTTCCAATTGCACTTTGTCTCCACCTCTGTGGAGACCCTCATTCATAAGGACAACCGACAAGACGCACGACCCTTCGGTCAGGCAGCCACACCAAAACCTGGATCAGTAAGTTAAAAGTAAATTAAGATAATACAAGTTAGTAATCAAGTTTAAAAAGTAATTAGACCATGATTAAGAAACCCTAATCATGGACCCATACCGAAAACTATAAATAGAGGCCCAAGGTAGGTTGGTAAGGATCTGAAAACTACATTTATTACAACATTTATTACTATCTGCCGATCAACCTTAAACTAACTTAAGCATCAGAGTCTTTTAGACTGGTACCCCGATCATCCGACTGGCCGAACGAAGGAAGAGAAGGATTGAACTAAACAGAGCATCTGACCAGCTAGCTAAGGAGAATACAGAACAAAAGGACTTGCGAGTAATTTGAGTGTTGATAGTAGGTGCTTGACCCTACACCCGAAACACGTAAATACAGTAAAAAATAATAATAAAATTATACTACTCTATAATGCCATTCATTGATAAAATAATAAATCCTCTATAGTATTAAATACAGCTGGAGCGTTCCAAATAAATATATTAATTTTAGAAGTTCAGAGTTAATAATTAAAAAAAAAACAAAAACAAGAATTAATGCAACATGTCTAATTTATTATGCATATTCTAGTTGATATA
>Ga0214545_1003235_pt1 | contig 31209 bp, 14 predicted proteins | sample CNSS4metaG_FD_160064 | JGI IMG/M metagenome (GOLD analysis project Ga0214545, IMG submission 160064) | Root nodule microbial communities from cowpea collected in UCLA plant growth center, Los Angeles, California, USA - CNSS4 | ecosystem: Host-associated > Plants > Roots > Nodule | place: USA...
GTGAACATTCAACCAAAGAAATTCAAAATGCATAAACGACTAACCTCACTTCTTCGTCCACCAAATGCGAGCAGTTACCACCACCTTCTTCGTCGTTCAAAGCTTGCTTCTTCCAAAGAAATTGAAATGCTTTGATTACGGACTGTCTTCTTCGTCGTGTCTAGGGTTCTTCCAAATCTCCTCAGCTGAGATTTTTACAAATGATAACAGCTTAATCACTTTCTAACATAACCGCCACTCAGCAGCTAAGTTGTTTTAGTGAAGTTAATGACATTTTATACTAACAAAAACCTCAGCTAAGTTCTTTTAATCACATTAAGGACATGTGCCTTATTAATGAGTAACTAAAACGTGCAAAAAAAATCCTCTCAGCTGAAAACGTGATTCTTACGTGGCCATCCGTTAGACACGTGTCAATTAAAATTAACGGAGTTTAAAATTGAGGACCAATTCCATTAGATTTAAAATGTGGAGGACTGAATATGAGCAAACGTTACGTGGGGGACTAAAACCAAAAATTACCCATACTTGAGGGACGAAAAACATAATTAACCCAAAAAAGAATACTATTTACAGACAAATTATAGAAAAAAAGATAACTATTTTCTTAAAGTGTGAAAAATCTAGATCAAAATGTGATGATAACTATCTATACCTAGAAACAACACAAGCCACACCATTAATTAGCAAAGACTCATAAAGAAGTCTGGAACACCACATGCAAGCTAAAATTACTTGCATGCACAAGGAAGAACAAACAGACCAAGGAAAAATGACAGAAAACCAACTTACTATAATAGAGAAATTAATCGGTTAGAACTGAAAAATTCGTTGCGAGGATCACCCTGGTGGTTTCCAATATTCAAACATATGAACTATGGGCGAGAAAACCTAGAGAGAAGCGAGAAAACTCTAGAAAAATAGTTTTTAGAAAGATTGTGTGTTTTTAAATAATGAAACTCGTTTATAAAACTTCTACGTATACTTTAACTTTTAATATTAAAATAATTCAGTCTCGTTATTTTTAAACATATTATCAATTCTAATATACAAATTTCTAGACCCTTATACTAATTATACTTTAATAAATGTTTTTCAAGTATTTGGATCCGATGCTTTTACAATGTCTCTCAATGAATACAATCTACATGGCGTTGATTCGTTTAAAGTAGACTAGCAACATTATGCAATTTTAAATATAATTTAAAGTATTTGAGTGTATATACACTCACTATAAAAATGAAATTAACAAATAATTCACCAAAATTCCAAATATCTCCATATTACTGAATCATCTCTTAATATGGATCTCAATCAACAATTTGAACATTTCTTTCCAACATTTATATTTTTTATTTTTTTTTTCATACAAGTAAGATATTGGATAAAAGGAAAAAAGACAAAAAAAGAAGAATGAAGATGAAGGATTTGCAAAAATGTAAATGGTAAGATGATATGTTTTTAAATAATGAAATTCGTTTATAAAACTTCTATATATATTTTAACTTTTTAATATTCAAATAATCAAGTCTCGTTATTTTTAAACATATTATCCATTCTAATATACCAATTTCTAGACCCTTACACTAATTATACTTTGATAAATGTTTTTCAAGTATTTGGATTTGATGTTTTTACAATGTCTCTTGATAAATACAATCTATCTAATATAGATTCATTTAAAGTAGACTAGCAACCTTATGCAATTTTGAATATAATTTAAAGTATTTGAGTATTGATGCACTCACCGTAAAAAAATGAAATTAACAAATAATTCACCAAAATTTTAAATATTTCCATATTACTGAATAATCTTTTAATATGATCTCAATCAACAATTCAAACATTTCTTTTCAATATTTATACTTTTGGTATTTTTTTTTTGTATAAATAGAATATTGGATAAAAGGAAAAAGGACAAAAAAAAAATGAAGATGAAGAATTTGCAAAAATGTAAATGATAATTTTTTTTCTATTAAGGATAAAACAAGAACAAATAAAGTAAATAAATATAAAAGCAGTAACTCAAATAGTTACATTCAATACTGTTTTTGCTTTTTATTTCTATTCGCAATATTCTCATAATATTTTGAAAATTATTCCCAATTTGTCATCCATTTATTTCCATTTGTTCTCTCTATTTATATATTTTCTATTATCATGACATTATTCCATACAACAAATAAAAAAAATATATATAAATAAAAAAAAAACATTTTTCCTTATTCTTACCGTTATTCTTATCTTACCACATTTCTCTTCCATATCTTAGATGACAATGTACCTATTGACACCCTAAACAATAATTGTTAAAAAGTATATTAATATTTTTTAATTAGTTAGATGATATATTATGCTGGAATAAAGTTGTTTGATTTTAAAAACCCAAAAAATCATATTTGCTCATAGATTTTTATAATCCGGAACAAAGGAGAAATTAGTTTCAACTTTATTTAGAAAAATACTCGGCTATTCTGACTACAATGTCACCGAAAATGCAGGAAACGACGCCGTGTTGCATTGACAGTACTAAGAAGTAGAACAAGAGCACGGAAAGCGTTACTTAGCAATCTCCGTGCATACATAGATAGTGACACAAAGGAAGTAGAAACCACTCCTGCGCGACCCACCCTTACCCCGTGAACCCCCCCGCACCGAAACAAACCCCTGTTCCCGAAAACCCTAACTCTAACCCTAGCTCCGACCGAAATGGACGGCGACGACGAGACCTCTGGTCCGATGATCGACGAATTCTATGCCAACGGCGGGGCCGACGATGGAGACAAGCGGAGCCGTCGCGCGATCATGAGCGGCGACCAGCTCGATGTCGAGGCGTACGCGGCGCTGTACTCGGGGCGTACGAAGATCATGCGGCTCATCTTCATCGCCGACAAGATGAACAACGCTACGACGCAGCTCGAGGCGCTGCGCATGGCCTACGACGAGATTAAGAAGGGCGAGAACACGCAGCTGTTCAGGGAGGTCGTGCAGAAGATCGATGGAAGGTTGGGAGCGAGTTATGGCATGGACACAGCGTGGTGTGAAGCCGTGGATCGGAGAGCGGAGCAGAAGAAGGAGAAACTGGAGAATGAACTCAATGCGTATCGGGTCCGTTTTTGATTTTTTACTTCTGTTCTCCTATCTTTGGTTGATTTACTAATTTATTTTAAAATATAATCTCATAATTATTTTCAGCTTATTTGAATCTAGGCTATTAATTTTTAGAATTTAGGTGTGTCACTAAACTTGTTTTTAGATTTTGATCGTAGGATGTTTTAACCGCACGTGTAGTTGATGCTAATTATTGTCTGTGAATGCTATGGTTTAAAATTATACGGGAAAATTATGCGACCTTGGCTGCAATTGCAAGCTAAGGTTTCGTGGCTATTGTTGGTATAGTGCATTTACGCGAACAAACCTTGATGTTCTGATCACTAAAACGTGGTCTTAAACTGTTTTTTTTTAAACCTTGTAGTGGAGACTGAATAGTTACTTTTTTTATCTATTTTTTATGAATTGCCTTGTTTCTTTCAAGCTCTTCTGTTGGCCGTTGGCTGAGAGTTTGAGTTTTATTATAACATTTGTTTATGGTGGTCTTCTGCCGCCAACTATTGTGTTTTGTACACATTCACTGATTAGCTTTTGTCTGGTGATTAGTATGTATTGCTTTGCTTTCAAGCTTTATTTGTACTCTGGTGCTTATTTATGAGCAATGAGCATTGAAGAGTTGTGTGTTTTTATGGGCAAATAGTTTTGTTTACGGTTCTTGGTGGACGGTTGTTGTGAGCAGTTGTATGGTACTGGATAGCAAACTCTGAAGTATCTTGTAATTGGTGGTTGTGTTTGGGCTTGGTTCAGATGTGTTCAACATGCAAGATTTAAAAATTATAATGTGTTTGGATTGCTTTTTGAGTGACTAAATGGTACATTTTTACATTCTAAGACAGAAATTGAAGAAGCAACACCAGTGTATCAATGAATATAATGTACATTATGTTGAAACAAATTGTTGCTTCATTTCTGTTTGACATGGTTGTGGATCCTGAAGTAGTTTCCCAGTGGAGCTTCACCTTATGTTTGTCACGTAAATGTGTTTTGTGTCCCTACAATTGACATGGTAAAGAATCTAGTTGGACTCTTCCCAAACAAAGGTATAAATGAATAAAAATTTGAAGCTAAGTGGATATTAGATAGGTTTTGTGATTATGTTCACTTGTGATGACATTCCCTTGTATGGTGTTTTGATTAGACCCGCTTTTTCATAAACTGCCATTGCTTTCTTATCCTGTCAATTTGTTCATCTTGAATTTCAATTTTGCAGACAAACTTGATTAAAGAAAGCATTAGAATGGGATACAATGATTTTGGAGACTTTTATTATGCTCATGGTCAATTGGGGGAAGCTTTTAAAAGTTATGTCCGAACTCGGGATTATTGCACCACATCAAAGCACATTATTCACATGTGTATGAGTGCAATTCTTGTCAGCATAGAGATGGGTCAATTTCCTCATGTTACAAGCTATGTTAGCAAGGCAGAACAGGCACTGGATGTCCATGACTCAATAATTGTTGCAAAGCTACGATGTGCTGCTGGATTGGCTAATCTAGAGGCCAAAAAGTACAAACTTGCTGCCCGAAAGGTCATGATCTATGAAATCCCTGACTTGGATTTAGGGATTCAACTATTCATTTATTATTTTTGATGTGTGATAACATATTAACATAATTGCTTATAACTCTGTGAACCTCATTTTCATTTATTAATGCAGTTTCTAGAAACAGGACCTGAACTGGGAAGTCACTATAATGATGTAATCGCACCTCAAGATGTTGCAACATATGGAGGACTTTGTGCACTTGCTACATTTGATAGGGCAGAGTTAAAGGCAAGTACTCCAATATATTATTATGATGTTTCTTCTTATCAATGACTTCCCAGAGACATTGATGATGTCATCTTTATTTATTTAATTGTTCAATGCTTGGCAGAGCAAAGTTATAGACAATTCCAACTTCCGCAATTTCTTAGAGCTAGTACCCGAAGTAAGGGAACTGATAAATGATTTTTACTCGAGGTAAGTTGGTCTTCTCATTTATTGTCGTTCTATTATGTCACGAAGTTGGAACTAGTCACTAGGCATCACTTTTTATTTTTTTGGTTAACTTAATTCGAATTAAATTACGAAAATACATGAAGTTCTTCATTTGTGGTGCTAAGCTGTCTGAAAAAAATATCGGATTTTTAAAAAGTTGGATTGGAAGGTTTGCGTGGAGAGTATGACATCAATTTCTTAGACAGTTAGACGGTAATCGATTGCTGCGAGGTTAACTATGTGTGTTATATTGATTATTGATTATTGATACAATTAAACCTTTTCTTTTGGCTTAATAAGTGGTTGGTTATAGTTCAAGTCCTTTTGAGTTGTGTTCTGCAAATTAAGACATTGTATTTTAAGAATTCAATTTTCATGTGTTGATGTAATAAAATTTGAACTGTCAACTACTTAGAAATCGTCTCAACCATGAGATAAGTCAATGAAGTTATGATACATAACAATGTGATTAATGTCTGAGTGCTGTGCATACAAATTAAATTCTCATTTTTAATATTGTTGAATTGATGAAATCCGACAAAGGGCTTGTTACATGGTTACATATTTCAATATTTATTTTACTCTTAATTGTTTTACATTAAAATATTTATGTATATTCAAATATGTATATCTTGCTCAAATTGTTTCCTTGCAGTGGCTTACTTACTGTCCTTAAATATCTTTTCTGTGGTTTTATGGGGAGAATATATTTATTTCGATCTCTTTGCTTCCTTTTAACAGCCACTATGCTTCATGTCTGGAATACCTTGGGAACCTCAAAGCAAACCTATTACTTGATATACATTTGCATGACCATGTTGAGACACTTTATGATCAAATTCGTCACAAAGCCCTTATCCAGTACACACACCCATTTGTGTCTGTTGATTTGAACATGATGGCTAATGCATTCAAGACAACTGTTGCTGGACTTGAGAAAGAGCTAGAAGCATTGATTACTGATAATCAGATACAGGTCTGGTTGACTTAATTTGCCTCGATTAGGTTGAGTTTATAATGAAAAAAATCAACATATCTGCATACTTCTCCTTTTTCAATATGTCTGTGGCCAAATAACTTTGGAGATGATTCTATTTTTTATACCTTTAGCCCACTAGGGTCGGCCTAGTGATTGGGGGTTACAATTTTCTTTTTGTACCGTTACAATCAAACAGTCTAAACAAGATTTAAACAGTATTATTGGTGGAACCTTTTGCAGGCTCGAATTGATTCACACAACAAAATTTTGTATGCACGGCATGCGGATCAAAGGAATGCCACCTTCCAAAGGGTTCTAGAAACTGGAAGAGAATTTGATCGTGATGTTCGTTCCATGTTACTGAGATCAAATCTTATCAAGCATGATTACAATCTTAGAGCATTAAGGAAACTTTAATTATGAACCACCGATAATGGAATGAAGTTGTGGTTTTATACATATCACCGGGCACAGGTATTGGTCAACTGTGATGGAGCAAGTTTCTAGAGTGAAGGTAAGATTGCCTTACCTCATGCTGGATTCAATCAACGTTGCAAAACGTACGTTTGTGCAAACATTTAACGGAACGGCATATTATGCTTTCTTTTTGTATATACTCTTTCATAATTTCGATTATTTTGTCACAAGATATTCATTTTCTGGTTTTAACCCGCATCTCTTTTTCGGTAACTCCGTTGCGTAAGACAGAGTCTTGATGGTCTAAAAATCATTCTCATGACCTGTTATTTCAACTCCTTTAACTAGCCTATTTGGCATTGAAGTTTCCAACCAAGTAACCCTTTTCTTACCTATCAAAAAACTGTTGGAGGGGGGTTGGCTGATTGGGTTTATCTGCTTTAAGTTTTAATTGTTTGATGATTCTTAATCTTAGTAGTAGTATTATGACGAATTTTACTTATTTTAATGGTTTTATGGAAATTAAAGGAACCAATTACCATGGGACTTTATACTATAGATGGTGAAATCTGATTGATTTGGTTCAAGTGTCTCATTTCATGTTTTGTTGCATGATGCAAACAAGTGCTTGTACATTTTTTTGTTACGTACTAGGGGTATATTATCTTTACTAATAATTGAGTTTAATATTAGGCTGTGTTATTTATATGATCAAATGCTGAAAAGTAAAGTTATCGTACTACATAAAAGAAAGCAAAATTAACCGTTTATACCAAGGAACTTTGTATATTTTTTCGTGAGTAATAAATATCCTTTTATAAAAGGGAAATTTTAATCCTTTAATTAAAAGTTTACTTTTCACTAATATACTAAAATGGTATGGTTACACAGCCAAGCTTTGACGGTGAAATGTTTTAGTGACTACAATTTTGTACACCATTAATGTTCGTTTGTCCTATGTAATATGCGTATAGTTTCCAGAATTGAAAGGACAATTTAAGGATATAATTTTATGCACTTCTAGTAGTATAAATTTCCAACTTTGACATTTACTGTGAATAGCTGAGCCACGCTTAAACTTTAAATCTAAACTGTTTGATATCTCTCAATTCTAAATTACTATTGCGTTTCTCAACTCCACTTTCACATTGTACATCAATTACAGACATGTGGATAAAATCATCTGACAGATATTAAATGAACATGGACTTTTTTATATGCACGTAATTTTGTCAGCAAGGCTACAAGGGGTTTACCATATTACCTGTATCCACCAAAAAAAGACATTCTAACTTTAATTAAAAATTCAAAAAAATATGGATTCTTTGTAATTTATTATATTGATGGTGTACTTTTATATGAGCGTAAGTATTTAAATGATTTCGTTTGAACTTTAAAAACTTATATAAAACTATAAATTACTATTAATTATACTCATAACCACATATTCTACGATGAATTTTGTTTCTAATTCCAAACATAAAATCAAGGTGGGAAATAAAAAACATAACACAAAAACCCAAATTCTAAATGATTTATGAACTTCGTTTTACCCTCAATTCGTTTTAAGATGATGTTAAATTTTTATTTGAGAAAATGGCGGACATATCTTGCACTATTTTTGTGGCAGTTCTGAAGCACATGCTGTTCCAGATTCCAACTTGCACTTACTTAAGCTTGAAGTCTCTTTCTATTTCATTACACCTATTTTATATTTATTTGCTTTATTTATCTGTTCCACCTATTCATTTACGGTACATACTCTCAATTAATTTCTTAATATTCTTTCTCTTCCCTGTAGAATATACATTTTACATTTCACTCTAAGAGTCAGCTACCAATAAATATTTGTCAGTAATATCAATTGAGTTCATGTATTCATTTGTTTAAATTTAAAAATAATAGTAAGTCATGATGTAAAAGTAAATTTCTATAATAATTTAAATTATAGTTATGAAAATAAAATTACAGTTTAATTACCTTTTAATCCTTAAAATTTAGACTATCTCTGAATTTATTTCTCAAACTAAATTTTAGTTTCTAATTCCTTAAATTTAATAAATGAATATTGAAATATAATATACGAGGAACTAAAATAAGTTTTAAAATTTTATTTATAGTTTAAAACCTAGAATTTAAAAGTGTTTTAAAATTTTACAAGCTTAATTAATAATACAGTGTGTGTGGAGTGTATGGAAGATGTGGTGTTGCAATGAGATCTATATCCCACATTGCCGACCGGTGAAAGAGTGATGTAGGAGTTTCACTCATCTCAACACATGCAAAACAATAAAGCATTCACACTCTTCATCTTCCAATAAACCCTTCTTCACTTTCATTCATTCCCACTTGCATTCATCAACGCGCCCAGCTCCAAAACGCCATACCCCAATGCTGTTTTGATCCCATCCAATACGGTTTCCGATGGGTCACGTGAACCTCCCTGCCTCAAAGCGCGTGGGTGGCCCTCGCCAGTGGCGCGTGCTGGACGTCGTCACCGCGGCGTTCTTCGGCCTTGTCTTCCTCTTCTTCGTCCTCGTCTTCACGTCCCTGGGGGACTCGCTCGCCTCCTCAGGCCGCCAGACGCTGCACCTCTCCACCTCCGATCCGCTTCAGCGCCTCCGCGTGTCGGCGGCCATTGAGGCTGGGCAGCCGCTCGTGATCGAGGCCTGCCCCGCCGACACCGCCGACCACATGCCGTGCGAGGATCCGAGGCTGAACAGCCAGCTGAGCAGGGAGATGAATTACTACCGAGAGAGGCACTGCCCGCCGCTGGAGAACACGCCACTCTGCCTCGTCCCGCCGCCCCCCGGGTACAAGGTGTCGGTGCAGTGGCCGGAGAGCTTGCATAAGGTATGTGCAGTGTTCTTAATCGTGAGAAAGTGATACAAAGTTGGTGAATGATGTTTAATTCGTTAATTACAAGTGTGTTAAATGCTTGAGAAAATAGGTTATATAAAGTTTAAAATAGTTTTACAGTGTTATGCCGTCATATCAGGAAGTTTGTTGATTTTTATAATAATTACCATAGAGGTGAATTCTTATTGAATGTTAGTGCAAAACTGCTGTAAGTGTCAGTATATAGCCATTATTAGACTGAGATTTTTACATTGTTAACTAATTAGAAACTACTCTAGATGTCTGACCTATATGAGGTGATATAATTGGCATAGTTAAATATGTGGAGTATTTATCCCTAAGATTGTGTGTATGGAAAAAAAGATGCTCGTTTAGAGAAATTTCTTAAATGAATTTCTCTAACATAACATATTAGTGTATGTTTGGATGTAAATATTTAGAGTTCTAAAGTATTTTCGCTCTTGAAGCTATAATCTTTTTCTTCTTCATTTTGTATCTGGGAATTGGGGAATGTGCATTGATTTCAAAAAGCGTGTTTCTAACTTTTATCCAAACATAGCTTTAGTCTTTAACTCCTGACTGAGAGCTGTTGTGAGCATAAAAAAACTTATAGAATGGATAATACAAAAAGTTAACAATCTTACGAGAATGGTAGTATAAAAGTAAAAAGCTGTGCATTATAATAAGTACATTGCAATTAGAGCTCTATATTTTGAGTAGAATGTGGAATAAAACCGCAGGAAATTTCTAATAAAATGTTCCTATTATTTTAGGGCAGTCAATAGAAGGACACTTTTTTCACTTATGGTGCTTTGCACTAGTTCTACTAAGGGAGCTATTATGTTAGTGTTTGACAACTGAATAATTTTCACGTTTGGAAGATAGGAGTTTCTTTTTAGTGTTTTCAGGCATGTGATTGGTTTCGTTTAACTGTTAGCATTTAGTAAATTTTTTGGTGTTTGAGCAGAGACTTTTTAAAAATAAATAATAATTTTAATGCTGGTAAAATTATTTGGAAGCCAAGTTTTGGAGCAACCTACGATATAAAAAAAACTGTCTGCGTCCAAGACATAGGCAATTATGTGTTTCAGAAAAATGTTTTCGATATTTGTCATCAGTGATCCACCTTTCTGAAAGCACTCATGCGATCTCTGTAGATATGGTATAGCAACATGCCATACAACAAGATTGCTGACAGGAAAGGTCACCAGGGATGGATGAAGATTGAAGGTCCGTACTTTATATTTCCTGGAGGTGGCACAATGTTTCCAGATGGAGCAGAGCAGTATATTGAAAAACTTGGTCAATACATTCCAATGAATGGTGGTGTTCTGAGGACTGCTCTTGATATGGGATGTGGGGTAGGATCTATTTTACTGTTTCCTTGAGACCTTTTATTACTAAAATTTGTTGTTATTTAGCATGAAAATTTTTTCTCATGTTTACAGGTTGCCAGTTTTGGAGGATATTTACTAGCTCAAAACATATTAACCATGTCTTTTGCTCCAAGAGATTCACACAAATCACAGATACAATTTGCACTTGAAAGAGGAATACCGGCTTTTGTTGCCATGCTTGGTACTCGCAGACTACCATTTCCTGCATTTGGCTTTGACTTAGTCCATTGTTCTCGGTGTTTAATCCCTTTTACAGCCTACAGTAAGTTCATTATCGAAGCTGACCTTTGCAGATCTTGCAATCTTCTAAATAGGCATCACTAGCCTAATGCAGAAACCTTGCCTTGCAGATGCAACTTATTTCATTGAAGTGGACAGATTACTTCGCCCTGGTGGATATTTAGTCATTTCTGGTCCCCCTGTTCAGTGGCCTAAGCAAGATAAAGAATGGTCAGATCTTCAGGCTGTGGCAAGAGCTTTGTGTTATGAACTGATTGCTGTAGATGGTAACACTGTGATCTGGAAAAAGCCAGCAATGGACACGTGTCTCCCCAACCAAAATGAATTTGGTCTAGGCATGTGTGATGATTCAGATGACCCAAATATCGCATGGTAATTTCCAGTAGGTTATTGCTAGTTAATTTTTCCTCCAACTGTCTTTGCTTCACATTGGTTGACATTGATAATGTGTTAACATCCATTGTTTGTGCTTGCTACGCATTTGTTTCATACGGACATGGTGTAATGGCACTTGGGAGAATGCTGTTGTTATTTGTGTATGGACTTCTCATAGTGTTTAATTGAGATTCCGCAATTAAGATGATTTATTTTGCAGGTACTTCAAATTGAAAAAATGTGTCACTAGGATGTCTTCTGTCAAAGGTATTGTTGGTACAATTTCCAAATGGCCAGAAAGGCTCACTGCTCCTCCAGTAAGGTCCACGATCCTAAAAAATGGTGCTGATGTATATGAGGCTGACACTAAGCGATGGGTAAGAAGAGTTGCATTCTATAAGAATTCTCTAAAAATAAAGTTGGGGACTCCAGCTATACGCAATGTTATGGACATGAATGCATTTTTTGGGGGATTTGCGGCAGCACTGAATTCTGATCCTGTGTGGGTAATGAATGTTGTTCCATCTCACAAGCCACCCACTCTTGATGCAATCTTTGATAGAGGCCTTATTGGAGTCTATCATGATTGGTAAGTTTTATGCTGCATATTTTTCATGTGTTTCTCTTAAAAGGCCTTTTTGTTTTATCATTTCACTTTTGTTAGTCAATGGTTTACCTTACCTTATATACTTCACAAGTGTTAATATGACTTAAAAGTTACTCTAGTGTGGGAAATATCATTGTACTTGATGATAAAGATTTTTCTTACCGTTACACTGTAGACTATTTAATTCGACTTCTGTTTCTGTAATTATTTTGCTTACAAGTTGATTCCTGTTCTGAAGTTTGACTTGTTTAGTGGCTTTTTCTTTTCCTGGCGCTTACTACTTCTATATTTTATCTTGTGCTTTTCTATGCTCTTTAAAAAAGTAGTGATAATTTTCTAGTTTTTATTATAAAAATGAAAACTGAAGTAACTCACCTCTTGTTTTAGATTGTTAATTAGGATCCTTCTTTTAGGTAGAGCCTTTGAACGTGCATTAGCGTTTAGAATGTACAAATATTTGAAATTTGAGTTGTTTGATTAATGCTCCCAGGTGTGAACCTTTCTCAACATATCCTCGCACCTATGATCTGATCCATGCAACAAGCATTGAATCACTTATAAAGGATCCTGCCTCTGCCAAAAACAGGTATTTTCATTCTGAAGTGCTCATTCAAAGTCACAGTCCCGGCTTCTTCTGCATTTTCCATACTCGTCATGGGACTATTTGGGGTCCTGATAATGTGATGGAATTTTCGTTTATTAATTTTAAATTTCAATCGTTGTTTTCAAATATTTGTTAACACGAACAATTGGGTAAAACGTTAGCAAAAACTTGCTGCTACATTAAGTGACTTGTAGCTCGTTAGTTTCATCTTAGTTTTGTACCAAAGTAAAGTATGCATGTTCTTACGGTCATGGTTTTACTACTTAATAAACAAAAGATTAAAGTCAAATGTAGTTCTAAGTTGCCTAGATTTCCAATTTTCTTCTATTAAGTTTCAGATGCTAGCAAACACAAAGTGAGAGTATTTGTCATACTGTATCATCCTTGCAGAGAAACTATTCACATAAGTTATAAACTCACCCTGACTGCTTCATGAATTCATTGCAGATGTAACCTTGTTGATTTGATAGTGGAATTGGATCGAATTTTACGCCCAGAAGGAACTTTGGTGGTGAGGGATACCCCTGAAGTAATTGAAAGAGTAGCTCGTGTTGCACGTGCAGTGAGGTGGGAGCCCACTATATATAATAAAGAACCCGAATCACACGGCAGGGAGAACATTCTAGTTGCAACCAAGACTTTGTGGAAGCTCTAATGTTCATCCAACTAACATAGCTGCGTCATTTAGGTAAAATTTCCTTCTCACCGTTTCGGTGGATGCGGTTTTTAAGGCTATCTTATCTGTGCATCAAAAGGATGCAGTTTCCTTTCCTGTTCAGTGTTTATATAAAGAGAGAGTAAGGTTAGGATCTGAGAAAATGAAAAAAGATGTGAGGATTTTGTGCAGTTTTATATGGAAAGCACAAGCTAGTGTTATATTTTCTCTATAACCATAAGGATAACTTGTAATTCAGTACTTTTATTTATCATTGTTTATTTATTGAAAACATCCATCACTGATCTAATTAGCTATCTAACTCACCCCTAATTCCCATGTCTATGAAGACTTCTTCCCTGATTTTGTTTCCAACTACAACTACATTTTTTCTAAGATTCCCAGTAGAGGCTGTGCTCTTCAAGCTTTAGTCATTGTTTTTTCTTATGAAAATTGTACTCAATGTTTGATGATAGAAAATGGATCAGAGTGGATCAGAACATAATATAGAGGAATGAATTGGACTGAAGTTGATTAAAAATGTCATCATATTATTTGAATATTTGTAATGTCATGAAACAAATCTTTTATTTCATCATTTGGAAAATAGACAAAACAAAATAAATCATAACTATAGTTTTGTCTTATTTTGCTCTTCATTGAAAGTGCAGTTGTAACGTATGTCTTTTCACCATTCTAATTCTATCTTATTTTCTTCTTCATTGAAAGTGCACTTGCTATATATGTCTTCTCACCAGTCTAATTTTATTTTATTTTGTTCTTCAAATATAATTGCATGTCTTTTGCTTTTAATTTAGTTTCACTTGTTTTAGTTTAAGTTTCATAGCATATATTTAATCTTTATGTTTAGACATTTCACCACATTCAAGCAAAAGTTTATTTTAATGTTCATCTTAATAAATTATTTTTCTTTCTCATTTAATGCTTTTGTTAAATGGTAATTTACGGATAAATAATTGAAAATTTATATAAAGATAATTTTTAATTTCCTATATTTATTATTCAAAAAGATATATTAATAATTATAAATATTATGTACAATCCTCTCAATAATGACTTGTACAGTAAAATCATCTTTTTCTATAAATTTATTTATTTTTGTTCGTCGTATAAGTTTAAAACTTCAGAAGTTGTTAATCCAAATAAGAAGTTACAATTATTTTTTTAATAAAAGACATAGAAATCAGATTTTACCCGAAAGAAAGATACATCAATTTGTAAATATATAACATTTGTCTCAAATGGGAGATGTGGAGAAAAAGTAATTAAAGCTGTAGAGGAAAAATGTAATTATAAAATATATTTTTCGTTCGTTAAATTAAGAACTTCGGAATAAATCTAAGGAACTCAGATACATTTTTTCACCCTAATTTTAGCGATGATGACTTTCTCTACAAAATTATCTTTTCACTTTTCAATATTCTTTTTTAACGCAAGTAAACTATTGAACTAATTTTACATAGACTTAATTCTAAAGTCACGTAGAAAACAAAGGGTTAGTTCAAACCCAATAACATTCCATAATTATTTATTCTCATCTTTGGAAATATTGTTTGAATTGTTCTGTATCTATAAAAAGGAGAAGAAATGTGAACGATCACTAACAACTGACCCCTCAGTTGGACAGAAACTCATCATCACAGCTCTCACAAGAAACCCTAAAAAATATCTATAATTTACCATTACATGAAAATATTATTAAAGAATAACAAAATTGACTAGAGACCAAACTAAAACCAAGCCCATAAAGAGATAACAAGCTAGCTATACATTAGATATAGAAGATTTTTCCAAAATCGTTATTTTGAATTCAGATAAAAAAACATTTTAAAAATGGTTAATATATTTTAAAAAATAAAAATACATTATTACAATTTAAGAATTTAAATATTAAATTCAAATAGGTAAAAAATTATTAACTTAAAACCCATAAGTTTTAAATTTTTTGAACCTAAAACGATGAATTAAGTTAACTTAGCCTCAAACCATATATAAAATATGTATATCTTACATCTATCAAGTAAATAATAAAAAAAAACTCACATTTTCGTTTAGTTGTATAAATTATAGTCCTACATATTTTACATGATATTAATCGTCGTTTCCACACAGAAAAAAAGAGAGCTCAGAGGGTGCATTTGTTTCATCTATGTTTTTGAGATGAACACTGACGGACTCTTCAATCAAATGCTTTGATCATCACAGCTCTCATAAATGTGCACCAGCCGGGAATCGAACCCGGGTCTGTACCGTGGCAGGGTACTATTCTACCACTAGACCACTGGTGCTCTTTGATTTCATTACTGGGAATTTAAGTACTATATAAGCACAATATGTTTTACCACCCGTTGTCAAATGGAATAGGCCATGAATGAAACATAGGTAGTTAATTGCTTTGATTTGGTAAATTATAACATTGTTAAGTATACACCATTGGAAATAATTTACATTTCATTATATTTCAGTTAAAAAGTGATTTCAATTCCTCATATAAACTCAACTCAGATCATATAATATTTTCCGAATAAACCCATCATGTTTCATTTGTGTTATATTACTACTATGCTGATACATGCAGACTGAAATATACAAAAATTAAGAAAGCGAAATCATGGTTGAAATTGATTTTAATTTGATGTCCAACACCAACTAAAATCATGATTTGGTAGTGCACGTGTCCCAACTCATGAAACAAGAACCCTTCAGCTTTCAGGTAAAGGTTTCATGATCTGATATTGTTCTAAACTGTAATAATGGCCAAGAACATTGCTGAACTTGTTCACAACGAAGTGCACATAACAACAAAATCTGTGAAGTGATTGAAGTGAATTAATTATAAAGAGTATCTGGGAAACATGATCCCAAAAAAAAGTTGGGTGCAGAAGGAAGTTGAAGGTGGTTGAAGATTGGGAAACACAGGGCCATGAGATATGTATAAAAACAAAAAGGGAAGGCAAATTATTGAGCAAAAATTTCTACCCTTTTCATCTAAATTCATATAACATAATTAATACTGCAGAGAAGTGCATCTGCAACTGGTTTTTGTTGCAGAAATTCAAAGCTCTGCAACAATGCAGAGCCCTGTTGGGAGCATCTAATATGAGCTTCCTATTTTTGTTTTTTCTTTACATCCTTTGCAAAATAATAATAATAATAATAATAATAATAATAATAAAGGTATTATTTTATTAACAAAAATTATTTTATTAAATTAAAGATTTATTAATAAATTTGAGAGATAAATACTTTTAAAATTTAAATAATAAGACTGTAAGTGTTATTTCATTAACAAAAATTTGGGAGATACATATTTTTTTTAAAATTATAAAGAGATATAAGTGTGATGTGATTTATCTTATAAAAGATTAATGAAGACGTGGATTTATAAGAACATCGAGTCTTCATAAAGCAATTCTTATATTGTTAAGCTTTTATATCCTATTTTTTTTATAAAAAAAATATTTTTTGAAGTGAAAAAAAGTGTTGGATCACTTATCAAAATATTTAATATGTTTGTTTGATGTTTAATACTTAGAGTAAATCATCACATGAAGATTTTCTTTAGAAATAAACTATTGCTGTGGAGGGAGCACATATAATAATACATTGAAGAGGATATATTATTGTTTCTTTACCATTTTTTTAAAATAATTTATTTATTTTTATTTTAGTTTTCACACTTATCTAATTATTTACAAAAAAATCTAGGTTAAAATGAATACTACGTCCATCTAAACTCATTTCCGTTTTATCTGAGGAGCTCCATTAATCGAATACGGGATAAATATAATATAAGTAATACTTCAATTTTTTCAATTTAAATATATATATATATATATATATATATATATATTCTTCATTCATACTCATTTATTCTCGTTCTGATTTAAATTAATTACTAAAATAGTTTATTAAGTAACCTAAAAAAGTATATGTATTATTTTTCACATTTATTTTAATTTTTGTTAATAATATCGGTAACAATTACTATTCACAAACAAAGTTTAAAGTTAAAATTACTGGAATCTTATCTTAATTCTATAATTTACACTATAAATTTGAATAGATAACTACATTATTTATTGAGAATAAATTAATAGCCTGATCATAAACTTCCATTAATAATTTCCCTACTTACAAAGTAAAGAAACAAAAATAATTTTATAATTGGTTGATTATGTTTTTAGTAAAAATTTGGAATGTTTGTAATTTTAATTCCATGAATTTTAAGAAACCTATTCCCCCAAAAGACCAAAGAAAGAAAAATATAATTTTAGTCTCTAAATATTAAGAATAATATCCTAAACATTATATTTCAAATCTTAATTTCTAAAAGAAAATTTCAATTCGAAAATAAAATAATATTTTTAAAGTTAATAAAACAGTAAAAGTTGCTCTACAAGTCCCCAAAATGTGTTGGCATTGAGAAAGAAGAAAACACAGTTAAGATATGATGAAGCATTAACTCTTGTCATCTTCTTCTTCAACACTGCCTTGTGATGCATTCAATGTGTGTGCCACACGCGCACGTTAGGTTTAACATTCTTCTATATGCATGTCATTTCTCTCACCTTTCTAACACTTTTTACTTCAATGTTTAACAAAAATCCAACGTTAAAAAGTTACAGAGAGAAAAGTTTGTTCCCACTGTCACTGAAATGTCTTTATAATAAGAGTGTTAATCCATATACATCATTAAGACTGGTTTTTTTTTTTGGAAGAATGATACCAGAGAAAGAGATCAGATCGGAAGGATCAGAAAATGAGATTGGTTTTGTTCCTTTTAAAAGGTTAGAAATGATTTTAGAGTTATTTAAAAAGTGAAATTTGTGATTGTATAGACTAATTTGATATATTATAAAAATTTAATAAATAAAAAAATTAGATTATCAAAATATTTTTATTGTTAAAAGTAATATAAAATGATATATGAAGTATTTAGAATTATTTTTATAAATTTTATTGATTTATTGAAATTATAAAAAAAATTATTTATAAAAAATAAATAATACAATATATTTAGTTTGAAAATAAATTTAATATGTAAGGTAGGAAATAATTTATTTATATGAGTATTTTATTTTATTTTTAATAATAATTTTAGAAGTAATAAATTTTTATTATCACCATAATAATTTTTTATTTGTGTTATTAATTTTTATTATGTTGTTTTCATAATTAGGAAAAATGAATAAATCATGTGAAAAAAACTAAAATATAAGAGAATAATTTAGTAAATTGAAATGTATCACACTCTAATCTCATCCTGCACAAGGTATTGCATTTGGAATGAATCTTCCTATCATCGCCAACGTGACCTTTTATCATCCCAAAAGAACAAAGTGATCACATATTAATCCTCTATTTCCATCTCACATAAACAGTAAATCCTCCCATTAGAATACAGCGTAAAATTGCATATACCAGCTTCATATCTATTTATTTAAATATAAATCTATAATTATATTAATTTAACTAAAATATTATACTATCTAAATAATTGTTGTTATGAAAAAAGTTTAAGATGTCATGTATTTCCATGATAACTATGTCACATAATGGTTATGAGAGTTTAAGAAGATTTTTTTTAATGGTTATATAATATTTGGATGTGTTACGATTGACATATGTAATTTCAAATACTAAGTTAACCAACAAATACACTAATTTAACCAAAATTATGATTCAATAGTTTTTAGTGTATATCAAGTTGGGGTGAATTTTATGTTGTTATTACATGAGAATATGTAATAATAAGGATTAGCAGGAGACATAATTAACTTTGGCATTGACATTGGTGGTTTGTTGTGAAATCATAATTTGTGTACTTTCTTTGTGATGATAAAGGATATATATGTGTCAAAGGAAGATATGATTGGCATATGTAAGTTGGAGAAAGTATTTTATGACTTCAAAATTGATTCACCTTTTGTTTCCCTATTTAATATTCCATGTGTCAATGCTTTGAATAATGTTAATGAACACATGAATGATGATGACATGCTTATTTAGGTCATCTGTGTTATGAGTGTCTCAACCTTCTCAGACAATGAATCTCAACTTTTCATTCTCTCATAATGTTTTTCTTCTTTAAAAAGATCATCCATTGTGATGTTTTTGGATCGGAGGTGAAAGTAAAAAAAATAAAAAAATGATTTTAATTGATTTAAGAGAAAATAGGAGGAAAGAGAGTTAAGATGAAATGTTTATAATAAAATTGGATGATGTTGTAGAAGAAAGAATAGTTAAGTAATATTATTAAGTTATAATAAAATTTATATTTATGAGTGAGTATGAATTAAAATTTAAAAATAATTAATTTATAAAATTTCAAATAATATTTAAATTTATTTTAATAATTTTCATCAATTTACACAGATTTAAAAAACAATTAAAGTTTTAATATATGTAATTTTATACTTCTATATAAATTTAGTTTATTTTATTAATATTATTTAAAAAAACAAAATAAATCATTGAAATTTAATTAATTTATTTGAATTTTAAATAGAAGAAAATTGAATTTTGTTTAAAATCAAAGTAAATCAAAATATTAATTATCTAACGTGATTTCACGTTAGATACTTTAATTATATTTAATTTTTGTCTTAATTTTTATATCTTTTTAAAATTTAAAGTAAATTTAAACTATTTTAAATGGTGTTTAAATCCATAATTATTGGATTGATTAATTAATTTTGTTAATATTGTTAATAGTGTAAAGCGAAAAACATAATGGATTGTGTTTACTAAATTATTAATAAATTAAGGTTCAATTATTTTTCTCCTTCTCGTCTCAATTTAAAAATATTGACATCAAAATGAGAAAATTAAATAATATATCACAAATGTAAAAAATTTTAAAAAACAAAACCTAACCTGATAGAAATCAAAATCTTTTTCCAACAGGGAAAATTTTCAAATGTTGATTTTATCTTCTTTTTCACCTCATGATAGAAATCAAAATCTCACACCCCGCATTTCCATCATCTCAAATCCATTTAAATTAAAAGATGAAAAAAAAATTCCACTTGTTCCTCTTCAGACAAACATTAAATCGGGTAAAGTGTCCACAATAATTTTCTGTCGTGATTTAATTCACTGCAATATCTATCTCCTTTCATAAACCTACTTATGATGGAAAATACTACTTCGCTATACATTTATTCATGCCACTCAAAATTAAACTTAAATTTTTTTATGCATATATTGTCATATAGACCCCTAGATTTCTTCAATTATTTTTTCAACTTGGTTAAAAACACAATTTAATACTACAATCAAACAATTCATATATAAAACAGTTGATCCTTGTTGGTTTTACTAAAACATAATTGTAATCTATAAACAAAGACATTAATTTAATGTTATCTCATTATCTTAAAATATGATATACTAAATCTTTAATCTCATATCAATCAGATATAAAACAAATTTATTCTATGAATATAAACCTTATTTTACGATTAGATTTTATAGATTAGATTTTATAGAATTAAATTATACTTAAAAGTCACTTCTTAATAATATGTAATAGAAAATAATAATTTACTTTTTGAATTTTTTCATTCCAAATTTTTTATATTTTAAAATAAAAATATTATTTCATTGGTATTAGATTAATGTTAAGTGAAAAGTGGGATGTTTCTATATCATCATCTAAAATGAAACATTTAGGAAAAGATCTTAGTTCTCCACACGATCATAAACCAATAAAAATTTGAAATCGAGACAGATGCACATGTTCTGCATTAAAACAACTACATCTCGAATAAGATTTTTGAGAAAGAAGAAGAAATGGGGTGTATGCATAATGTTAGCTATAGGAGCCTACGGGTCATTATGTTTTCACATGATGTTGTGTGCATAAAGGATCAAACCACAACTATATTACTACAACAATACACCAACAACAACAACATCATAGATCATTAATGATCCTAAGCTATACCAATTATCAGTTGAGGAAGAAAATTTCAGAGGCAGAGTTTGAACCATCTTAGTTTCATCAGATATCAGGAAGCAAAATAAAACACTACAAATTTGGCTGGCCCTTATTAAAAGCATTTGTTGCACCCAGAAACAGGCAGAGAGAATAGGCTGGAACATCATCAAGGTGGGGGCTACTAAGAAACTTGAACTTCAACAAGCTCACTGGTTTTTTCCTTATTCAGAAATACAATATCAACGAGACATGAGTCAGTATTATATTATCTTCAACATAAAACCTTAAGACAATGAGTTTATGTGTCTTTTTATATTCAAAACTTGTATTTTAATACTCGATATGAAACTTAGACTCAACACGGTGAAAGGTGAAAAGAGTGTCATGCATGCATATAAAAACAAGCAGAAAAAGGCAAACTAATTAACCAAAACTTGGTGGTCCTTGATCTACACCATTATAACCAAAGCTTATTGCACTCTCTCTCTCTTACAATAGTCAAATCTAAGATAGATAAGGCACAGCATGGAAAGATGATGAAGCTGTCTATTTCCTATGCACACAACTTTTGGTCTGAAAAGGTCATGTGGGATTGTTGCTCTTTGAATGGAAAACTCAACGCAGACCTTCACATATATCTTCACTATCATGAGTTCCTATTTCTATGCAATAACCTATTATTATTATTCAGTTTTTGTGGTTTCAATTTCCCAACCAGAACAACAGGGTGTCAGCATATTCCATTCCATCGATTTCTTCATATTTCATTCCAGTTTTGAAGTTTATACCATCTCAAATCAATAACTATTCATCTTTATATAGTTTTCCTTTGTCTGTTTATGAAATAAACAATAAAGCAAGGATTATTATAGCTGGGCTTCTATGGCAGTGAACAATGACCTACAAATTAGGGCACTCTTAAAAAGGTCAAGTCGTACATATATAGGGATATGTGTACCTGTATCAATACACGTTATTGAGTACTTATTTCTATCTGTTGGAACTATATATAGTTGTTGTATATATGATCTTCTTTTGTTGAACAGCAAGAGTAGTAATAAAGATGAGAGCAAAATGTGAGATGTTGGTGTTCAATCATACCTAGTGTTCTTAAAATAGTAATTCTTTTATAAGTATTTTTCTTTGTCCATGGATGAGAATGAGAATGGTGATATTCAATTTATAATTCTGTTTAGGTTTTATGTTTTTATTTGCAATTTTTGTTATGTTAAAGAATTTAATATGATTTTATATACTAATATAAATTAATTATATGTTTGTCTGTCACATAAGTGATAGTATCTTTTTATTTTTTGAACTTTGATAAAAAATTAGAATTTGTCCATGTTTGAAATTTTTATACATTTTGGTCTTTAAATTTTAAAAATGAATGAATATAGTACTTTTAACCTTTTTTATGTGTAGAACATGTTTCATGTTAGTATTGAAGTTGTTTATATCATTTAACATATTTCTGGTTCAATATTTGCAAAAAAATGCGTTTGACACCTCAAAAAATAATTAATGTAATTGAATTAAAATGACTATATTCATTTATTTTTAAAATTTAGGGACAAAAATGTATCGTAGTTAACATGGATGAATTTTAAGTTTGGATCAAAGTTCTGAAACTAAAAACGTATTTAACCCTTTATATAATTATATATACTTAAACTTTAAACTTTATACAAGTGAACCTAAAATTCATAATTCAGTCAATTCTTCTTCGGTATAATAATTAGTTTACCGGTAGACAATGATATTTTGACTACTAAATTTTGACAACTTTTTCTTACAACATGATATGTCATCTTCTATGTGGTTTTTGAATATTGAGAATGAGAAAAAGAAAAAAATGGAAAATCACTTAGAAGATGACACCTAAAGTTATAAGAGAAAGTTGTTAAAATTTAGTAGTCAAAAAATCATTTTCCTTTTATTTATTTAAGTAAAGAGATTAAACTAGATTTGTTAGCATGAAAGAAGAACTAAAAACAAATTATCAAGGGTGGTGGGTTATTTCGAATGGTTGGATCATTAATTTGAGATATAAAAATAGAAAAAAGTTTCTTCAGGAATAGAATAGTAATTCTGTTTTGACATTTTATCTTATTTCTTATTTGAGAGAGGAATAATTTGGTTTGTTTTTGTCTAATTGAATGCATTGTTTCTATATTAAGTAAAAAACTTATATTTTTATTCAATATAATGAATTGTTTTAAGTGGCCGCTCATGATTTATTATCTTATATTGACATATTTTATAGTTAATGTAAAAAAATGTGTCTCTTATGTAGAAAATCTTCCTTTTATAATTTTTTTTCACATATTCTTTCAAGAGAATTTTATTCTACTACTTATTTCATTATTATTTTGTTATATTGATACATCCTTATCATTACTTCCTTCCCATGTGACATATCTTATTAGACATGAAAGTATTATGAATTAGCTTAGATAGTAGGGTCACTATAATAATGAAAAGTTTGAATAAGATTCAACATTCAAATCTCATTAATTCTGCAAGTTATTCAAAATCTCTGAACGAATTTATTGTATTTAGTTGATTATTGTTTCCGATTTTAGGTGGTAGTTAATAATAACTTTTACTTTATTTAGTTTCTTTTTTTTAACTACTCAAAACAATTTCTTAAAATATTCAGAAACTTATGGTTTTCCGGAGTAATTTTTAAAATTTTAAATAAACTCGTTAAACTAGTTCACGAGAAATAACTGAAAAAAAAATCTAACATAATTTGCAAAGAAATTGGTTGGAAATGGGTAAAAACACAACCATTATTATAAACTAAAGCAAAAAAAAAAGAAGCAATATGTTTAATTTTATCTAAAGTAAAAAAGTTACTTTTATTAATAAAATAACGACTTAGAAAAAAATTTAGATTTTTTTCGTAATAAAAAACCGTAAAAATGCTCTTTTTAAGAACTAACTTATGCATTTGTTTCTCTTCTTTCTATCTTTGTTTACTTTTTCTTCACGTGATTACTATAACCTTATTAAAAATGTCTTTTTCATGGCTGTAAAGAAGTAACCCAAAACTCATCAGTTTTTTTATCATACACTTAAGAATCACTTAAAACTAAATATTTTTTTACAATAAATCTTTTAAGAACAAACATTGTGCTTCCAAACCCTATAGCATTCGAATTTCACTTCTTCTTTCAAATATTTTTCTTGTATTTTTATAAAATAAGGGAAAAAATAAAGCTTATATTCACATTATATCTGGATTTTAATTACCTTTATCTAACAATACAAATACATTAAATAAAACTATATTTGTAGAACCTATACTTTTTCTTACCATTCTTTTAAAATTCATCCAACTAACATTATTTCTTTAAATTGTTAGTAGGGAATTGAATCCACGACTTTTCTCTTTATTATTTTTTTCATCCATTAAACCACCTTATCATTCTGATTAATAAAAGAATGTGAAATACATAACCTAAAAACTACATAGAAAGTTAACACAGTTGGAAAGCATGCTGCAGTGGGGCAAGAAAATAAATAGATGCACTGTTGATATTGCTTTATGGACTACAAATCAAAACAAACAGGACAAGAGTTAGCAACATGAAATTGAAGGATCATTCTTCTTTGGCTTCATCTGATGAATTGGGATGCTCACACAACTTGATTAAAGAATCATGTTAAGAACCTTCAATCACTTACCATGTTCTCTGCAATAATCACATGCACTATAACAACAGTAAACTAAGAAAATAACAGTCATTGAGGATTTCCTATTTCCAGATCAGAACATTTGTTTTGTGTGGATGTTAAGGTTTGCGTTTTCAGTGACTTGAATTATCCGTTCTACATCGATTAAAAATAAAATAAATAAATTTATGACATATGAATAAATGAAAATTTCATTTTACAATTTGACATATGAAAATTGAATTAGACTAGTGTCAAAATGAATTAATCCAGTTCAGATGGGTTTGTTTACCATGGATTGAGTTAAACATGAGTTAGTTTCATCTGACTTACCTTTTGATAAACTAAAAGTTTTGTGATTCAGCTCGACCCACCATATAGATTGGTGGATTAGTTGATTGATTCACTTAAGAATAATTTGTTATTTCAATTTATTTTTATATATATTTATTATATTACAATCAAAGTAGATTGATTCAACTCATTATTTTATAACAGTACAATTAAAATGTTTGTCATTCAACTCATTATTTTATAATAGTACAATTAAAATGTTTGTTCGTTTTATTAAACATTATTATAAAGATAATGGTTGAAAATTAAAGTAAACTACCCTAACAGACAAATAAGTTAAACATTTAAACTATTCAAAGATTATTGAACAACATATAATATAAAAAAAATCAATTGTCAACCTACATAATAAGAAGTAGTAAAAAATTATAATAAAAAACTTGTAAAAAAATTAATGAAGATTGTTATTGGTGGGTTGTGGATCAACCAACTCAAATTCACGAGTTAAGCAAATCGAGTCTAATTTATCCACATTTTGAAAAACTACTTTTTTTCAACCAACTGACTTAAACCCCATAGTGAGTTGAGTTAACTCATATATCAAATATATTTTGACATCTATGAAAGATGACAATAAAGTTATGTATTATATTCCTAGTCAACTTAAAGTGGTTATAACAAAAAAAACATCACTACAAGAAAATATTTTATTAGTAATCAATTTTAGTGACCAAAAGTTGTTAGTCACTATAATAACCAATTTAAATGCCAATTTAAAAAATAAAAAATTATTGGTTACTAAAATAGTCACTATTATAAATAAAAAATATAATTATTCACTAAATTAGTCGCTAATTAATTAGAGACCAATTTATTAACTAAGTCATTTTGGTAGTCAAAACTTAGGTAGCTAATTTTGAGTGACTAATTTCCTTTGGTAGCCAAAATTATGGTAGCTAATTTTAAAAACTAATTTAGTGGTCAATTATAATTTTTTATTCATAATAGTGACTATTTTAGTAACCAATAATTTTTTACTTTATAAATTGGTTCTAAGTTAGTTACTATAGTGACTAATAACTTTTGGTCACTAAAATTAGTTACTAATGAAACATTTTCTTGTAGTGATGTTAATGAATTTGCCTAAATAGAGTTTGGCATCGATTGAGTCTTTATTATTTTGAACATAGGTTGGAGCTACCTAAATTATTCCTACTAGTACCCTCTTTATGCTTATCTTATGCATGTTAACCACTTTATTTATTTAACATGTATTTATAAATTACTCCTACGGTCAAATTTGAGCAAGTCAGTCTTGATCGTAATTCATTCGAATTTGAACAAGTCGGCCTAGTTAATATTCGGCTCGATTCGGCAAAGTCAACCCTACTAAAATTCGTCTGAAATTTAACTGAGTTGACCCAGTCAACAGTCGGTCACGTCAGCCCATGCCAAAACTCAACCGAGTTGGCGCAGTCAAAATTCAACTAAGTCGTCTCATCCTCATTTCTACCAAATTTTGTCATGTCATTTTCGACGACAAGTCTTAGAAAATTCAATTTAAATTTCTTTTATAAAAAATGAATTATGGATTTTGAACTTGATCCAATTATTTGAATCTAGATTTAAATCTTGATCCAGATATTTAGATTTGGATTTTATACCAGTTCTACAGAAAAATGAATTTAAATCCAAAATCTGATCCAATTATTTAGACCTAATATGAATTGAATCTTTAAAAATACAATCCATAATGACCCCTACCAAATGGAGAATCAATTCTCCTTCCATAGTTCAATAGAATCACACCGTGACCGGCCACTACAACGCATGAAACCAAGTCATACACCAGCACAACTTAGCAACCAAACACTAGCACCAACAACCAATTCTGATGTCAAACACATGGGAGAGAATCTATTCTTAGGAATAAAGAGATAAGAGAATCGATTCTCATCGCGCATAACTCCTAAATCATGTATCTTCCTCTTCCATCCAAATTCTCCCTCATTTTAAAGACAATTCTGTAACTTCAACAATGGTGAGTTGTCTTTCTCACCTCTTCTCTGCACGCAAGTGAGATTCCTTTAATCGAGCTTCCATTTCAATGCATTTCGTTTGAAACAAACAAATGTAATACTCGTTTTTTTTTTCTTCGTGAATTTAATTAATGCAGTAATAAATTTTCTTTCATTTTAGTAAATATTTATAAACTTTTTGTTTCTCTTTTCATTATAACATCACAATAAATATATGAATAATAAAAGATTTAAGCCTGTTTTAAAAAGAAATAAAAATATTTTAAAAATTAAAAAGGAAGGGAGAAAATATAATTCATTATTAATTACCAAAGAATAAGGACAAAAACTATTTTCATAGTTTAATCTCATGAATAATTAAATTTATTCTGCGATAAATTTCGTTAGGTGATAAAATATTCTCTTACAAAATTACTGCTGAAATAATTTTTATTTAGTAACATTATTAAGAGGAAAGTAAATTTATCGCTTATTCAATCATTAAATAACAACTTCGACTCAGTCACAAAATTATCTTTTTTTCCGAAAAAAAAAAAAATGGTTTCTTTCAGCGAGGAATCATATTTTTTGTCACTCATTTGATTTTACTTTTTCTACCAATTAATAATGATTGTAAAATGTTGAGAAATGGACTAAATAAATATATTTTAAAAACTTTTTTATGTTTTGTGTTTAAAATCTTTTATTAGTTAATGTCTCATCACTGGTTACATGAAGAAAAGCAAGTTGAATATCAAGTGCATTATTCATCTACAATTATTTAAGTGATAAACCACAAGTTATCGACTCATTATTTATTTTGACTATAAAATCATTGAATAATTTTAAAATTTACTCCGATATGATATTTTAAAAATCCTTTTATTTATCAAATAAAAATTATTTATATGTTTTTTTTATAGAAGTAAGCATATTTACCATATATAAAAGCATTCTTGGTCACAAATAGCTTCTTGTGTATGAAAAAAGAACACATGATTGTAGAAAAATTAATGTGACACTAAAAATAGTTAAAAAATAATAATTAACAATAGAACTGATAAATATTTTGAGTGGTATATATTAAACATGATAATCCAAAATACTAGTGTATAAGTTTTGAAAGAATATAAATTTAATCTTACATGTATTAATATTGGTTGAATAAATGGGTTAATAAATGCTGTGAAAGTTAGGACAAATTAAGCAATGGTTTGACAAGTTTTTAATACCCGTCAACCTAAGAAATTATTTAAGATGAATTAAGTAAGGTATAGGTATAACAACATTTACTTATTCATTGCTACTCACCAAACACAGCATGTGGACTTTTCAACACATTTAGCTTTCACCTTTAACTTTACCAAAATAAGAAATGGTCATGTACATATATTTTCTTTCGATTATTCAAATAAATCGAATTAAAAAGTTAAGTGTTATTTCATCGATGATTTGAAAATACTCTTTTATATTTAATGCTGAATATATATATATATATATATATATATATATATATATATATTTATATGTTTAAAAAAAATCATGAAAGGTAAGAATCTTGTTTATTTGAATATCAAATTAAGAAACAAATTAATATTGGTTTGAATTAATTTAGCGTAAAAACTTTAGAAAGAACTTATGACATATATATGTACACAAAATAGATTTTTATTAGTGGCTTTATTATAATAATACATGGTTTCATGAGAATTAGGACCAAAGTTTCAAATTTAATATGTTTCTGTAGATAATTTAAAAAATATGAACTAAGCTCAAACCAAAGATATTGATAAATAAACTTTTGTTTATATGGGACTAAATATGTTCAAGGGACAAATTTTTTACTCAGGCCGAGATGTCTTAGGTCGACACTTGAACCTACTTTTCAATCTTTCTTTTAACTTAAGAGAACTCTTTACTCCTTCCTATCGAGATGTTCTTTTTCGATGAGTTGACAACGGTATGGGTGCTTGCAAAAACATTCTGATGTTTAAGTTAGCTACTGCAGTAAATAGGATGGTTGTAATAAATAACATCCGATTCTTACCTCATGAACAATGCTCTTTATACCTGAATGAGCTCAGATTGTTAAGCCTGACTTATGCATGATTAGATTGTTTTAGTTTTTCGCTTAACATGTTTATTTACCTTTAATTACTTTGTGACTCATCCTTTTGTCTAGGTGGATTTGCACTGCGATAATGACATACGTGTTTGTCCTTCCTTCTACATTGAGATGTCCTCCACCTTTGAATTGTAACGACGTACTCGTCCTTATACTACACTTTTTTTACCAATAGAAAGTTTTTAATGATCTAAATAAAACTGCAACATTCTAATTAAATATTAAACAAGACATGAGACAATATTAAACCTATATTATTAAACCAAACATCACTAAATTAAACAAAGCAACATTGAAACAATATAAATCTGAAGAAGAATATTTAACAAAGTGAATTAATTAATAAGAAGTTAGAGATGGTGAGTGTTAGTATATTCCCCAGTAAAATAATGATGGTTGAAGTATCAAATCAAGAAAGCACTACTCCTTCAATTATTCTTTATTGATCATTATTGTAACACTTATTGCTGCAATACTCTCCACAAGTTGTTCTTCATTCTGATGCACATCTAAAGCTGTTAGTTAGGAAAGTGTTGTCCATATACAACATATATCAATGAAGAGGCAGTTGATGCATCAATGGTTGAAAAAACAAAAACCTATTGCACAAGTTTCCTACAAATTCACTTTCTCATAAACATGTGCTTCATGTTTCTTCCTTTCACCTTTTCATGCCCTAATTAACACTTATCATTATGTTTCTCACAAAAGAAGATCACAAATTATGCACTGTTCTAATCATTCCTTTTTACTGTATGTGCCAAATCAAGTTAAATCTTTAAATCCACACACCAACTACACAAACACCCAACCATTAAAGTCATCGATGCACATTAACAAATAAATGCAAACAAATATCCTAAAACTAATTGGTAAAAGAAAATTATGGATAACTTCTAACTCAAATGTTACTTAAACAACAATTTAATATAATAATTAAAAGGTTTAAACCGTCGTTGAAACATTCTCATCTTTGTTTCAAAATCTTAATTGGATCTTCGGATTTTAAATCGTTCCAATTGGGTCTTCATTTTTTAAAACGTTTTCTAATTTAACTCTTTCTGTTAGTGAAACACTGATGACATTAACTTTGTATCACGTATTAGCTTCTGTTTCTTTAATAAAAAAATAATTAAAAAAATCAAAAACTTACACGTGGTACAAAGACGTCATCAGTGTTGCACTAACAAAAAATAGTCAAATTAGAACACATTTTAAAACATAAAGATCCAATTGGAACGACTTAAAATATGAGAAACCAATTGAAATTTTAGAACAAAAACGAGAAGGTTCTGAAAATTTAAACCTAATTAAAATTACCTTCTCCTCAAACTAGCTTAAAGGGAGAACTCCATTTCAAAATATAACAATTAATTATCAAAATAATTTATAAGTCATTATCTACTAGATGGAACCAAAACCTTGACAACAATACTCCATCAGTTCTCATTTCATGCATGCTACCCTAACTTTCTAACCGAAACTCTTCCAACTAATCAAAACTTCATTTCATTTCTACATCAAAATAGTATTAAATATACTTTCCCTTACTTAAAATGCTTATTACTCTAAACAAAGCTTATGGTTTAAAACACGAAGCTTAAACCACAAAAATCCATAATCCAAAATTGAAGGTACCATTATGATCATAAGTGTACAGTATGTCCAGTCGGTCAGGCGGTCATTACTAACCCTCAGGGGACCATCGGTCTCACGGGTAAACGAACAACCACGTGGCATCATTAAAGGACCATCGGTCGAACGAATAACAGATAAAATAGCAGACCATCGGTCAAACGGTTGAATATATAAGTCACGACTTAACCATACTCATACCCATCGGTCCGTCGGTAAAGCATCAGCGATGGACTTCTGACGTTAAGGGTCCATCGGTTCA
>Ga0214545_1003237_pt1 | contig 31190 bp, 31 predicted proteins | sample CNSS4metaG_FD_160064 | JGI IMG/M metagenome (GOLD analysis project Ga0214545, IMG submission 160064) | Root nodule microbial communities from cowpea collected in UCLA plant growth center, Los Angeles, California, USA - CNSS4 | ecosystem: Host-associated > Plants > Roots > Nodule | place: USA...
TGCACTGCACCACATAGTATAATGAAAGAAAAACAAAAGCCTAAGATGAATATACTCTAATTAGTGCCCCCGACCCCACCACAAATCATAAATTTTGTATGACTTTTCTTTACCATCTAAGGGTCCTAAAGCATGGCTCACCAACGAAAGAGAAAAGACTGAATAAAATAACTAAAACTTCTAAGTATATATGGTCTGCACCATGAGCATAAAATAAAAGAGAGAAAAGTATACTAAACATTTAAAAAAAAAGTATTTACGTGAAAGTGAAAGTGATAAGCATGGAAGGAAAAGAAAAGCAATTACCGTGGCCCATGTTTTCACTCATAAAAACATTAATGCATAGATGAAACCAAATTGTGATATAAAACCAAGAGAAAAGCCAAACTCCAACACGTAAAAATAAGCCAATGAGAAAAGTCAACACATAAATTATCTCTCCTACAAGCATCATCATTACTTGGTTAAAATGGCACCCACGACTAAAATAGATAACCAATGCATGAGACCTTGCACTTCTTCTTCCTGTACGTATTGTCCAATCAAAGTTTAAAGATATTACTAAATGGAAAGTTGTTTGAATAAGCATTTAGTGTCTACACCAAACATAAATGAATAATGAACTAAAATGCATGTGGTGTATTATACTAATGAAACCCAAAACAGAGGAAATAATATGGCCCTAGAAAAACGTGTGGTTACACCTTAACCAAAATAGAAACCCTTCTATACATGCCATGGGTTTTCCACCAAGCCATTCATGTCTGCAGAAAGAAGAAGAAAACCACACTAATGATTCGCACTGTCAAGACTCCAGGAGAAAACGAGCCCAACTAAACACGTAATTGACTTTCTCTTCAACCCATAAGCCCTCCCCTAAATCATCCCAATGTGGTGCCAAACAAACTAATATGAACAAATAGAATAACACTCCCAATGTGAACCAAGCAAAAGAAACAACCCATTAAATGTAGACAAAGGGCCTTTCACCTATGACCGAAACAAGATGAAGGACAAGAAAACGCAAACCAATAAAGTGGCACCATGCATGCTAGAAAACGCAACAGTAGGCGTGAACCCCTATTCATGGACTTAATCCTACAACAAGGATGGGGATAACTCTCCAAGACAGACATATTCACATACCATTGTAAAGCCTCACGCACGCGAGATTAATAGGAAACGTTTAACATCAATGATATCTTCAAATATCAACAACGCAAATCGCACCATGAACAAAACTCGAGCCAAAACAAATCATAACATCAATTATGCAGGCATTAACACAACACAAGTAAGCCATTTTAATGCCTCAAACAATAATGATAAAAGAAACGAAAGAAAGCTTCCCCTAACCTGAATATTTCTTGCTCAATTGCTCTTTCAAAACCCCTTTACGATTCCAATTTGATTTCAAGCCCTTGTCTCCACCCAATCAGACTCACTCACTCTTTTTAGGTTCAATTTTTATGCTCAGAAACCCTCCCCTACACAGTCCTCACGAACTCCTTCTTCTCTCACTCTCTTTCCACTCCCTTGGCCAATTACTCAAGCCCTTAATGATGGTTTATGGTTCAAAACCGCAATTAGCATTCAAATTGGCTTTAATTGGCTTTCAAGACTCATTAGGAGTTGTGTTTTACAACCCACCTTGGCTGCCTCCTAAATTTTCCTATGCCTCTTCACATCCTTGCCAAAAAAAAATGTTTAGCAAAAAGAAAGTTAATTTTGTTCAAGCCAAAGTTTGAACCCCTCACCCCACAATTGCAATTCAAGTGCACAACCAACTTAACTATGTCATATTTCATGATAATATTCATACATCAAAGATTATATCCTTACTTATCACACCCAAGCATATCTTGAAAATACTAAAAATTAAATAACACACAATTGACATACATAAGACTCGAACCCAAGTCCTCTCACACAATCAAAGTACTCTCAACCACATGAGCTAGTACTTTTCCACGTCATAAAAGTTAACATTTAATGCCATAAAGGCTTCTCCTACCCGCATTTATTAAATAATTATTTATTTAATTATTTAAATTTAGTGGGTCTTACACTGCCAGGCGGTCTGGAACCAGGTTCCGCATAGTGATGCGAGAGGCACGCCAGGAGGATTTGGTGTAGAGTTAGTGCGCGAGGAACGGTTTCTACACTGCCGTGGGTGATGGTTATGATGCAATGCTTTGGCTGGGGGCCTAGTTACGAGTGCATTTTGTATTGGAGAACACGTGCCCACTCTAGGTTGTAGACTGGTGGTTTAGGAAGTCTAGTGGAGTGTGCGAGTTGTGGCTCGTACGTCGAGGTTTTGGATGATTGCCCTCTTCAGTACATCTGATAGAGTTTTGGTAGTCTGGGAACAACTACGAACTTAGGTTCGTTTTGGGGAACTCCACTTGGTGTCGCGGTGAGATGTCGTGGCAATGTTATTTCCACGTGTGGACTATCAGGTGGTGGCCTATAGTCGAAGGGGCAAGTAGACACTCGTGCAGCAAAGATTGATCATTGATCTCACCTAAAGGGTATAGAAATGATAGACGTCTAATGCAAGTGCTGAAAGTGAGGAACTAATGAAAAGGGGAAAAACACTAACCCGGGTTATAATATTGTGATAATATACTCATTATGTTATTTGTTTGGTTTATTTAAATGAGTTCACCCTATCTTTGTGTGTTTGGCAATGATCATGTAACTTGTTACATGGGAGCAGATGTTAATGCAGGTGAGCATGCAGATGCTTAGAGACGGAGTGAGGGATCACTATGGGATAGTTTATTAAATTTTATAATGGAATTTCGTTAGTAACATTTTGTTTGGATGTTTTGGATTTGTAATGTCTAAACACTGTGGTTTAAATTACTATTGAAGCGACATTTGAAGTTTTAATTTTCCCGCGATTTGGGAAATTGTTGATAATAAATGAGGTTGTTTTCTTGGCTTTTATTTTGTTTTATTTTAATAAGTAATTTCTTGTTAGGACGTTACATTTGGTATCAGAGTCATGCTTTCAATGATTTCTCAAGATCTTTGGGGAGTGAGCCTGTCGCGTGATATATATATATATATATATATATATATATATATATATATATATATATGTGTGTGTGAGTGTGTGTGTGTGTGTGTGTGTGTGTGTGTGTGTGTGTGTGTGTGTGCGGTTTTAACTTTTTGTGTTATTAAAGTTAAGTTGTGTGATTTACCAGTTCAATATATGGCGAATCCAGGCTATGGCAAATAGAAGGAGAAGGATTGATGTCGGCGCTGACGAGATTACATAGGCAATCCATAGGATGGTTGACACTATGCAGCCTGTTGCAGCCCAACCTAGGACCATGGTCCTACCAGTGAGACCGATGACTATGGAAGATGTGTTGAAGCACAAGCCGTCAAAGTTCAACAACAAAGCTACTCCTGATGAAGCTGATGCTTGGCTCTAAGAGTGTGAGAAGATATTCCGAGTTTTGGCTTGTACAGAGGAGCAACATCTGACTTTCGCCACATTTCTGCTTGTTGGCGATGCCGAGTATTGGTGGACGGAGATGCAACAACAAATGCGGACCCGCCAGGAGGAGGTGCATATTCCTAGAGAAGTATTTTCCAAACTCGACCAAACATGCTCTAGAGGTAGAGTTTCTTACACTACAGCAGGGTAGTAAATCGGTGCAGGCTTACATCGATCATTTTGAATACTTGGTGAGATTCTACTCGCAGGAGATCACAGAGGAGTGGCGTTGTCGCAAGTTTGAGGGAGGCTTGAGGCACGAGCTGTGTAGATTCCTGGTGCCACTACGGATAAGAGAATTTCTAGTTTTAGTAGAGTAGGCCAGAACAGTAGAGGATCTGGAGACGGGACCCAATAGGGTCGTGAGGTCGTAGAAGAGTACTATAGAGACTAGGCAGCAGAAGATGCCATATAGTAGGCCACAGTCTTCCTCCCCAAGGCTGCGGTGTTATAATTGCGGAGGTGCACATCTTCACAGGAACTGTACTAAAGCCGCTGGTAGTTCAGGTGGTAGCGCTGATCATGTGAAGTGCTACAAATGTGAGCAAATGGGGCACTATGCGAGGCAATGTCCCAATAAGAAGGCGACTGGAGAAAGACCATCGCCGTAGAAACAACAAAAGGTGATAGCTGATCGACCCCGAGCCGCTGGGAGGGTGTTTGCATTGATCGGTACTAAGGCCACTTAGTCAGGTAACCTCATACTTGACCGATGTTTATTGTTTGATAACAGTGTTTTGGTGCTGTTTGACTCAGGAGCTACTCACTCGTTCATCTCACAAGAATGTTTAAGTAAACTGGGACTAGTAGCCCGTCAATTGGGGTGCGAACTGGTGGTCTTGACACCTGCCTCGGGGCAGGTCTTGACCAATTTAGTTTGCCAGATATTCTATTGAAGTGGCAAGACACAGGTTCAAAGTGAATCTCGTTTGCTTGTCGCTGGAGAGCCTGGACGTAATACTTGGCATGGACTGGCTGTCAGACAATCACATCATTATTGATTGTAGACGATGTAGTGTAGTATTTCCTGAAGCGGATGGGTTGTCTCTGATCTCCACTCGTGAGGCTATACAAGAGGAGGCCGATGGAGCTTCGTGCTATACGGTAGTGGTGCAGTCAGAGAAAAAGAGCACAGTTGATCTGATCAAAAGCATATCGGTAGTGGATGAGTATGCCGATGTGTTCCCTAATGAGGTGCCTAGATTACCACCAAGTAGGGACGTCGACTTTACCATTGACCTTGTTCCTAGAGTCGAGCTAGTGTCTATGGCCCCATATAGAATGGCACCAGCCGAGTTGGCTGAGTTGAAGAAGCAGATTGAAGATCTGCTAAAGAAGAGGTTCATTTGACCTAGTGCGTCGCCATGGGGAGCTCAAGTGCTATTAGTCAAGAAGAAGGATTGGAGTTCCCGGCTATGTGTGGATTACCGTCAACTAAATAAGTTGACAATCAAGAATAAATATCCACTGCCCAAAATTGATGACTTACTGGACCAGTTGAGGGGAGTAGGGGTATTCTCTAAAATCGATCTTCGATCCGGGTATCATCAAATTCTAGTCAAACCAGAAGATGTCCAGAATACTGCATTCAGATCGCGTTATGGTCACTATGAATATATGGTGATGCCCTTTGGAGTGACCAATGCCCCTACATATTGATGGACTACATGAATAGAATCTTCAGACCGTGGTTACATAAGTTTGTCGTAGTATTCATTGACGACATTCTTATTTACTCCAAGAACTGGGAGGAACATGCCAAGCATCTACGGGTTGTGCTAGATGTACTCAGAGAGCACCACTTGTATGGGAAATTGTCCAAATGCGAGTTTTGGCTGGAAGAGGTTCAGTTTCTTGGTCATGTAATCTCAACGCAAGGTATTGCAGTTGACCTGGCAAAGATTGAGACAATGATGAATTAGGAGCGACCATAAACAGTATCAGAGGTGAGGAGTTTTCTAGGACTGGCAGGCTATTATCAGAGGTTCATGAAGGGGTTCTTGAAGTTGGTGAGCCCTATGACGCAACTTACCCGTAAGGATCAGCCTTTCTCCTGAACGGACAATTGTGAGAAGTGCTCTGAGGAGATGAAGCGAAGGTTGACCACAACTCCAGTCTTGGCAATCCCAGATACGGCCAATACATTTGAAGTATACTGTGATGCCTCTTATCAAGGCTTGCGTTGTGTGTTAATGCAAGAGAAACGTTATGCATGTCGTCAGTTGAAGGTGCATGAGAAGAATTACCCTACTCATGACCTGGAGCTAGCTGCAGTAGTGTTTGCTCTAAAGACTTGGCGACACTATTTATATGGTTCACAGTTTCAGGTTTTCAATGATCATAAGAGCTTGAAGTACTTGTTTGATCAGAAGGAACTGAACATGAGGCAATGTATGTGGATGGAGTACTTAAAGGACTATGACTTTGAGTTGTTGTACCATCCTGGTAAAGCCAATGTCGTTGCAGATGCCTTGAGCAGAAAGAGGGTGCATGTGTCTGCTATGATGATACAAGAACTGGAGCGTATTCAGAAGCTGCGAGATATGAACTTGGGGTTACACACGGGAGCTAATTATATAAGGTGCAGTATGCTGCGAATCACTAACGAGTTCTTGGATGAGGTTCGGGTGTAATATGGTAAGGATCAGAAGTTGCAACAAATAATTAGTGAGTTGGGTAACGAAAAGAGGAAAGATTTCAAGATGGGTAAAGACGACATCCTACGGTTTAGAGAAAGGGTATGTGTACCCAAGAGTTGGGTATTGAGGAAAAAGCTCTTGGATGAAGGGCATAAGAGTCATCTTAGCATACATCCAGGTATGACTAAGATGTATAAAGACTTGAAGGCGACCTTCTGGTGGACGGGTATGAAAACGTGTGTGGCTGATTTTGTAGCATCATGTCTGGTGTGTCAAAAGGCAAAGATAGAGCACCAGAGGCCGAGAGGTACGTTGGAACCCTTAGAGATTCCTCAGTGGAAGTGGGATAATATAGTGATAGATTTCATAACTTACATGTCGAAGTCTACTAGGGGTTATGATGCGATCTGGGTAATTATAGATCGATTGACTAAATGTGCCCACTTCTTGTCGATAAACCAGGAGTTGTCAATGGATAAATTGGCAGAGTTGTATGTGAGGGAAGTGGTTAGACTGAATGGAGTGCCAGGAAGTATAGTATCTGATCGGGATCCGAGGTTTACGTCGAGGTTTTAGCAGTCGTTACAAGCAAGATTGGGTACACAGCTAAGGATGAGTTCAGCATATCATCCTCAGACTGACGGACAGTCAGAGAGGACTATCAAGTCCTTGGAGGACTTATTGTGAGCTTGTGTGTTGGACCACCTGGGTAGTTGGAGTGAGGTACTTCCTTTGGTGGAGTTTACTTACAACAACAGTTACCACTCCAGTTTCGGGATGGCACCTTATGAGGCACTGTATGGTAAGCGGTGCAGGACACCATTGTGCTGGAATCCGGATGCTGAAGCAGTGGTGCTTTGTCCTCAATTTTTACAGATGATGTGTTTCTTCGCGTGACTCCAACCACTTGTGTTGGAAGGGTTCTCAAGTCAATAAAACTGACCCCAAGGTTCATTGGGCTGTATCAGATCACTCGGAGGATAGGTCCACTGGCATTTGAGATTGCATTACCACCTCATTTGGCTAACTTGCATAACGTCTTCCACGTGTCACAATAGAGGAAATACATTGCAGACCATTCACATGTGTTAGAAGCGGACGATATCCAGGTTCGGGAGGATCTAACTATGGAGACGGGGTCGGTGCAGATTTTGGATTCACAGGTTAAGCAACTGAAAGGTAAGGAGATCATGATTGTGAAAGTTTTCTGGGACGAAGCCACGCAGGAGATGACTTGGGAGATGAAGGACCTAATGAAATGGTCTTACCCGCATCTCTTTCCTAGTAAGCTCTAATTTTCAAGGACGAAAATTTTATAAGGTGGGGGGAATGTAAGACCCACTATTTTTAAATAATTAAATAAATAAGAATTTAATTAAATGAGGGTAGTGGAAGCCTTTATGGCAATTAATGCTAAGCTTCATGACATGGAAAAGTACTACCTCATGTGGTTGAGAGTACTTTGTTGTGTGAGAGGACTTCGGTTTGAATCCTATGTATGCCATTTATGTGTTGTTTGATTTATTATAAATTTAATAATATGATTGATCATGTGGAGTGATAATATAGTCTTAGAATTATAAGAATTATCACGAAGCATGAATTGGTTGAATGGTTATGCATGGATTTGCCATTGGCATGGTTATGGGTTCGAACCTTGGTAGGTCCAAATTAAGATTTCTCTCTACAAATTTTTCGTTAGGCATGAATATGAAAGGGTAGAGAAAACACTAACTGAATGGGCAGCCAAGGGGAGGTTGGAAGAGCAGTCCAAAATGGACTTTGAATGGTAATTAAGTTAGCTTAATGCCAATTATCGTTTTTTCTCTTCATCATTGCTAATTAAGGCACTTTTTAGTGGGAATTAAGGGAGAGAGAAAGAGTTTTGGTGCTGCCATTGTTGAGCATTGTGAGAGGTGCGAATTTTGAGAGTGTGTGGTGAGAATTGAGTTTAATTGGGAGTTGAATTGAAGGGAAGTGCTAGGCGGCTTGGTGATCAAAGAGGAACTCCCCAAATTTCCAATTTTAAGCAAAGGAATTCCAGGTTAGGGGAGTTGAACCTGTAAATTATGTTGTTGCGTTAATTATATGATGTATGATGTGCAATTACATGTTTTCCTTTTGAATCAATTCGTAAATTTTAGGTTTCTGGAAATTTTCCAGAAACCGCCTCGCGGACGATGAACTGTCACGGTACGAGTTTAGCCGCTAGGCAATGCTTGCTGTGCACCCAATTTTTTGGGTTTTGGTTGAATGGCCTAACGGTGATGAACACCCGCCAGGCGACACGAGCCAATTTTGGCTCGATATTGGTGTTTTTGGTTGTTTTGGGCTAGAGGATGAATCTATACTTGATGATGGAATGGTGAAGTACTATAAGTAGTTAAACTGCAGGGTGACTTAAATTAATTAGAACACAAATTGGGAGGGATAGACTTTAGGGTGGCCGATTGGGGTTTTGGATGAATGGAATATAATTGTTGTTGATTTGTACTAGAATGGTGTTGGATATAGTCAAAATTGAATATTAGTACCAATGTTATCATGTTCACGGACGAAACGAAGACAATAGGCATAGAAAAGCATGGAGGAACTGTTAGAAGAGGCTGGACAGGGCTGGAAATTCTGGGATCTTCCCAAAATATTATGCACCGCCTGGTGGTAATGATTGAGCCGCCAAGCGCCAACGTAGGGTAAGTGAACTGCGTGGCTGTAAGGTCCATTATAGAGGCTAGGGTATCGGTGTTGGCACAAGCAAGCTTGAAGCAAAAAATTTATAAAGCCATGTGCATGAAGATCTTAAGTGTTTGATGAAGATTGATGAAGATCCTCTTAAAGATTAAGTTTTAGTGTGTTAAATGTGTATATAACATGTTAAATGTAATGTGTTAGTGTTATATCTTGTTGGTAGGCTATATGACATAGGTTAGATGTCTTGTGTTCCTTAGTGTGTCTCTTTTAATCTGTTAAAATGGGTTTTAACAAGTGAAAAGGCTTGCTGTATATAGTTTCTGGTATGAATGTGTTCAGTCACTTGAATTATTTTTCAATCGACTAATTTCGCTTAAGTCAAGTGAAATCAGCTGACTGTATGGAAAATTCAATCGATTGTTTTTAGTTAAACTAGACTATATAAACTGTGTTTTCACGAGTAGAGGTGTGAATCTGAGTTTTTGAGCATAAATTTTTGTCATTCATCTCTGGAAAGCTCTCTCTCTGCAATACACAACTACAACTTGTGTTTTGAAGATCTTGGTTGATCTATGTTGATCTTGGAGGCATTTTGGCTTGTGAGTAGCTTGAAGAACACATGTATGGTTCGCTGGGGACAACCACCATCAGGTTTGGATGTTCTTGTGCCTCTGGTTGGTTTGCCTGATGTGATTTCAGGTCTGCAAGTGTTATTCTTGTAGGGTGTATGTCTAGATTTTTGTGAGTCAAAAATCTTGTCAGTTTTGTTGTTCAAAAGTGTAATCTTGTTGTGTGATTTGTAAAAATTTTGAATATAGTGGAAACCAGCAAACAACATAAAATCTTTTTTCTCTTGAGTTCATAACATTGGTCCAAAGTCCCAAAAACCTCAGCTAGGACAACAACAACATGATTTTCATATTGAGTTTTATATGCCACAAATGCATTAATGGCGCCATAGTCAACAAAATTCTCGATATTAGGGAAGAATATGACACCATATAGGACGAGAGCTAGGACGTCCATAAATCTTGTCCATCTCTCCTTCTCCATCAAATTATGCAAGTACCACTCCAAGTATCCCTAAGGAAGGCCCATGACCTTGCCCTTCACTATGACATTTTTCTCCAACTTCATAGGATGTATCTTCATGATTTCTGCCAGTGTTAGGATAAGGGTGTATCGTTCAAGGTAGGTGTATGAAGTTTTTCTTTCTAGAGTTAAGTCCAAGATCTGCTCAAATTCTTCCACTATTGGTACCAACTAAAAGTCATGAAAAGTGAAACATCTTAAACGCGGGTCATGGTATTGAACTAGAGCAGAAATCGCTGGTATCTGGACATCCACTTCTAATAGGTTAAGCAAATTCCCATATCCGCTTCTAAAAGTATCCTTTTGAGTTGTCGTCATTTTCCTGACTAGTTCTCTCAAGCCATTCACATTTCCTTCCTTTACTTTGATAGGTATCCTTTTCTTCAAAGTGTTTGAACATGAATGCCCCTCAATTCCAACTCTCATGTTAATTTCCATTTTCTTTAGATTCAATCACAACTTTATAACTTATGACATCGTATCAACCAGATGTAATAAGATGATATGACAAAATGCATGCTGAACATGAACAAATTAAACAACATTTCATGAAATTATGTACAAATGCATGACTTTTCAAATTGAAAAGCAAAATGAGAATTAAATCAATGTTCACATCTCCCTTTGTGCCCTAGCAAAGGTTCAACGCTTTATTGGATTGAGATTAACTATATGCACTCACCAGGAGGGTCTCATACTTCCTAAGGATCAAGGTCACTAGACCTATGGCCCATTTCACGGTATTTCCCATAACAGTTAGTAACCAACACGATATGAGAGTACCAAATGAAGCAAACAGACTTTAGCTGGGGTTCTCATAATGACCACTTGGGAAGTACATTCATTGTGGCACTGCTACAGAATCCCCTTCTAATTCTAAGCTACTCAGACCTGGGTATAGGATCCCACTCATGTCATATACAAAATATAAAAGTGAGTGTGTGAAGAGAGAAAAATGCACACTTAAACCTCCACCTGCAAAACAACCAAACAAAAAATCAAGCAAATACAAACATGTTTTCTACCCTAAGGTTTAATATCAACAATTATTACATATATCAAATAAAGAAACTAAATAGGCATAGACAAAGAACAAATGAAAAATAAACATTTAAAATAAACCACATCACTTTTGCATATTTAATTATATGGCCTAACTCTCTCATGCCCCCAGTGAAGTCGTTATCAATCGCAACCTAAATCGCGATAGGACAACGAATAAAAAAGAAATTGGTTTAGAAAAAGATATTTGAAGTCGCCACCATAGTTTATTCTGGAAAACTATAGAAAATCATAAAAAGAAAATAAAGTCTGTGAAAACCAAATTTGGAGTCTGGGAGTCGGTTACACATATGGAAGGTATTAGCACCCTACAGTGCCTGCCCAAAGGTGGTACCTTTAATTAAATTTGCAAAATAGATGTGTTTATTTTAAATACTTATTTTTCCCATAAATAAGAAAATATTGAACAAAATTATTTTTGGAGTGAAAAGGACCCGACAAGGATTAACCTTGGTCCTACGTATTTGCATGAAAATGAGAAATCAAGGCTACGTAGTTCTTTAAAAAACATGATTAGAATATTTAATTTCTGAAATTGTCTTGACATTTTTAAAAAATGAGTGTCATGCGACACGTGTGGCCGAGTTGACACCAAAAACATCTTTATACTTTGTATTTTTGAAAGTGAGTGTTGTGTGACACGAGTGGTCAATTAGACACCAAAACATTTCTATAATTTTTATATTTTGAAAAGGAGTGTCATGCGACGCAAGCGGTTGACTAGACACCAAAACATTTCTATAATTTATATATTTTGAAAATGAGTATCGTGCGACGCGAACGGTCGATTAGACACCAAAACTACTTTTATAATTTTTGTATTTTAGAAATGAGTGTCGTGTGATGCGAGCGGTCGATTAGACACCAAAACATTTCTATAATTTTTATATTTTGAAAAGGAGTGTCATGCGACACGAGCGATTGATTAGACACCAAAACATTTCTATAATTTATATATTTTGAAAATGAGTATCGTGCGACGCGAACGGTCGATTAGACACCAAAACTATTTTTATAATTTTTGTATTTTAGAAATGAGTGTCGTGTGATGCGAGCGGTCGATTAGACACCAAAATAATTTTTATAATTTTTTTTAAAAAAGAAGTATGGTGTGACGCAAGCGGTCAATTAGCCACTAAAAGAAAAAATAAAGAAAATAATTTTGAATTATTATTTATTATATTTTTATCACTTTTGAAAACTATTTTAATTTTTATTTCAATTTAAAATATGTTTATTATTTTTGAAAATGATGTGATTGAAATGTGAGATTTAATTAGAGAAAAGGTAAAACTGGAAATAAAAAAAAAGGAGTGCATAAATGAGTATGAGGCTGCAATGAGAAAAGCTATACACATGGGAATGGGGTGCATAAAGAGAAACGCGTGGTGCACAAGGTAAAGGCATCTTAGCCTAAAATAAGGAAATTAAAAGAGCATAGTGTGTGCTTAGTTAAAATGCAGATACATAATGTAAAATAAAACTTATTGTACAAGGGTGGAAAAATGAACCACAAAGGTGTAGAAAGTATTAAAATCAGTAACCCAAATATACTGGGGTGCATACCAAATTATTGGAATTAGTAACTCGATAGTGGTGTAAGAATTAATTATGGTGGTGCACGAAGTGAAAGTGAATCTGCCAAAACCGTAACTCTAATTATTCCAAAACGCACAGTACCTACAAGTTTTTCCTTCCCAATTTCATATTCAATCTCATGACACATCCTTGTGCAGTCACCAACATAGATGCTACTCACGTTTATTACGGAGTTGTCGGTGACATAGCCAACAACGACACCGGCCACCATCGTCACCGACAATGCCATCTCTTTCTTTAGACGAGAATCATGAGAGGGCTTCCTATCTTCTTCCTCCATCTCGTTGGTGCACCAGTTGTGGGTCACTAGTGCCGCTACATGATCCGATGGCCACCACGTTGTCAAGAACGTGATCGGGGTTGCCGCTGCCATCATCCACCATCGGAACCTCCATGGCATTGATATCCAGACCTCTTTTCCAACCCATCCCAAAATGTTTCTTCTCATCCATTTTATTTCCAATATTGATTGTGTTTTTATTATTTATTACTTATGAAAAATCAGAGAAGTCTAGTTTAATTTAGAATTCTTACCACAACTAATTATAACCGTAATGGAAGCAACATCAAACATTATCGTGGAACTGAAAGTAGGATTGAGGACATAAAATGTGTACCTATGTTCTGATATATGGCAACTCTCAATATGGGAAACTTTGAATGTCTATACTTTGTTCCTTTCGTTTTATTTTGTTCATTTGGCTTATCTTAGTTTATGCTTGCCAATATTGGATGCGATGTGCATGCTTGAGTGGGTGGAGAGGGTGGTCGTGAATTAGTGTTGGGATGAATCCTTGGGAAAGAAAACTCTCTGTTCATGTATTTTTAAGGAAAGAGGATGAAAAATTATTAATGATGAGGCATGAATTGGTGGATGAATGGACAAAAATTTATGTTTCTGTGAGTGTTTCGGTGATGAATTAAAGTGTTGGCCAAGAAGATGATGATGCTTGCGTAGGTGTAATATGAAAAAATGAAAGTGTCCCCCAAAACTTGATGTCCAATGTCAATTAGAAGATGGAGTGAGCACTACATGGAGGAAGTTGAAATCATGAGAAAAATTGTTCTTCCAATTCTTAAAACTGATTTTGTATATTTTTAGTTTTTGAATTTTTGAATTTTGAATTTTTTTAATTTAATAAATAAAAACAAAAAATAATTAATAATTTTTAATTTAAAACACAAAATCTTTACTTTACTTAACTTTTAAAAACATAAATTAAAGAAAACTTTCTTAATCAATTATTATTTAAGACAATTTATTTTTATCATTTTTAATTAACACTTATTTTTTTGGATTTTTATTTTTGGAAAAAAAATTTATTTATCTGAACAAAATTGGGTGTTCACACTAGGAAGTAAACAATATCTACTTGTTTGATTTGCATAATGCATCAAATATCATACATTTTTTTCTGACAAAAGATAATTATACATGGTTATGGTATAGGAGACTTTGTCATATACACATGCATCATTTAAACCAGTTAAAAAGAAAGCATTTGGTTCACTACTGTAGCTATAGATAACCAAAACACATATTCATAATATTTACAATTCCAACACTAACTATAGATAATAATTGTCGTGGGTTGGACACCCCCGAACTCAATACCAACATGTTCATCAAGACACATATTCATAATATTGAATATTCCAACAATAACTATAGATAATAATTGTCAAGGGTCGAACACCCCCGAACTCAATACCAACACGTTTAACAAGAGACCTATTCATAATATTAAACAATTAAAAATATTACCAAGTTAAAAAAACTTACCTCTAGAAATGGAGAAATGGAGCAGCAACGGAGCTCAAATAAATGAGAGGGGGAGGAGTAATAAACTAGAAGCAGTGGTAGTTGTAGCTTCACGCAAGCAGCTGTGGTGGTTTGAGAAACGGCGGTAGGCTTTGCACAAGCAGCGGGAGTGGTGGACCTCGCACAAGCAGCGACAACGGTGGACCTTGCGCAAGCAGTGACAGCAGTGGCAACTGAAGCAGAGTTGGGGTGCGAGTAGGGGACGAGAAGACAAATCACATTGGTGGTGGCAGCTTCGCCAATGGCTACAATAAACCCATCGGCAACGTTCAACGGTGGAAGCCCCTCACCAGTTGCAACGTTCAACGGTGGCAAAGCAGAACCTTCGACGGTGGCGGCGCGCAGACGGTGGTAGAGAAAACTGAGAAAAACGCGAAGTGAAAACAGAGAAAAGTGAAATTGTTCTTTTAACCTTTGATGCATTTCCACGATGGTTCACAATATAACCGTCAACATTATTAAGGAAATAACAATGACTTTACTGATAGCGGTCGTTGATGTCCCCCAGTGATTCAAATTGTCAACGGTTAAGTGTAAAACCGTCGTCAATTTTGATCACGTTATTTACGTTTCTGCCACCGCATTCCTTTCGACTACGCTTACGTGGCAACCGTTGTGGAATAGTGTTTTGGCACTAGTGGTTGAAGGATTGCCATAACTCAAGTTTGTAAAAAACAAATTATGTGAAGCATGTCAAAAAAGAAAATAGACTGTGAAGCCTAAGAGTTGTATTTCAACTAATTGATCTTTAAAACTGTTTCACATGGACTTATTTGGGACTTCACGAACTATAAGTCTTGGTGGAAACTTCTATGCATTAGTCATAGTAGATGATTTTTCTAGGTTCACATGGACATTGTTTTTAAAATCCAAAAATGATACTTATCATGCTTTCAAAAGACTTTCCAAGGTCTTACAAAATGAAAAAGATAGTAAAATTTTTCTACTTGAAGTGATCATGGAGGAAATTTTCTAAATGAAAATTTTGAAAACTTTTATGAAAAACATGGTATAAAACATAACTTTTCTTATCCTAGAACTCCTTAAGAAAATGGTGTGGTTGAGAGAAATAATAAATCACATTAGGAGCATGCTAGAACCATGTTGAATGAAACTTTATGGCCAAAATACTTGTGAGCTTATGTAGTCAACACAACAAGCTATGTTTTAAAAGTGTGTTGATTAGGCCTGTTTTAATGAAAAGCAATTTGATGGTTGTAAAGGAAAAAGGAAAAAGCCATTTACAACTCATCTAAAAGTTTATGGTTGTAAATGTTTTATTCTAAACAATGATACAGAAAAACTTCGCAAGTTTGATGCAAAAGCTTATGACCGAATCTTTATTGGTTATGCTACAAATAGTCATGCATATAGGGTATATAATAAGATACTTATGATTGTTGAAGAATATGTACATGTTGTATTTGATGAATCTAACTCAAAATTGCAAGATCTAGTGTCTATTGATGCAGATGAGGAATATACAATTTAAGAAAAGCAAGGTGAAGCTGAAAATGAATAAGCTAAAGAAGTAAATCAATCAATTGAAACTCATGTTCACCGCAGCTTGCCTAAGGATTGGATTACTTCTAAAAAACTATCAAAGGATAAGATTATTGGTGATATTGATAAAAGAGCTTCAAGTAAACTCAAGCTTAGTAAATTTTGTGAACATGTTGCATTTGTATCACAAGTTAAACCTAAAAATGTTAATGATGCATTTGTATCACAAGTTGGATTGTTGCTATGCAAGATGAATTTAATCAATTCACTAGAAATGATGTGTGGTGTTTAATTCCTAGAAGTAATGATATGAATGTGATTGATGTTCACCTCTTCTTTGTTAAATTCCTTTTCCAAGCCAATGAAATGGTTCACTATGTGTATAAACCTCTTTTGAACTTCAACTATGGTTTCTCCTTACTACATTTTAAACATCTCATACTCTTGTATCAATGAATGTTTTCTTGCCCTCTTTACATCATGTGTGACTTCAGGAACATCCCACATGTCCTTTGAACAACCACACTAAGAAACTCTAAAAATCTCATTGATGTTCAAACTGGATGTCAATGTTTTTGGTAGCACAATCATATTGAGCCTTTTTCTTTTCTTCTTGTTTCCAGAGATTCCATGGCTTTTTACATGTTCGTTGTTAACAACATGCTTAGGAATGAATGGTACATTCATGATTGCATTTCAAATCCCTTGGTCAATTGATTCAATAAAGATTTCCATGCGAATTTTCCAAAACTGATAATTCAAACCACTAAACATAGGTGGCCTATGTATAGAAGTGCCTTCTGTAAAGGGAAGATTGTAACATCCCATTTAATAGTCATAAACTATTAAACAAAATATAGCATGTCTGATATGAGCATAGAATAAGTTATTAATGTACAAAGCCATATTATAGTTATCCTAAAAAGTAAGATGAACTGAATATAAAATTTATACAAAAGGAAATATTAATACTATGGAGAAACAAAGATCTAAACAGCGAGATCACCACTACCCTACCTTGGTCCAACCACCAAATCTTCAACTGATAACACCATTAAGGTGATCATAGCAAGAAAAGAGAGCACAAGAAAAAGAAAAACAAAAGAAAGGGTAAGCTAGTGAAGTTTTTAAGGAATTAATTAAATTCATACTAAAAACAACTTTTATCATATACTATAATTCAATTTTTCACATAATTTATAAAAAACTATGACTCAAATAATTTGGATACAAGCATTGATGTCGAGTCTTGGTAAGTTGTGTACTTGTGGTGGCATTCATTGCTCTATAGAGATGTAGACATTACCACACACAAGGTAAGTCTATTAACACCTTTGGTCAAGGTAAAACCCCTACACTAGGACCTTCTACTCCTCTCACCACATGCCCCATCTTCTCTACTTGAGAAATTGAGGGTCATTAGAGTGTCAGGATAACTTTCCAATTGAACTCCTACATCAATGCTTACATTATAATTACCACCACTAATTCTCCTTGAATTAGTATGCTCATATACTCATTCCTCAATCAATAATTTAAATAACACCCATAGCAATTCAAATCATACTCAATTGACCAGCGAGTAATACTTGCTCAGCTATTACCCCCTACTCACCCAGCGAGTATGTTAATTTGCATAATTCAGCAAATCAGTATTCTGCATAATTCTGCAAATCAACCCATGATGAAGCTCCATGCATGGATTTGGAGAAGCGGAACTCCATAGAGGTAGTGTGGTGAAATAGACTCAAGGTGGAAGGCCCTTGTGACAATGAAATGCTTGGTGAAAGTAGAAGTCTATAATAGGTTTTATCCTAGAGGAAGGTGGCTATAGGAGACTTAGGAGAATCCTAGCCATGGCTCTCAATAAGGTAAATGTGTGGAGCGTTCTAACCATAAAGACATTTACCATTAATCAAGAGTAACCTTTACACAAGCATAGGAAGCTCTCATTTATAGTATAGGAGCCTTCCTTAATGCAACGTAAATGAAAGGTAGATGCATGACTTGTTCACCAAGTTGCCCACGAATCCATTGGATGCAAAGAATGCAAGGATCACATGCCAAGTGTCCTCCTTCACATGTCTCATGCTTTGTCATGCTTGACACCATGTGAATGAATTTTGGAGAGCAATTCTCGACCAAGTGCACAATTGGGCTTGAATTAGCCCAATTTTGCAAGCTAGTTAACAAGTTCAATAGCGCATAATTTAATAAAGCATGGCCTAACAATTGGCCCAAAATTAAAGTCTATACTAATGCTTTGACATGCAACCTCTCATATTTTAACATCCTCCTTTTGGCCCATGAAAACAACATTTGAAGCCCATGAGGATTTTTGCCATTTTGATGGAAGCCCATTTGAATCTTTCTTAACATGCTTCTTCTTATTAGGCCTTTCATTGGGCTTGGGCTTAAGGTGCATATGGGCCATGGATTAGGCCTAGAGTGGATCCATCATCTCCTCCAACTTGGAAAGGATTTGTCCTCAAATTTTGATGTTCATCATCATCCACATAACCTACAAAAGGAATTAAGTCAAATATATTAAATGTGGAGTGAACATCATAGTCAGCAAGAAGATCCAATTGATAAGCATTATCATTGATTTTGTTTATTATTTGGAAAGGACCATCACAACGGGGACTAATCTTGGATTTTCTCAAATGTGGAAATCTTTATTTTCTTATATGTAACAAAACTAAGTCCCTCATTGAAACTCCTAGCTCTCTTTCCTTTGTTGTTATATTTGGAAACTTTTTCAGCTTGAGCTTGAATTTGTTTTCTCACCTTTTCATGTAAATCTTTTATGATTTTAGTTTTACCCTTCTTTATGGAAAAAATTAAAAGAAGTAGGAAGTTGTATCAAATCTAAAGGTATTATAGGATTGAAACCATAAACAATTTCAAAAGGAGAGAGCTTGGTGGTGTTATGGATCACACGATTATATGCAAATTTTAATGTGAGGAAGATACTCATCCCAAGATTTATGGTTGCCTTTAAGGATGACCCTCAACAAAGTGGATAGAGATATATTTACTACTTCAGTTTGCCCATCAGTTTGTAGGTAACAAGTAGTAGGAAAGGATAGTTTAATACCTAGCCGAGACCACAAGGTTCTCCAAAAGTGGCTAAGGAACTTAATATCTCTATCAGATACAAATGTTTTGGGTAGACATGAAGACAAACATCTTCTTTGAAAATAACTTTGCTAACACACAAGGTAACAAAAGGATACAAGCATTGATGTCAAGTCCTGATAAGTTGTGCACTTGTGGTGGCATTCATTGCTTTGTAGAGTTGTAGACATTACCACACATAACGTAAGGTTGTTAACACCTTTGGTCAAGGTAAAACCCCTAAGTTGGGACCTTCTACTCCTTTCACTCATGCCCCATCTTCTCTACTTGAGAATTGGTGGTCATTAAAGGGTTAGGATAACTTTCCAACTAAACTCCCACATCAATGCTTACACCATAATTACCACCACTAATTCTCCTCAAATTAGTATGCTCATATACTCATTCCTCAATCAATAATTTAAACAACATCTACAACAATTCAAATCATACTCAATTGACCATATAAGGAATAATTCGGATTCTGACCTGCTCGCCAAATGAGTATGCGAATCTGCATAATTCTGCATATCAGTATTCTACATAATTCTACAGATCAACCTATTTGCCTTGAGAGTAATACTCGCCCAGCAAGTCTGCAAAATTACATGGAATCTGATTTTCCCATCATCATACCTACTAGAGCCAAATCAAACATTAGAACCTTTGCAATCATAGTTTAAGCATCATACATCCCTTCTATCATACATATCCATATCAATTGAACTCAGATACACACAAAACACAACAATTATTCTTGTTTAGTAGGTGAAAAAAAAAACATAATCCTCATAGCTTGCAAACAACATATCTCAATTAACATTCATATACATAAAATTTCACCACAGCTAAATCATCAAATTCATAACTATAACATGTATTGGTTTAAAAAGACAAATGTATAAGACCTAACTCCAGTATCGACTCCTTATAAAACCTAACAGAGATCACAAATCAACCTAGAATAACAATAACATGATTAGAGGACATCATTAGAATCACTGATCAATAGAGGATCATGAGAAAAACTCAGATAACCCATGCGAGAGAAGAATTGTCACATGCATAAAAGATTCAATGTAACAGAGTTAAGAGCAGAAAATCAACTTACTCTATTGGAGGAATTGATCGGGTAGAAGTAGAAAGCGCGCCTCAAGGATCCTCTAGTGATCTCTGATCGTCGGATAGATAAACACAACCGTCAGAAACTTAGAGAGAAGGTAGAGAGAACAAAGAAATGGTGTTTAGATAGATGAAATGTTTATAACTAATGAAACTTGTTTTAGATTTTCTATTGATATATATATATATATATATATATATATATATATAAATATTTTAATAATAAAATAATCGATTTCCATTATTTTAAACACTTACTCAATCTAAACTATTATTTCCATTAGGATCAAACTAGAATGATTTTCAAGAACATGGGCTTATACCAATTCTAAGTAGAAAAATACGTATTATGCCTAGAAGGGGGGTTATTTAGCCTTTTCAAAAATTATGTTCAGTTTTAAACTTGTAAAAAACTTTTCATTAATTTGATTGACCAAAGATTTAGCAAACTCTCACTTTAGAATCATTCATTTCAACTGATTGAAAAACAAGATCAACTAATTAAAATACTGACAGTGAGTGCATAGAAAAATCACTTAACACCAGATTTTAAATTTGATAAATTTATCAGCCAAGATCAATTATAATTAATAACAGAAGAAATATTTTATCAACTGATTATGCAAACATGCCAAGATTACATTAAAAGATCATGTAAATTGATTTTTCTTAATAGATTTAAACTAAGAACAATGCAATGCAAAAAAGATGAACCAATACTTCTAAGTTGATCATGCATAGTAGCAACATTGAGTTCTTTAGAGAGAATGACATTTCTCTGATTTTCCAAATGATTTTGCGGGCATAAGTGAATCCCTCACATTCTCACAGAAAAGACAAGCTTTATAGCTTGTCAATTGACATGTTGAATTGATTGAAAAAAACTTCACAATTTGTTGATTTCATCTACTTTAAGTGAAATTAGCATATTGATTTCACAAAACTATAATCACAAGCTATTTAACTTATTAAATACCAATTTAACAGATTGAATAAAAGAAGAATGAAAGTGAAGCTTTGAATACCTTCATTAAATCTATATGCAACAAAGTTATTTGTGCTAACAACATAGAGAAAGAAGAATGAAAGTGAAGCACAAACGAGTTCAAGTCAAAAGTGTTGAGGTGATGTGGCTCTAAAAGGGGGGATAAATATAGCCTGAAAGATAAATTCAAATAATACCTGCACAAGTATACATTTAAAAACAAACTAATTGCTTGAAACTAAAAGTATAGAAGTAAAGAGAATGAATAAAAAAATTATACTAGTTCACTTCCATCTAAGGCTACGTCTATTCTCTTAAGCAATCTACTAAAGAAGTTCCACTAATTGATGAAAACTTTTTAACCATATTAGTTCATGTGAAAACTTAATTTCCCCTTAATGTAGTAAGAGGTCAACCAAGTTATCAATCCAAAAAAAAATGTAATATTATGAGTGAATAAACCATGTGAAAACTGATTTTACTGAAAACTGATGTAGTATTATCTTGATTCCTTTTAAGATTAAGAATATGGTGTGACTTGCTTAAGATAGCCTAAGGAAAATTCCCATTGGACATTAAGATATCAAGTTATCTAAATATGAATGTGCTTTTCACAAGGCTCTAGAGAAGAAGAGAAATGGATTGATTAATGAAATAAATACATGAAGACGAATGAACATAAAACCAGATGTAAAGAAAGAAGAACAAAATATGAAAAATGGAAAGACCGGAAATGAAGGATGTGAGAAGCACACCACTACAAGGCTAAGCTAGAAGCCATGGAACCTTGAAGGTGAGTGGAAGGTGTCGCCAATTGAGTCTAGCTCAAGATAAGGCTTAAAAGTCTCACTTCCAAAGTGTTGACATACATAGCTTGGATGCTTTGTTACTTGAATATTTGATGACGCTTTGATGAAGGTACTTGAAGCCATTGCCTTGGAACTATAAGACCCGTGAAAATTAATTAATTAATAAATGCGGGTAGAGAGCGCCTTTATGGTATTAATTATTGTTTGATGTGACGTGGAAAAGTACTAGCTCAAATGGTTGAGAGTACTTTGATTGTGTGAGAGGACTTGGGTTCGAGTCCTATGTGTGCCAATTATGTATTGTTGTTTTATTATTGATTTTTAATAATATGTATGAGTATGGAATTGGTATTGTAAGCTTATCATGATTGGAGTGTATCACTAACGTGACTTGGTTGAATTGGTTATGCACTTGAATGGTGACTAAGTGGTCATGGGTTCAAACTTGGTTGGGAATGAAATTGGAACTTTTTTTTTTAAAGTGTAGTTTTGGAGGGAATATGAGAGGGCAAAAGAAAACCTAGAAGGGGAAGCTAAGAGGGGCTGTAAAACATCCTATAATGACCCGTAAATGAGAATTAAACACACTAAAAAGCCCAATTTTTCGTTTTAGTTTTGGACCAATATTAGGAGACCTATAAAAGGTAGAATTTGGGAGAAAGAAGGGTTTTCTTCACTTTGGTTTGTTCTGTCTTGGGAGTAGAGCGAAATTTGGAGAGTGAGAGGTTGAATTGGGGATGTAAGGACTGAAGCAAGAAGGCAATTGTGAATCAAGGGTTATTCGTCTCTCTCTATTTTGATCAATAATTCCAGGTTAGGGGAGCTTTCCTTTGTGCTTGTAAATTTCAGGATATGTATGACGGTTTTGTGTGTTTGTCTTCTCAATTATAATGGAAGTGTGGTGAATTTGTGTATGTGTGATCAAAGTAATGATTTGGCTGGGTGGTTTTACGTTGCAAAACCCTTTCATGCATTATATGTTTTGGGAATGAGGGTTTTGGTATGGAATGGTTGTGGAAGCCTAAATCTTGTGTTTTGGTAGCTTAATTAGATATAATGCATGATTCTGATGTTTGTTTCCATTACATTGTCTTGGTAATGATTGAGTGGAGTTTTGGTATTGGTTTGGTGAATTGTGTGCGTGAACAGACTCGAAACCCTACAAGTCTCACCCAAGCGGGTCCACCTCGCCTAAGCGAGTGTTACAAAGTCTCTCACATTGGGTTCTGGTTCGTGGTTCTCGCCTAGGCGACCAGGAAAAGGGTTGAGCGACATGGTCTCTCGCTCAGGCGAGAGGCACTTGCCTAAGCGATGTCGCGAGGAAACTTGGGAGTTTTGAGCGCGACATCTCGCCCAGGCGAGAGGTTTTGGAGTTCTGAGCAACAGGAATGCTCGCTTAGGCGAGAATGGCTCGCCTAAGCGACGTTGTGATGGGAATTGATGTTGGTTGTTTGAATCCTCGTTCAGGCGAGGTGTGTGATAATTTGAACGATGGTATGGCTCGTCCAGGCGAGAGGATCTCGCCTAAGTGAGATAACGTGATGATGCCACTGTTTTAAGCTCGCTCAAGCGAGGTGAACTAGCCTAAGCGAGGCTAAGGGCTTAGCTTGGGCGAGAGTCCCTGGCTTAAGCGAGTTTATGTGAATTGCCATGTGTTTGTGTACTATTTGGATTGTTTGCTTGTTATTTCCTAAAGGATAAGAAGTATATGCTTATGTTTATGATGTTTGGGCTTGAAGGACTAAGTCCAATAGGGGTCTGGGATGTGCTTGATTGGTTGAATGCATGATGGGCATGGAACTGGTTGAGTCCCCGTCGGCTACTATTGGGCGAGGAGTCCTTAGTATGGTGATTACATGCGTTGGACGCACGATGGGCAAGGAACTGTGATTTTCCTGTCGGCTACTATTGGGTGAGGATTCCATTGTATGGTGATTGCGTGCGTGCCAGGGTCCAAGTCGAGAAGGCTTGGATGATTTACTACAGACGAGGAGTCTGTAGGGCAAGACTATGAGCGGGATAGGCTCATAGGGTTGGACCACGAATGGGTTAGTTTCGTGGAAGCACAGTGAAGTCCCAAGACCTAGTTCATATATATGACTCATGAAGGACTATGAGGTCATGGTTGGGTAATTTGAAATCATGAAATTTTAGTTATGTTATTTTGGGATGGGTGGCATATTTATTTCATGTATCTGTTTATATATTGTGCATAACTCACCTTTTCTGTGTGTGTGTGGCGATGATCGGATAACTTGTTATCCGGGAGCAGATGATCTGACAAATGGGCTAGGAGATGCATAGACTCGGAGCGTGGGATAGCATGGGATTTTGTTTATATATTTATTATTTTGGTTTTGAGATAAATATTTAACCCCGATGGGGCCCATGAGAATCTTACTTTTAGTTTTATAAATTATGGACTCTCGTTTTGATTACATGTATATTAAAGTTTTAAATTTCCCATGCTTTTGGGAAATGATTTTATATTAAATGAGGTAATTATTTTTTATTTCTAATTTTATTTATTAAATATTAGTAATATTCCTTAGGGATGTTACAGGAACCATGCTTACATTGATGAAGATATGGAGATTTGATGTTACTCGTGTTGATCAAGCCTTGTATGCATGTCCTCTATCTGGATCAATCATGGAGAAAACAAGCTTGAAGATTGTAATTCATTTTGTAAACCATTTAGCATTAATTAGATGTATAAGGTCTTTGTTGTGTCTTTTAATCTGTTGAAATGTTTTTCAACAGGTTCAATGGTGTCTTTTAATCTGTTGAATGGATTTTTAACAGATTAAAAGGTTAGTTGTAGTAGTCTTAATTATGACTTATTCAATCAGTTGATTTATTTTTTAATCGACTGATTTCACTTAATAAGTGAAATCAACCAACTGATTTGAAAATCAACCTGTTGAATTTCGTAACAGTTTGACTATAAGTGTTGTATTTTTCGAAAGAGAGGTAGAAAGACCATTTTTTAGCGCGAAATCATTCTAGAAACTAGGGAATTTTCTCTCTTTCATGATCATACATATTTTAGCTGGTGAAGATTGATCTTGGATCAATTCTTGGATCATTTTGCTTGGCGTTTGAAGCTTGGAGAAGGTGGTTGTGCTAGGAAGGGTTGTGCTAACACTGAGGTTTGATCTTTCTCATGTTTTATGGTTGTGTTTGGTGGTTTTCTAGATCTGCAAGAGGTGTCTTGTTGTGTTAGTTTGATTCTTGTGTGATTCAAGATTCTTTTGTGTGTGTTTTTGCATATTTTGAAAGTGTAAGGGTGTAAACTTTGTAAATCTTTTATAATAGTGCAAAGTTAGGCTCGGGTTGCCTTGACAAACTGGATGTAGCTTAGGTTTGAGTGAACTAGTATACAAATCTTGTGGATTACTTTTTTCTCTAACCTTTCTCTCATGCATTACCATTTAAAGTTTAAAGAATTGTGATCTAATCCATCTTTTTGGTATTCTTAAGTGTTTTGGCATTATTTGTAGCATTGATCATGTTTGTATAACTCATTGGAACCTGTCTTAACTGATCTTTTACATTGATTTTGCTTTAAATCACAAATCTGCATTTCTACATTTTTCCCAGTATTTTATTCGATTTTTTTTGTGTGATTTAATTGATTGATTATATTAGTACTGCATCTGTTTAATGAAACCATAAGTGTTTGTATCCTTACTTGTTGGTTGGGTTGATTCAATTGAAGACAATTTTAAGCCTTTAAAAGTTACCTTATTTTTTAACTAGCCAATTCAACCCCCCCTCCTCCCCCCTTCATGGCATTTCAACCATTTCAACACTTACACAAAAGAGGATACTCTCACAAAGGTTGAACACAAAGATGTCTATAAATTCCAAAATGATCAACCCATTTACAAGTGTTACAGAACCCCTTATATAGAAGTGTTTAGGGGCTTCCAAGCAAAAACACATAAGTTCCAAAAGGGTTACAAAGTAAATAAAAACCCTACAATCTAGAAGGTAGGTCAACATGGTGCAATCTAAGGCCACCTAGAGATGCTTCTTGACCAAGGCAAGGGAAGCGCCACTTCTAGATGTTTCTAGACTCTTCTAAGTGGATCCTTGACCAAGGCATGTGATCCTTAATTCTAGATGTTTCTAAAAAGGTTTGCTTTTTCTCTCACTTCCACATGTGCTCTCCAAAACGCCACATTTGCACTTCTTATGCTTTGTTGGAAATATTTTAATATAATTTAAAAACAAATAATTAAAATAAAAAACCTATTGTTACTCATGTTTTTATAGACCTTTAATTTTATGGGTTAATGTTATTTATAGTTAACGGCTATATGCTTATTACAATTTACTCTTGTGTCTCCCTTTTCTACCTATAAATACCACCTAGGTGCATGGGGAAAGACACAACAAACACTAGAATTCTCTCAAAAGTATTCTTCTTTTCTTCTGTATACTATCTCTTAAAATAGTAGTGTTCATAAGGTTTAGAGATCCTTCGATGCACTCGATTGATCTGACAAGTTGTTGTATCTTGTGAGAAAAGTACATATGATTTTGCTTTGTGCAGTAGGGACGTTTTCTTTCTAAGAATGGTGCTATGCGTGCCTCAACCCAAGCTATTTCTACTCATTCCCTCATTTATTTTTTATCTTTTTTCTATTATAATTGTTTGATTAATATTCTTTGATTCATATAAATGTCAATATTATTATTGCTCTAATTATTACTATTATTATTTTATTATTAATATTATTATTTCTTTAATCATTTTCTAACATGGGTTGTTTTCTTAAAGAGATTAAGTGGCATTAAAAAGCAATTAAATATGGATTAGAATGTTGGCTTTAGTTAAGTTAATCTTAAATCTACAAGTCAACCTTAGGTCAAGGTTAACAAGCCAACTAAGAGAAGTCAACTAAGCCAAGTTTATGAAATTCAAATTAATGAAATGTTAAACAAAGATAGAGATGGAAAAGCCTCCCCTTTTATCATGCTTCTTGTAACTCTCTTTGGGATGGCTTCCATGGTGCTTGGTGTAGTGGTCATGTCTTCATCAGAAAATATAAACTGAAACTTAAAACTAACTAATAATTATCCTAAAATGCAACTATAGGAAGAATGAATGATAAACCTAAGGCTATTGTACTATACCTAGGCACACTAGGGTAACCACACGGCCAAAACCGCCTTGGTATAGCCCCACAAATAGAAGCAGTACATGAGAAATCGGTTAAATAAAACAATATAGCGGCCCAGGCCGCCTACTATAAAAGATAATACCAATGAAGAATCGCTAACTCCACACTTAAGCTATTGAAGGTAAAGCCTCTAGTACCAACACGCTAACACAGGACTTGGGCTTGGCCTAGGTCCATCTAAAATCTGAATGTTGGCATAACACACCTAAGGGGGCCCAGCCCATAAGGATGGCAGACATAATTAATGACTCTATAAATACGCTTGGACCCCAGCAATTAAGAGGTACGCTTTCATTATTTCCCTAATCTAAGATTTGACTTCTGAAGAACCTTTTTGCGGACTTGATCATCAGAGCCCTCTCCGCAAGTAAACCCTTAAGGGTCAGGACCGTCTACGTTAGGAGATGACATGTACAAGTCAAAGAAGGAGTCGGCTCGAGAGGTTGAGGATTGAGGTAAGACATTATTTGTGTTCCCTAATATCTCTTATTTGTTCCCGTAGGAACAGCTATATACCGGGATGGAATGAAATATGAATGCATGGTTAGTGATGAGGCCGGTGGCACCGTTGATCGGCGGAAATGTGCTCCGTTCGACAAAGATGACCTCCAAACATTGATTGTTCGGTGGAAAACGCAGCAGAAGATCGATGACTCGATTAGTTCGGAGTTCCAGTGGGGAACTCACACATTCCTCACTATTACGATAACCCTAGGAGGAGAAATCCTCAACTAAGGAAGGAGGTGAGCTGACGAAAATGGAGGAAAGATTCAACTCTCATATATTCATCTAAGCTATTTTACACACAAACGGCCTGCACCTTTTATAGATTAAGAGCCATGAAAAGCAAATAGAAGATGTCATTTATCATTAACCTAATGGCGAAAAAGCAGAAAGAAAACCCTAGACTAAGGTTTGGGTATTGACGGCGTTACAGACTCGGGGCGAAGGTGTGAGACGTGTGCTTTGGAAAGCTAGCAAAGGAAAGTGGAACACGCTGCGCAGGGTGAAGGAACTAGCGGTTGGAACACACCAGGGGGCATCGATCTAGGGTTGGGCATGCGTGAAAACCTATCAGTCTTGGATGACAGATTGGGCTGCAACACGGATGAAGAGAGTGAGCTGCCCCTTCGGTTTGGTCACGCGGATACTTGGCAGAATTGGGCTCGGCCCAATTAGGTTGATGCAATTGGCTGGAATCAGTTGTGCAGCGTGGAGGTGTGCAAATTAATCAAGTAATGCGCAACTGGAATTGGGCCGCAAATGCAAACGTGATCTTGGCCCACATATGATGATGCACATTGATGGGAAGCATGGGTGTGGTGAAGAATTGGACCGTAGGCCCAATATTAATTGGACAGCTTGGAGAATAGCTACAATTTGCAAAACAAGTCTAATTAGAATCCATTTATTTAATTAAAAATAAAAGAAAATTAAAGAAATTAAAAAGGAATGGGCCTAGGCGTTGGCCCAATGCTATAAGCCTTATTGGGGTCACATCATCCCCTCCCCCTTGAAGAGGATTTGTCCTCAGATCTAGAGGGTAATTAAAGGCCCACAACAACCAGAATTATAGTACCACCAGGATCAAAAACTAATCTGCAGTAGTCATCAAATAAAAGTGAATTAAAATCATAATGACCATGCAGTAAAATTGAGTGGGGACTATGTCAAAATGGGCTTATAAATTTTGAAAAAGTTGGTATTAGGCCCACTTCACAAAAAGAATGTTTTACACTTTGACTAAGATGATTTTTGAAAAGAATTTTAGAGTCAAAGTGTGTTTTTACACAGGATGTTGAGAAGGATGAAATAAGGGAATGATAATGAGAACAAAATGTTTGAGAGGAAAACAAAACAAAAGATTTAATGACAATGTGAATAGAGTTTAAAGATGGAAAAACTTCGCTTGAGCACAAAGCTTCGCAAACTGTTCTTGTTCTCTCTTTTTTTCAAACTCTCGAAGCTTTTGATGTTTAGCTTGCTCTCTCTTGTATTTTTCTCTCTTTGTTTGTTCACTCAAGAGCAAGTCTAAATTGGATAAATGCATCCCCAATGTCAATGAAGTCTTCTATCCTTGCTTGTTGCGCTTTAGTAATCCTAAAGGAAGGGGGAATGAAGTGTTTCCACATGCATGTTTTTAATTCATAAAATGTATTGATGCATGATGTTCTCCCCTTTTTCACTCTATATTGCCTCTCTTGCCACCAATCAAATGCACGTCCTACAAACCTAGATGTAACATGTCTAAAAATGTCTATATGACTATATTTACTAAACATTGGTTGCACCAACTTCTCTATATTCCACATCTAATCTCTAAATGATATTGGTCCTATATCTTCCCCAAAGAATGGAATGTCACTATGAACGGTATGATGCAACTCATGACTACTATGCCTATTTAAATGCACATTATTATGCCTATCTACATGCATACAGTTAGAAGAAGAAAAACTCATTTTGAAACACTTTTAGCAAAATAATTTTGTTTTTCAAAAAGAAGTTGATGAATTTCTAAAGAGAAAATAATGGAAAAGATTTCTAGAGATACTCTTAGGAAAGGGAGGTGAGTCACATGGACAAGCTTAGGAACCAAGCCTTTCCTAGCCAAAGATCTCTAAAATGCTTTCACAAAATTTCTCAATAAAAATACAAATGAAACAGATTGTATGAAAAACAAATTGACAAAGTGTGTGAAAAGAGTGAAAACTTAAAGACCAAAAGAAGGTCAACTAGGTGTTAAACACATTGCACCTAGATATCACGGTGACCTAAAACATAAATGGCAAACACACAAATCACACAAAACCTGGACATTGAAAGCATAAAACGTAAAACATAAAGGTGGGAAACATAAACTAGACGAAAAACCTAAGTGAAGATACAAGTGGCCTTTGGAACCCCTTGAACCTCACGCTTAAACTATTACAATGAAATGCTAAGGATGGGATTGCGCTAAAGCATTTCCCACCTAAGCCAAATGAAAGGAAAAACTGAAATAATAAAAAGAAAATAACAACTCAAAAACCGTGACATCCAAAACAGAAATCACAAAAGAAAAGGATGATGCAATTTGCTCTCAAGCTCTTGGCCAGTGTTGGACTTTGTCTCAGTTCACACCTATGACTCTTTCGTGGTGCACTCCTTTAAAGTCCCAGCTCACTCTTCAAGTCTCTCGGTAGTGTACTCTCATAGTTGAGTCATTCACCACTACACCTTCAAGAGGAGGTTTCACCTACACAGATTACTAAAATAGTGAGTTGGAAGCAAAGTGAACCAAGAGCATGCACAGTCTTCCACATAAGCATAACAAAGCAGAAAGCAATAAAAGCTCAAATGGAAGAAGTGGACAACATCAAGTGAAAGATTAAATGACAAATTGAATGGAATAATCCAAGAAGACAAGCAAGAAACAAGCTAAGAAATAAAGGTGGCACACAAAAGGATCCTAAGGAATGTGTCTAGAATAAGATGAATAAAACCAAACTCAAACAAAGACTCAAATGAAGTTGAATCAAGAGCATATGCAAATTGAAATTGAAGAGGAAAGTAGCAAATATGTGATGGAATTGTACGTTGTTTACTCAAATCAATGGATCAAAATTGCACATTGAACATCAGAATTGCTTTGTATGTACTTTTTTTTTCATCAGATTTCATTTTCATTGGACTTCTTTCTTCCTTTTAACTCTCAAAGATATTAATCAACCGCGCACAACAATTTCAATGGGCTACTTCCAATTCAGTAATCAACACATATGATAGAGAACAAGGGTGATGTGACCCCAACAAGCCCAAGCTCAAGTGCATCAACAAGCCCAAGCCCACATCAAGGCCCAATCACTAGAAGCATGATGAGAAAGATTCACATGGGCCTCTCACAAGACGATCAAGTCAATCATGGGCTTTTTATATTATTTACATGGGCTAAAGAAATCTCTAAAATATGAGATGATGCATGAAGGAAGTAGTCTAGATTTAAATTGGGCCATTGTTTAGGCTTTGCTTTCAATAAAAGCTAGAACACTTGTTGGGATCAT
>Ga0214545_1003238_pt1 | contig 31189 bp, 18 predicted proteins | sample CNSS4metaG_FD_160064 | JGI IMG/M metagenome (GOLD analysis project Ga0214545, IMG submission 160064) | Root nodule microbial communities from cowpea collected in UCLA plant growth center, Los Angeles, California, USA - CNSS4 | ecosystem: Host-associated > Plants > Roots > Nodule | place: USA...
AAACAATTTTAAATAAAGTTTAACGTAAAATATAAATTAAAATAAACTTAATCTTGTTAAAAATATTTACTTGAAATATCAATTTTGATAGAAATATTTGTGCATATTTATATAGAAATTAAATTTGATTTCAATTTGGAGAGAAACAAAATTGCACAATTTTTACAAAAATTGGGACTAAATTGAGACAAAAAATAAAATACAGGGACCAAATTGAGAATGAGAAAATGACAACTCTCAAATAGTGACACGTGGCACTATCACTGCCACTGCCACGTGCACCCATTTAACACAGTTACTCTACCACTAACGGAAAGGACTTTATTGGTCAAATTTCCCAAAATAGGAACCAGATTGAGATAAAAAATAATTGAGGGACCAAATTCAAATTTTGCTACGAAAATGGAGACTAAAAAGTATAATTTAACCTATAATAAAATAGTAAAATATATATTTACTTAAAAGCATGTCAAAAGGACTCGGTGACCCACATTTCCTACATAAAACCGATTTAAAAGTTACTATCCATGAATACAAACTATTTATGCCTATTGTTTAGAGTTTAGTATTGGAAAAATCAACTAAAGCATATTGTTTTCTGTTTTTTCTATATTTATATTTTAGTATAAAAAGGGACAAATCATAACAACTGGTCAAAATATTAATGGCCGATTAATATTTAAAATAAATAATTAAACTCTCAAAATACACCCTAAAATATCTAAATCCAATTTAAACACGGAACACAACTAGATAAGTCGAAAATGGGTTTGGCCCACCATGTCTTCGCAAGCAGGTAATGCTTAGAAATGATGAAGCTTAAAATTCTCAATACTTATCTTATCCTCATTTTCTTTGGATACACACACAAACATATATACATATATATCATTTATATTTTAAATCAGAAAAGCAAAATAGTAAGTTAGAAAAAAAAAATATAATTATTTAATTACTATCATCACTGTTTAAACCATTTGAATGGTAAAATTATTAAAAAATGAGTAAATGGCTTTTATAGCATTAAATGGGTGCTAAGAAAAGTGTGAACATTGATGAGTTGATGGTTAGAAAGAAGGGAAGAGAAGGTGGTAGCAGAAAGATATTTAAAAGATAGATGTTGTGGAAGTTAATTAAAGGGTCCCTCTGAATGGTTCCATTAGTTGGAAAATTAATCACCGAGAAACAAAAGAAGATGGGCACACACTGAAGATAATAATAACTAGAGGAAAAGGACAACACACCACCTAGGTAGCTACTAGTAGCAACAAATTACATATTGCATCCTCAACATATCTATGCACAAAACATGAAACCACATAACATTAAAACACACAACTACCAACCTTCCATTTCCATCTTCAACCTTCACACCAGGAACAACACCAAATGGGATACTAACACTAAGGGTAAAATTCCACATACCACTTCTGTCACCAACCACTTCTTTCCCCACCCTCCACTCTTGCTATTACCACTTAATGTTTCTCCCTTTGCAGAACCTGCACACAATTTTCAATTTTCAATCCCCCCACATTGTTAAAATCAATCAAAATTATATTTTTACTATAAGGGTATCTCTAATCTACTTGGATCACTAGCAAGAACAGCAAAAGCTAAGTTTTTTTGTTGATTGATTTTGTCTGCATATAAAAAAAAATGCAGAAGGAATGAATAATGGTATATATATATTTACCAGCAGGGGCGGAAGAGGGGCTAGTTTTGTTGGTCAAGGCTTTTTCAAAGCCTTCAAACACCTTGGCGTCGGGGGAGTTAGGTGGCAAATGCAAAAGATCTGAAACAAAACAAGAAACAAAGTTTGGTAACAAACCAACATAGATTATTATTACATCACAAAGAAAAAGAAGAAGAAGAAAAAACGGACCAACACACTGAGTTATGTTGGTGGGTGTTTTGCAAACTTCTGGGAGGTTAAGAGCGAGGGTGACGTTGATCTTGAGGCCGAGACTTGGGTCGTTACGATCCTTGATGAGGATGCAGAGACACCTCTTGTTCTTGTCGATAACTTGTTTGAGACCAGAGCAACAATCCATGGTGGGAGCTGAGGCGTCGCCGCTGGCGTAGGTGAGACAACCAGCGAGACCAATCAGTTTATCCGTACAATCTGCTTTGTCTTGGGTGATGTCGGAGTTTGCAAAACCGACCAGAAGGAGCAACAGGGTTGAGGAGAGTACTAGATTGGTTGAACCCATGATTTTTTTTTTCTTGGAGATGCAAAAGAAAGAAAGAAGAAACCTAAAAACAGAGAGAAAAATGGGTTCTCCCTTTCTTTCTAATGTCGCTGAGCTTGCTCACTGCTATGCTTGCTTCACTGTTCACATTACATAGCTTTGCACCAATTTACTAAAATTGAATACTTACGCCATTTTTAATTCAGATAATAAATGCCAACAGATACTTCTTGTGTTTTCAAATAACCCAGTGGTTTTTTTAGGTTAAGTAGGTACACGAAAATGGTTGAAGTAAAAAAAAAATAAAAAATTGAGTATTTTAATTGTGTTTTTGTTAAAAGTTTGAGTATTTAAAATATTTTTTGTTTTTATTTAAGTAATTGCCAATTATTTTCTTTTGTTAGTAAAATCATCTGATTGTTGTTTATGGATTCGTCTTCTTTTTATTTAGTTTTTTTTTCAACTTATTAATCAATTTACTACTTCTTCTTTTTTCTTCGAGAACTATTTAATTGATGAATTTGGAGATATTAGAATAAAAATACAAATTGAAGACAAGAAAACAAAACTAACAACCAAACTTTGATAGAGAAATCAAATCATACGGTACTTGGACAAAAACAATAAATATTTCAATTTCTCATTACAATTTTTTTTTTTAATAAAAGCTCAATTAAAAGAATTTAAATTTATAAAACATTAAAAGATTAGTTGAAATTATTACAATTATTGGAATTTAAGATTTGGATCGAAGTGACGTAAATTTATTGTATGGATTGGATACATATTAACTCCATCTAATAAATCCTTCTTTGAAAAAAATTAAACCAATGAATTTCTTTTCTTATAATTAGAAGTGATAATTCGTGTATATCTTATAAATTATTTAATCTTTTATTGATTTAAACTGAAATTCTGTCTAATGCCTCTTTAAACATTTTTTTTTTGGGTTTGTAGGAATTAAATCTAAAGTATTTTATTAATGAATTTTTAACTCGGTGAAAATACTTTGACACTTTATGAATTCTACATAAAAGCTAATCAATTATGTCAAAAATCAATAAATAATAAGAAAATGTTACTGTACTTTAAAAATCTAGACATTAAAAGGGTTGGCAATTAATATTGGATAATAAAAGAGCTTTTCAGCGTTAAAGGACGAACAAGAATAATGAAACAATAAATAAATTTGGATTCAGATGGTGCAATGAACGTTTGAAGGACCTCCATCTTCTTTCGTTGTTGGTCACAATCATCACTGAAAGATGTTCTTGACTAAAGGATATTAAATATAATAATAATATCAGATTAATACTTATAATTTTATTAATTTTCATTTCTACCTATGTGTGTACCATAAAAAATTATCCGAATTTAAAATACCGAATTATTAATTTGAGTGGTATATTTCCGAAATGAAGATGAGTTGTCCGTATTAATTAAAGTATGCTACAGTACAGCTACGACATACAGCTACGTTACGCAACTCACGAATATCCACCATGTGTAGGTTTAATTGTGATTTTATACTTTATAAATATCACTTAATTTTTAATCATATCTAATTGTTTTCAATTTTGCAATTTTTTATCGTTAAAATTGGAAATTAGGGATAACTAAAAGTTAAAGATCAAAATTACATAAAAATAATTAGGGGGCAAAAATTATGAAAAATAAAATTAAAGAAACTAAAATTGCGGAAAAATTTGTAGAAACCAAATTTCAGTTGAGGCATTTCTAAAAGAAAAAATAAACACTCAAGTGAAGAGCTTTAATATTTGTAAAGTTTCAAACTAGTATGTGAGGTAAACACTTTGTTGCTAGCTTTTAGGGTGTGTTTCTTTGGAGGTATAGATTTGGGGGAGATTGTGAATATAGATTTGTGTGGATTTAAGTAGATGAATTTGTGTGTTTTTTTTAGTGAATTTAGAGGGTAAAGTGAATGGATTTGGAGATAAGTTTTATGAAAGTTAGTGAAAGATTTGATTGATGTAATAGATAAAATAAATTATAAAAATAGATAAAATTAGAAAGTTACTAAAATACCCTTGATGAAAAAGGAAAATGATTTTATAATTTGATGTTATAAAAATAATTATAAATAATTAATATGAATTAAAAAAAATATTAAAATTATATGAAATTATAAAATAAAAAAATTTAAAATTTTATAAAAAAGGTTATATAATTAAATGTTAAACAATACAAAAAAAAAAAAAAAAAAAAAAACACGACACCGGTTACATAACCGGTGTCACCCTCCTCTTTGCAAAGGCACCAGTTACGTAACCGGTGCCATACACACACACAATGCACTGCACCGGTGCACAACCCCTCACATGCACTCACACTCCCAACCCCTCACATGCACTCACACTCCTGCCCATCTCCTTCACTCACACACTCACACCAACACTACATCACTTTCCCCACACCAATGAGAGACAAGTTTGGTTATATGTTAGTGAAACTGTAGGGTTAATTTGGTAAAAGTAGTTATAACACTTTCAAATCCTTGCATATATAAGAAGATGAAATATGATAGGGATCTTGCAAATCCACTCTTGCAAATCGATCCATATTCAATCCATATTCGCTCAAAAGAACAACGACCTGCACATAAATCCATCCGCGCAAATGCATTTAAAGTGCCATCCACACAAAGAAACACTGCCTCAGGGTGTGTCCTTATGTAGGTGATGATTTGAGAGAAAGGAAGATGATTGATTTGGGTTGATTAGAAGATGATATTTATGTTGTTATTTTTTATGACTTTGGGAGTGATGGTAGAGTAGATTTGAAAGTAATTTTTGTACAAATTTGTGAAGGATTTGATGTGACTGAAAAAATTAAATTTAATAAATAAAAATGTTGAATGACCTAATTGTCCTTGGTGTTAAAAAAGTATAATAAAATAATATTTAGATAAGTTATAATTATTTTTTCATATATTATTATCATAAATAAAAATATTATAAATATTTATTAATTTGGTCACAGCTAAATTGTACTCCAGCAATATCTCAAAACAAATACTATAGATGAAACAAAAGCAATAGCACTAGATAAAAAAAAGTTCTACATGTGATAAGAAGGGTAATTTTGTCAAATAACAAAAGTTGCTTAAAATCTCTTCATAAAAGACGTGATGGATTAAAGCATGAATCTCACATTTTCTCGCTCTTCATCGCTTTCAATTCAGAGCAAAAGAACACAAAAATTGTTATAAATCCATGCTTTCAATTTTGTATAGACAGTCAATCACTTCTAATGAACACACGTTTAATCCTTCGGTCATTTTGGTCTTCTATATCAACATAACTTACTTTAAGGGTGTGTTCTTATGAGTGGAAAGATTTAAAGGAGAGAAAGATTATTGATTTGAGTGGGTTTGAGAGTGAAACTTGTGTTGTTCTTATAAGAGATTTGGAGGTGATACTAGAGTATATTTGAGAGTAAATTTTGTGAAAGTTTGTGTAGGATTTGAGTGATGTAACTAATAAAAAATAAAATTTAATTTATGAAAAAGTTAGATTACTAAATATCCCTAGGTGTTAAATATAATATAAAATGATAATTAGATAAGTTATAATTAATTTTGAATTTTTTCTACATAACTTAAAAATTAAAGATATTTATAAATTGAAAAAAAAATATTACAATGCATTTGAACCGAAAAATAAAATATTTAATTTTTTTATTACAAAAAAATATGAATAATTTTTAATCACACAATTACTAAAAAGTCAACTGCAAATGCCACAACGTAACAACAATAAAATAAACAAAAGGTTGGAATCAGATACAAGCAGTATGTATTTGGATACAAGTAGTATGTATCTGGATACAAAATTGAAGCACTTGGAACCAGATACGCAAACAATGGAATCAAGTAATTGGAGAAAAGAAAATATGTTGGAATCAGATACAAGTACAACATATATGTTCCATTACTTCTTCATATCTACATGTATGAAAATTCTGCAAAGCTTGGGTGTGATATGAAAAATCAAACAAAGCACCATAGAAGCAAAGGGATAGAGTGGTAAATTAACACAATTATTTCGCAAATCTCTTCGAAATAGCAAGATCAACAATATATTATAACCTCGCAAATCATCGCTTATCAGTCGCTTTCTTTCATTGATAACGGACAACCTTTTCTTTGCTAATTCATTGTTTCCCATTCTTTGTTAGGTTTTTAAAGGAGGGGGTTTCATTGGGGAGAACAAACACCAATGAGATCTGAGCCCAACCACATAAAGCATTGACACCACTCTCAACCCAAAACCTTAAGGCGATGGGTTTATGGGTCTTGATCCTTATATGGTGCTCTACTTTCTCAATTCTGGTCAATGAGGGACTTAGACTCACACTTGGATTTCTAACAATCTCCCCCTCAAGGGTGAGTTCCTTCAACCACATTGGTACACTCCCCCTCCAGCTGAACCATTCCCAACCACGAGTACTCCTTTTCTGCCCTTTTCTGTACCGCCATTTTTTCTTAACGGGACACGTTTTACCTAACTCACATTGTCAGGAAGACTTTCGATACTAGGACCATATTGTACTCGTCTGAGCCGGTTTTTAACCATCGGCTCTGATACCATTTGTTAGGTTTTTAAAGGAGGGGGTTTCATTGGGGAGAACAAACACCAATGAGATCTTAGCCCAACCACATAAGGCATTGACACCACTCTCAACCCAAAACCTTAAGGCGATGGGTTTATGGGTCTTGATCCTTATATGGTGCTCTACTTTCTCAATTCTGGTCAATGTGGGACTTAGACTCACACTTGGATTTCTAACAATCTTCCCCTCTCTATTGGGTATCAGAGTACTAACACAAGTACTCACAACTAAAATAAAAGATGAAAATAAAGGAACAAAAATAAATAATAGGCAATGAATATAATTTATTCAATGAAAGGAAAAATTACATACCATTCTCTCTACTCCCAAGGAGAAACAATGACAACCCCTCTCTTGGAAATAGGAAAAACTAATACGAGGAGAACCTTAAAGGAGAAACTAACCTTCTCTCTTAGAGGAGAAACTAATATTCTCTCTTAGACGAGAAACTAATATTCTCTCTTAGAGGAGAAACTAATATTCTTTCTTAATTCTTCTCTCAAGCCAATAAAGCAAAAAGAAATAGAAATGGAGAGACGTTGGGATAATTTCCTAAGGAAACACTGGACTCCTTTTATAACATTAAAAGTAAGCCCCAAAGTAAGTTTCCATCGATGTGGGACTTCTTTTCTCACAATCTCCCACTTGAAGATTTTGATGAGATTAATCAAATCTTCACACCATGCTTTATTCTCTGCCTTCATGTTGCTTGTTGTTCTGGTAGACTTCAGTAGGATCGAATCCACGTAGACTTCATTGACACATAATTTTGATCCTCCAAAACGCAATGCAACACCCGAGGTTCCTTCTAAGGACCTCTTGTCAATACCTCACTGCTCTCCACCAAACCCGCCATGAACCTACTAACCACTCCCACTGCTTGTGCAATGTCTGGTCTTGTACACATCATAGCATTCATAAGACTGTCCACCACCGATGCACTCGGTACTCGAGACTTCTTCATCCTCTCCGCTTCACTGCTAGGACTCATACGTGAGGAACAATTGATAAAAAGTGGGGTAGAAATTGGCTTGCAATCTTGCATGTTGAAGCGCCGCAAGATTATCAGTAAGTATTTCTTTTGAGAAAGCCAAATCTTCCTATCTTTTTTGTCCTGGTGAATTTGCATCCCTGAAATCCTTGTTTGCTGGTTCCAAGTCCTTTTCATACTTCCTAGCCAATTGTGCCTTCAATTCATGGATTTGAACTTTGTGGGGGCTCTACCCCCAACATGTCATCCACATACAACATCAATGGTCTAAACACCCAGTCTGTTGTAACCGAGGCTTATGAAGGAATCAAATCTCTTCTACGAACACCTGAGCGCCCTCTTTAAACCGTACTAAGATTTGTTCAACCATGCAAACCAAGTTTTCTTGTTCTTTAACGCCTTCTGGTTGGAGCATCATTTCATTTTTGCTTAACAATAACCTTGTGGGTAGTGGGACCCATAGGTGGTACCCCTTCACATTGTTAGCATAGCCCAAGCACTTAATTTTCTCAGTTTCAAGCTCTACTCGTGCTTTGGATTTCTTGAACTGGTAACAACACATTTGACTTCCTCTTGATGTAATACACCCACAATCTCCTAGAGTAAACTTTGATTCTCCTAGTAATAACTCTGGTGATTCCCTTACATCAGAATAAACCAAGTATTCTAGTGTTTTCCTTTTTCCTGGTAGTCAAACTAGTAATTTGTGATCTATGACTATGTTTGTTGGCTTACCACACAGTGCTCGTGTAGAGATAAAACAACCTTCTTGAGCCCGAGTAAAAGATTACGTTCTACCTGGATTTGCAAACTTCGCTCTGACTTATACCCAAGTTTACGATGTCACATCAATATCGCTTCTTCTCGACTCGTCGATGCAATCATTGCATTAGCATACGTATCTCCCAAAAGCACATACACATCTGCCATGATCTTTTGAGCTTTCACGACTTACCAGATCTCTCCTCTTCTTCACATAATATCTTCGTCCTCCGAGGTATTTGCCATACAACCTTATGAGGTTGATGCCTCAGAGTTCTTTCCTCCATTCTTCAAATGCCAACAATCTTTCTTCACATGCCCTCTTTTGCCACAATGGTAGCATTTGAGATGCTTCTTACTTTGATATCTATCATGAGACTGACTCCCACTAGATCCACGTTCTGTTGATCTACCTCTCGTCATCACCAAAGCTTCTGTTTTCCTTGCACTTTCCACCATATCCTCTTTGTTCTTTCGCCCGGATTCTTCTTCAAGAACAGCTCCGACAACATCCTCAAAGCGTAGGAGGTCAATAAGGTTGTAATTTGTAATGTTGATGACAAGCTGATCATACAAATCAGGTAAACTCTGTAGGAGAAGCTCCACACGTTCATTTTCAATTATGTTGAAATATGCCGCTGAAAGTTGGGCAAACAATGTATTTAGATTGTTGATGTGGTCTGTCACCGATGTGGACTCACTCATTCGAAGAGTATAGAGTTTTCTCTTCAAGAATATTCTTGTGTGAAGTGACTTAACCTCGTACAGGCTTGTGAGAGTATCCCAAATCTCCTTCGTTGTAGTCTTCTCCGCAATGCTGGATAAAACTGCATCTGCCAATGCTAAGTGCAAATTTGCTATAGCATTGTTATCTATTTCCTTCCACTTTTTATCTGTAATGTCGTTATGTTTTTCTTCAATTGCTTCTAGACAATTGTCCTTTCTCAAAATTGCCTTCATCTTCAGTTTCCACAATGAGAAATTTTTCCCATTGAATCTCTTTATCTCGTATCTTGTTGTCATGGCTTTAAAACTGACTTATGCACTTCTCACTATGAATAGTACTATCTACTAGAACAATGGAGGCAGACCGTGAACCAGTGCACCAGGTAATTCCCAGGAAAGAGAGGTGGGTCATTAATGGACACGCTTAAGTACCAAGTCTTTCCTAGCCAGAACTTTCCTAGACATGCACTTTCACACTACCACACTTTATCCACTATCACAACTCTATTCTAATGACAATAACATCGAAATATAATCACACGAACCAACAGCTCTGATACCACTGTTGGGTATCAGAGTACTAACACAAGTACTCACAACTAAAATAAAAGATGAAAATAAAGGAACAAAAATAGATAATAGGCAATGAATATAATTTATTCAATGAAAGGAAAAATTACATACCATTCTCTCTAATCCCAAGGAGAAAACAATAACAACCCCTCTCTTGGAAATAGGAAAAACTAATACAAGGAGAACCTTAAAGGAGAAACTAACATTCTCTCTTAGAGGAGAAACTAATATTCTCTCTTAGAGGAGAAACTAATATTCTCTCTTAATTCTTCTCTCAAGCCAATAAAGCAAAAAAAAAATAGAAATGGAGAGACTTTGGGATAATTTCCTAAGGAAATACTGGACTCTTGTTATAACATTAAAAGTAAACCCCAAAGTAAGTTTCCATCGATGTGGGACTTCTTTTCTCACATTCTTTAGCTACAGTAAATCGGTTCATCAGAACACTTCACGCCCCTGAGTAAGAGTTTTCGAATAGATATTGAAATAACTTATCTAAACTATTGTCTTATATCATCATAAACCCTTTTTACATTTTTTAAGCTTCATAAATTATTTAAGTATAAAATTGGTTAAACATTGTAACATATTATAATGTGTGATTTTCTTGTTATAGTTGGAGGAATTATACATTTTTAACATATTAAATGTTATTAAAAAAATAATCTATTAGATTTTTTTTCTTCTTAAAACTCTTGTATAAAGAAGTTTATCTAGGGAAGATTTATTTTCATTTATTTTATTTTGTCAATATCTTCGATTAACTTATTAGATTACTCAAAACCAAATTTTTCATTGAACTTAAGAGGTATATGCCTCATAAATTCTTCCAAACTCTCTGAGACGTGATGATGTACTAGTAAGGTTGCCCTTGCTATTTTAGTAGTTTTTAATTGGTTATTGTAATCTGATATTGTTCTATCATGATGACTAGTGTGATGCAAGAACTTCATATAGTTTCTCAATACCTAATATTCTAAGTTATGTTATATCAGTAAAGTTAGGATTTTTTTTTTCTTAATGAGCTTATGTACTTGGTATTATGACCATAAAACAATATTGGGTGTCCACATAACATACGAAATCGTGCATGTTTATTCATCATATCCCATTTCATCACATACATCAATTTTGTATGTGTTTATATTCATCTAAGTCATATACAAACACACTTGTAATAAACATTTTGAATACTACATATATAAACAACTAGAGATTATCATATGAGTAAGACTATGTCGCTTGGGATATTAACTCTATAAGAGAGATAATTGATGTAACATATATTTCTTGCTTAAACATTTACTTGATATCTGAACAATCATAACTATAAGAGAGAGAATGAATATTAGAATTGCTTAAAAAAATTGTGTTATCATCACTTGGTTGCTTAAACAATAAGAGTTTCTAAGACAAAATTGATGTTATGTTTGTTTTGTTTAACCCTTGACTTTAGCTTGGGACCATTATATTGTAACAATGAGACCATTACCATAAGAGTGCTGTTGTAAAACCGTTATCATGTTACCTCAAATTTATTGTTGTGTTTACCACTAGACTGCTACTCACTATTATAATATATTTCATTTTTTAAATATGAATAAAAAAAAGTGAAAAATACAATATTTTTTTAATAGAAACATAAAATTCAATTTTTATTTCAGTCTGGTTCCTTTAACATGGAATTTAATGAAGAGTGCGGTGGTGATGGGTTGCATTAATCACAAGATTGGTGTTGGTGTTGTAATGTTAATACTAATATGACGGTGACATTAAAGTATGAGTACTATTGAATTGGTTTCATTCAATAAATATATGATTCATTCAGTTGGGTGTTAAGTTGAATGATGGATGACGCTAATAACTCGTAGAGGAATGTATCATTCATTCATAATAAAAATCAGAATGTCAATTTAGTCCGGCCATAGGCTTTCATTCTCATCCATGTGGATTGGAATCAAAAAAATTCACATGATTACAAAACCTACATTAAAAGAGTTTATAAGGTAAAAAGCTCACAAAAGTATTATATATCACAGTCAGCTCATCAGTTTTATTTTTTAAACATAAAAATATATTATTATATTTTAAAATATACTAGTAAATTTTTTATTTAGGTTGATCTATCTCAAATTTCACCAAAATCGGTCAGGATTGACTTTTAGCATAGGCAGAGGTCTAAGTTGGTCTTTCTAGAATTTTAGCACTAGTCATCGGCCTGAGATGACATTTTGTCTGAACTGGCCAACTCGATCGAATTTGGAAAAAATTTTGACACACGCAGGCTTAGTTGAATTTGACTAAATTTTGGAATAGACTGACTTTGTTGAATATCGATCACGACCAACTTGTGTCAATTTCAGACAACGCAGACTCAACCAAATTTTGGCCCCGAGCAAAATTTGACTGAACTGATTCGTCTCGACCTTTAACTCGGACCGACCAAATTCGAACTAAGCCGACTCGTCTCAATCTTTAACTCGAGTCGACTCGTCTTAGCCTTCAACCCTCTACAACCATAGGCCCGAGCTGGCCCATCTCATCCTTCGGCCTAGGCTAAGAAAGAGTTTTATATCCTTCTACAAAAATTATTTATTCTTTTCTAGTTTGGCGTAAGCTTTTATCAAGTTCCTCTTCTATCTCGTTAGCTTTAGCCTTTACCTCCTATACGTCTTTCCTTTAAAGTTTTCATTGTAGAGATGACTTATTGTAAGCATGAACCAAAATTGCAAAAGAGTATAAATAAGTGAGGTTATGAACATTGAGACTAAAATAAGTTTTATTAGTAAGTTTTATTATAAGCTATATTTATCTCTTTGATTAGTTGTAGTATTGATATTTACTTTTTATTTAATTTTTTCCTTTTTTTTTTTTGTAAAAGATACTATATTTAACATAGTCTAAAGGACAACGATATTTTGACTATTAAATTTTGATAACTTTCTCTTACAACTTGATGTGTCATTTTCTAAGTAGTTTTGAAATATTAAGAATGAAAAAATAGAAACATGAAGTTATAAGAAAAAGTTATCAAAATTTAGTAATCAAAATACTGTTGTCCTTTAGACTATGTTAAATATAGTACCTTCTAAAAAAATGGACAAAATTAAATAATAAATATCAATACCAAAACTAATCAAAGAGATAAATATAGCTTATAATAAAACTTACTAATAAAACTTATTTTAGTTTCAGCGTTCATAATTGTACTCTACTACAATTTTGATCCATGCTTATAATGAGTGACCTCTACAATGAAAACTTTAAAGGAAAGATATATAAGAAGTAAAGGCTAAAGCTAAAGAAATAGAAGAGGAACTTGATAAAAGCTTACGCCAAACTAGAAAAGAATATATAACACTCTTTCTTAGTTTAGAACAATTGTGAATATAAAAATTTTAGAAAAGTTTCTAAAAAATATTCCTAGAATAATTTAGAAAAATATTCTATTAAAATAGTTCTAGACACATAAAATTGAAGATGATAAATAAAACTATCTTCATATATATTGTCTCAACACATTCCCATTTTGATAAAAAAAATTCCGTCTTAATTAAACATAAGTATCGATAATATTCAATTTTTTTAATTAGGTACAAGATCACAGATAAATATCTACGTACTCTCCATTCCTGTCACACATGTCCAAATATTTATCACGTTTCGTTTATATTTTTTAAAAAATTAATATTTATATTTTTTTATATAATTTAGAGAATATATATATATATATATATATATATATATATATATATATATATTAATTATTTGACTTGTTTTATACGTATGAAATTCATTCATATATCTAACATAACATAGTTCCCTTTTATCATAATATTTGTTTGGTTATATTCAAATAATGTGTTACTTTTTAAAATGTTCAATCCCATCAATATTTTATTTAATAAATAATATAAAAAATTTATCACTTACATTCTCTTTGATCCGTTAGGACCGTTGGTATGGGCTGACCCGTCTAGTCCATACGCCCGAGCCGGTGGTCAATGCCTCTCTACAACTATAAGGCTTAAATATAGTTTTAGTGGTCGAAAAAATAAATGAACAATTTTGTCTCTGAAGTTGGTGGATACTATCACACTAGTCCCTCAACCCAAAAAAAATCCTCAAAATCCCCAAAACTATAACATGTAAATCAAAGCAGTCCAACACGTGACTTGAGTAATAATATTACCATATTTTTGGGACCTAAATGAGAATAACTGATTAAATTTTGGGACTTCGAATATTACAGTTTCAGAGATTAAAATGGTCATTTACTTGTAAATAAAAATATGACAATTCTTTGTCAGTAACCCTGAAAATTCATTTAGACCATTAAGAAACCCATGATTTTAATTCTTCACTAGACACTAAAAACATGCTTTTCATAATTGTTAAGGACAATAGATTGAAAAAAAAAACATATATATATACACATAACAAATAAAACCGAAACAAATTATATTTCAGGATACCAAAAAATATATTTTGGTTACATTATAAACATATATTTTGGTTCCCATCAATATGTTTTCAAAGAAAGAAGGAAAAGAAGCAACCTGTTCTTGTTGGAGAAAATCCAACTTAATCTTGTACAAGTTCATATATTTCCGTCGAAAACTTCTGCATCCAGGAAACTTAAAGAATTACCTAGACAAGGTATATGAATGTGAGGGAGAAACTGCATAACAACACACGTCATAAGGAAATCAGGTATACTACATTTCTCCTTCTATTTGTGCCTTATAAGTAGGAAAAGGAAGACATAAATTTAAAGATACCAACTTGAGGGGCAGTGTTAGAATCCCTTGATTTATGCTGCATTTAATATTTCCGTGTATAATTTTAATTACATATCTAGGAAATTTAATTACATTTCATAATTAGGACAATTAATAGGCTGACAGCATATTATATATTTATAATCCAAGATCTTTGATTTTGAATTGTAGGGATAGATTATATCCATTATAAATTAGGATTTTAGGTTAGTATATCTATGTATTATATTTAAGAGCAATTGCTCCTCTATGAATAATATCATAAACAGTTTTTCTGAAAACGATGATTACCATAATCTTGTCCCTTGTGGCATAGCTTGATATTAGAGGCCAAGGTATCATAATTAGTCATCTAACAAGGCAATACAGAGTATGACATTGACATGGTAAAGATAGCAAATTCAGATCAAGTAATGCCTAAAGTTATCATAGTCAAGTGGAGGTGAGAGAAAACTAGAGCTGGAGAAACAGAGAGAGAGAGAGAGAGAGAGAGAGAGAGCCCGCAAAAGGTAGGAGAAATAGAAATGGACATCAGAAATCAAACACAACTTTTATTGAGAACGAATTATATTGCATGAACTTACAATCGATCACCAAAGTATCTCCATGATGTTTTCTTCAATTTCCTACGAACATAAGAAAGAACTGATTGCTGTGCATAGTGCCACCAAAATATTTGCCAGCCTTCACATTTTCTTGGTAAAAGACAATGCCAGGGGCGAAAGCGTCCATACCTGTACAATATAAAGATTAAAAATTTAAAAAACCTAAAGCTATACTTTTTACATAAGAGACAACTTCATTGGAAAAGCAAGAATTGAACCAAAGGCAACATACAATTAGAATAATAGCTATTAAGCTGATCCCAGAAAGGTGATTATCCCCAGTTTATGGAAGGGAAAAGAACAAATTAATTACATTTGGATAATCAAAGATTTGAAGGAGCTATGGAGTAATTAATGCAAATATCAAATGTAACAACTGAATTTCTGAAACCAGCTTACCTCTATCAAGGAATTACAAATCCTGAGTCACTGAAAAAGTACTCAGTTTTGTTCCTTCTGATACACTATTCCGCATAAGAACTGGAAGTCTGAAACCAGTTTTAGCTTCAACTCAGATAACTAATGTTATAATGAATAGTGCATAGTTAGTGCTGAAGTTAGATCTAGGTTTTGTGCAGAACACGAGAATTACACAATTTGTGTAACCACAAGTCTTCCTAGATAAACCTTTTTGCAATATACAATAGATGAAAAGCATAAATCAATGAATATACTCGGAATTCATAAAAGAGTATTGTACTGTTGATATAATATTAGAATAACCAAGAAGTCGATAACTGGAAATATTTTTCACATCCACTGATCTGCTTCCAACTACTGCAATAACAAAAATTGACAGGCTGGAAATTTACTTTAATGTTAGATTCGCAAAACTATCTGATCAGCTGAAGAGTTTCTACAATTTTTTTCCAAATTTAAAATTGTTATAAAAAAATTCAGTGAACAGTAAATAATTGTCACTGTTTTAACCTTGCCTCGTGTTTTGCTTCATATATATCAATGTTATTTTGTTTCTGAAAAAAAATAAAGATTAATGCACCATGTGAAAGTATGTCCAGAAAGTACTTTTTTAACAGTACAAAAACAACTATTTCAAGCTGTTGTAACATGTGCAGCATGACCTTAATGTGTTTATTTCCTCTTTCCTTTCTGAAGATTTAGTTATTCCTTACCAGAATTGATTAGTCGATATTTTCTTATTTGTTGTAATCAGACTCAATTATGACGTCCATAGTTCTAGCATAAGTTTTTATGACCAAGGCTGTATAAATTGTTGCACACTCGGAAAATATGAAGTATATTTAATTGTTTTTTTCTCATTTTCAACTCAAGCTCTGGCAAGGAACTTACTTTTCTCTTAATCTACAAGTGCAAATATAATCGCACACAAGACACATGTGCTGTAACTGAACCTCGTCTAAGGATATCTGATAAATGGGGACAATATTAGAACTACATATAAGCAATGCAGGTAGAACAGAAAAAGATAAATACCAACAGATTAGTTAAATTGACAAAGTCCACAAAATGAGTACCAACCAAACCACTCAATTCGGCAGTGACAGAATACTGAGGAGTATTGCCATCAAGCTTTTGCAATCTGTTGTCCTGGAAAACAAAATAAAAAGCAAAGCATAATTAGGAAGAAAGAAAAGCTTCTCATGGTCTTAATATTAATTACACAAATACTGACCAGAAGGTTATGCATAAAAATAATAAGTGGAATGCAATACACACTCACTGCACAATTAATGGAAATATGCAGTAAATACAAAAGAAGGTTGGAGTATTGCAAAAATTGCAATAAATGAAGTTAGTGGTTGTCAAAATGGTGGCTAAGATCATAAAATTGCACAACCTTACGAGCATGGAGGGCTGTCCATGCTCGATCAGAGTGAAATCACCGATCTTGCTTGTTGAAACATAGAATCAGCAAGTTTTGCTTTACAATTCCAATTTGTGTAACATGGTTTTGCGTTTGGTTTTCGACCATTCAGGTTGCAAAAGTAAACTAAACTTCTAGCTCCGTTACACATAAAGTCCCCTAATATATGTTTCCTCACACATCAAATCTATCCCACACCCTACCTTGTTGATCTCTCCACTGTCTGCCTTCTGTTGTTGCAATAAAATTTCGACCAACCGCATTCTGATCTCCCACCTGGTGTTCTAACTACACTACAATCTTCATGTTGTTGATCTGGTTTCTATATCTCAGCTCAATCTATATTCTGCTTTAACTTGTCATGGCAAAAAATCTCCTCAAGTTTAGATGCTTGGGTTACATTGGGACCATTTTACCATGCTTTAGTATTTATAATTGTGTTATCATGAAATCATGTTGTGCGTTGTATGAGATCCTTTTATAATGAATTTTAAATTTTAGTTGAATGTTATGATTTAAATGTTATTTTTTAACCGCACCATTTTTCATGCACATGTATTATAACTTTGCATCTTCAGTAGGATCATACAATCCAAGTGTTAGGATTATGTGATTTACAATATTTCACCCCCATCTTGGTCCTCAGATAGGACCTCAGTATAAACAACATTGATTACAGTTACTATGAATAGGAAATTTTTCTGCTCGAAAAGTACATGGGGATGAAACCTTGACAAGTTACAAAAGAAAACAGCTAGAACTTAAGATATTGAACCATGTAACAGGGCATGCCAATTAATTTGCATTGCTAACAAAGAAGCACCATTAAAGAGACCACAAGCAGGACATCATACACATTGTCTGTCTCTCTCTCTTGTAATAGAAATAGATAAAGCTACAGTTCATTCTCTAATAGAGTTAAAATCATAAATATCACAAGAATTAGTAAGATGCAAAGTTAACGTGGAATTATGGAGAAAGAGGGTTCTACTAAAGATGTCCATACCGAAAGAATTAAGGTTGCATCACATGGTGCCAATATAGAATAGTAATGTTTTCCTTCCAATCTAATATTGCTTGCTGAGTACGAGTTACCCATAGTGTTCATAGTTACCAAGTCCATGGAGCCATGAAACAATCTGGAATAAAATTCAAGCCCCTTGACTTCTACAATTTTATGTTCTTGGCCCACTCTCATCCTTCCATTTACTGACCTGAAATATAGGAAGAAAAAACAAGTCACCTCTAAGTCAAATAACTTGCATAAATTGGAATTTGCTCACTTGAGATAAAACTTGAAACAGGACTACAACATTTCAAACACAATACCATTAACCATACCAACAGAATGTTACAATTCAATTTGAACATCAAAGGAGGAGGTCAGAGATATGATTTGATTATGTTAGAATTATGATTTGATTTCATTAAAGAGGGAGGTACGATAGGATTTGACAGGGAAATATCTTACCAAATAATTCTCATTTTAGATATTGATTCCATTCTTTATCATTGTATATCTAAATACTCGTGTGTACAAAACACATGGAATTCTTTATATCCCTTCTCAACTTGGTACTTGAGAACTACCATCCCCTACATTTGTTTTTTTACTGGGGCTGATACACACCTTGATCGAAAAAACAGAAAAATTCCCAAAATGCATAGGTAGAACCCTTTTCTACTGAATATACCTCAATTACTATTGTTCAACAATTGTTTACAAAGGAACTAAACTCCCTCTACAATCCTCGCAAACCCTGCATCCCCAAGGAAAGGATTAATGACATTTATAACAAGTCTGTCTCCTGATGCATAGGCTCCAACATGAATGGGAGTGTTAGGGATCTCATATGATTGTTATTAGATATGATTTGATTACATTAAATAGAAAGATATGGTATGATTTGAAGAAATCCAAGCAGGTTTTGCTCAACAGCAGATGTCATGCCCTCCCACTTGAGGGGGTGTGGGAGGTGGGGGTGTCAGATATTATTTGGCATTATTTACCTTATTGGCTCTAACAACGAAAAGGGTTTAAGATACTTCATAAAATCTTAAAATAGCACATGATATAACACAATTCAAATGCTCAATATCATATAGATTTAAAAAGGGAAGTATAAAGCGGAAATCAGAGGATCTTAGTTGACACTCAAGAAAGCAAAATAAATTTAAAATAAGATCTGAACCAGAAAAACAAAGGAGTACCAAAACAGGAAAAGCTGCTCTCTAACTAAAACCCTAAACAAGTTAGATCATCATGCAACAGTAGTCCTTAAACCATATCTAAGAATAATACAAAATTCCATTAAGCAGCTTGCAACGTGATAGATATGTCTCTGTGAGACAAAACCGTCAATGAAATAGGAACTAAATTCATGAAAACAATGCCCTATGTGAGCATACTTACAAACAAAAGTTAAATGAAATAGTAAAGTCGACAAGGAACTAAAATTTTGGCCTATCTCTCCAGTGTCATTTTATCCTTGGCATTCTGTTGCATCTTTGCGATGTACTCGCGGAGTCCCTCAGCTGTTTGAGTCATTGAATCAAACATCTCTTCTGTTTCGTCTCTTATCTGTTTGGGCAGGTGAACTTCCAAGAAATCCAACCACTCACCAAGTGTCATCTTATTCAAATCAGGCCAATTCCTATCATCTTCATTCGAATTCCCCTTTTCTTTCCCGTCACAAGCCTCTTTCCCACCATTCCCATCTTCACCTTCTTTATCCAATTCCCTCTTTCCAACAACACCCATCTTTGTCTTCTTCTCAACATTCTCAACTTTCGCAGTCACTCCACGCGTGTTCTTCGAATTCCGTGTCCCGCGCGCCTTCTTCGGTTCCTCCACCACCGGATTATCTAAATTATCATCACCGGAATCAGAAACCACAACCAAACTTGGATCCCGCGTATCCTTCTTTTCCTCCACCTTCTCCGCAAGAATCAAATTATCAACACTCGATCCTTTAGCCTCGCTCCCTCCTCTTTTCGACTTCCGCGTAACCCTCGCGGGAGGATTCACGCACTCAGATTCCACGTCCACTACACTCGCCTCGTTTACATCAACGCTCTGAACCTGACTCTTATCCCCATCCTTTACTCCCAAACCTCTTCGGCGGCCGCGTGGCTTAACCGGCTGAGAAAGAGCCGGAACCAGAGCTGGAGCCGGATCGGTTCGACCGCGGCGCGTGGGGTTCCGTCTGGGGGGAAGAGCGTGTTGCTGTTGTTGTTGTTGGGAAGGGAGAAAGATGACGTGGATGGAGGTGAATTCTCCGATCTTGATGGTGGAGTCGTGGTGGAGAGCGAAGGGGGTGTTCGGGGGAATATGTGAAGTGTCCAAAACGGTGCCGTTTGAGGAGTCTAGGTCGCGGAGGATCCATTCGCCGGATTCGTGGAGAATGGAGAGATGTTTGGAGGAGATGCCGGGGTCCTTAATGGGGAGGGTGTTGCCCTTCACGACCCGACCAATTCGGACGGCGGATCCGGGTTTGAAGTCTAGGGTTTTGCCTTCGCCAGGGCCTTGCAGAATTTTCAGTCGCAGAATCGGAGCTTCTTCTTCTTCCATTCCAAAGGGACTGAGTGATTCACTGAATCTGCGCAAACAAGACACTGACTACACTCTTCTCCCGCCCACGCAAACTTGAACATTATTTCAAATTATCTAGTCTCGGATTGAGTTTTTGTTTTCAAATTTAGATAGAGAAAATTATAATTATTATTATATTTAGATAAATAATTTATTTATATAACTATAGTTAAGTGTTGTGTATAATTATATACATAATACTTAAATAATTAAATTGATAATTTATAGAAATATTAAATAATCAATTTTTTTATAATAAATTAATTAAAAATGAATATTATTATCTTAATATTGATGATTTTTATGTTAAGTAAATTATTACTACCGATACTAATAATAAGAATAAATTATATTAATAATAATACTATTAATAAGAATAATAATATCACAGTACTAATTTGTTTTTTAAAATAATAAAATAATTATTATTTTTATATGATAGTTTTTTGTGATGTATCATTTCATTAAGTTTGCTATTGTGTCCTATACAACCCAGTCAACAGTTTCTTCTCTCATTTCATTTGGTTGAAGTTGGTTCAATGATGGGAAGTAAAAATGGCAAAAAGAATTAATTTAACTTGTTTTTGACATGTAAAAGATGGATTTGTCTAGGTGCCATGAGTGAAAAACGGATAAAAAAACTGCAACTCATTCTGTGATGGACGAGCGGACTGACCTACCTCCTTTTTTTTTTTTTTTTTTTTTTTTTTTTTTTTTTTTTTTTATTTTTTTTATATATAATATTTGTATATATATATATATATATATATATATATATATATTAATAAATATTTAGAGCATATTAAATTATATAATTTTTTTAAGCTTTTAATTATCCATTAATATCTTTAATTTAATAAATTAAAATAATAATTATATTTATATGTTAAATTATTTTATTATAATTAATAATTATAATATAATTTTAAAATATAATAATATTATATATTTATATTTATATAAAATATAATTTAAAAAATTAATTTTTTAATTAGTTTAATTTAAAAAATAGAAAAAGTTAATAACCATGAAGAATTAGTCTACTTTTTGACATGTTAATTTAACGGGTTAGATTTAATAGACCGACATATCATGTCTAATTAAACGCTTTAAGAAATGCACAAAATAAAAAATATATATGAATATAATAATTAATTAAACAAATGTGAAATGACATAAAGCCAAAATGATTTTTAATATGGTTAATTATGTAAAATTTCTAATAATTTTGATTCTTAGTTTTATAATAGATAATAAATTCTACGTAACATTTTTAAATTAGGAAAATGCTGTTTTTTCACAGTGCACATGTTGTTTAAAAAAATAGTAAAAGACTTTGTGACATTTCATGGTAAGTGGCCGGTGGTGAATAGATGTTTGATTTAATCACAAAATTTTATTAAAAAAACTTTTGATAAAAAAGTATTAATTAAATAAAGTAATTATTTTGACATTTATATTTATAGATGTGATCTTAATCTTGTATTTAATGTTCATTTCAATTTTGTTATCAATAATAAGTTTTATAAAGAGACAAATTCTATTTTTGTTCAAAAATTCAGGAACTATAAATATATTATTCTTTTTATTTTATATAAAATAAAAATATATAAAAACATGATTTTCTGTTTCCAAATTTTTTACACTGTTTAACACGTTTCAGCTTCATTGTCTCATAATTTATGAATTTTAATTTTACTTAAAAATTTAAGGATTAAAAGAACATTTAATTTTTAATTCTATATAAAATAAAATATATATCAAAATTACTTTTTTCAAATGTATAAAATTGTCATTTAATATATAAAGAAATTCATATTTGAAATAAATTATTATGTTTAAAATACTTGTTTAATTTGATATACGATTACGATACGTGTATCGGATATGACACGTATTCGATACATCGATATGTTTATTTTAAAAATAATATAATACGATACGTAATATATGAATATTGAAATGTGTACAATCATTGTTAAAAACATAACAAATATTTATTATTATTATTATGTGAATCAAAATTAAAACTATAGGTACTAAAGTTGTCAACATAAAATACATAAATTATTGTCATCATACCATTACAAAAAAAAAAAACTCTTAAATAATGACTAATTTTAGTAACCAAAATTATGTTAGAGATCAATTTCATAATAAGTAACCAACTTAGAGAAGAACTATTTTGGTAACCAAAACCTTGATAGGTAATATTGTTGACCAATTGAGAAACCAATTATTTTGGTAGTCAAAATTTTGGTAGCTAATGTTAGTGACCAATTTAGAAATTAATCCATAATAAAAACTATTTTAATTATCAATTTATAGACCAATTATGATTTTTTTGAATTATTTTAGTTGCCAATAATCTTTAGTTTCTAAATTGGTACTTAAATTATATGTTGTTATTAAAATTGATCATTATTCAAATATTTAATTTTAGTGGACCACGACTTTATAAATTATATACTTCATTGATAAATATCAATAGAGTATCATAAAATATCATATATGGATACATATATAACACAGATAATGATCCAAGTTGAAGTATCAGTGCATCATAGCTTGTTTCCTATGATTTTGGTATAATTCTTTTTATCATTTTCTTTACAATATAAGACACACATAGGTATTTCTCTATGTAATATATAATTAAAAATAAACCCAATTTATGATTCTATCATAAAATCTTATTATATAATTAAAATTATATTTTTTATGAAGTTATATAAAATAAAACATTTATACAATATAAAAGTAGGATTTTCTATTTAATTAATACAACGAGCAATTAATTTAGAAGTAAAATTTCATTTTAGTTTATAAAACGGAATATACTACTTACACACAAATATCAAAGTTTTATAAAATAAATAAGAAAATTTAAATTTAATTTACCATATATTATTTTGTTTGAAAAGTTAAAATAACTCATGTAATTAACATATTTTAATTACTTAAATAAATATTTAAGTCATTAACTTTAATTTTTTAAAACTAGTGAACAAAACTAATTTTAGAGAAATGATGTAATTCTTATAGTTCATTATTTTATTTTGTAAAGATAAGTTTCAGACAACATCATTTTTAATATATATATATATATATATATATATATATATATATATATATATATATATATATATATATATTAAAAATAAATCTGTAAGATAAATATATTAAAATTTTCTTAAAAAAATGAAAAAAATATTCTTAAATAGTGAGCAGATATTTTACTTTTGATCACATCAATATTTTAATTAATATAATAAATTTGAATAAATAATTTTGGAGAAACTATATTTTTTCTTTTTTACAATTTAAAAAAAATATTCTAGATATAAAAAAAAAGGTGTTTAAAAAGTTAAGAACAGGAAATATACTTAATTTATTGATAAACCTTTTTACTAGAAAATTAAACTGAACTTTAATAAAAACTGCATTTTATTATTTTAATTAATCTATAACTATATATCTACAACAATATATAAAAGATGATTTGTTTATATTCACAATTACTCATTTCTAATTTATTATTAGTAATATAATTATTTATATATTTTTCAAAGACTAATAATTATTTATATGTTTTATATAAAATTATTATAACAATAATTTTGTTTCATTTATCACTTTTTATTTTTAATAAATATAAATTTATTTTATATACTAACTAAATAAGATTATAATATCATTATCACCTAATATAATATTATATATATTTAAAAATCATATATTTTATAAAAAGTTAAAAAATACCATTTAGAGAAATAATTAAATAAATTATATTAGAAATAGAAAAACAATATTAGTTAAGTATATAAAATAGAATATTTATATTAACTTTTATATAAATTTCGACAAATTAAATTTAAATATAATTTTATTATTTAAAAAATGGATGGAAATGCTACTTTCAATACAAATCAGATAAAAAAGAAAAATTATTTATGGAATAAAAGAACTTTTGAAACTGTTTCACTTGAATCCAATCACATAGAATGTGCAGATGAAACATTTTACCATTTCCTTACCCGCCTCCAGCAACGCCGAGTTTCAGCGCCAATGACATGTCACTACAACCATAAAAACCCTACAAAAATTAATTTTACCCGCGCGGACTTAAAGGCGGGGCAAGCTGACCCGTTTATAAAATTAAAGAAATTGAAATTGTGATGCAGTGAGTGAAGTGGTGGTGAGGTAAAAAAGTAATTTTGTTCATTAATTTGTATAGTCCCTTCTTCACGGAACGCAAAAGCTCCCTTCTTCGCGAAACTCCCTCTCTTCCCTGAAAAACGAAATGCGAACGCTGTGAAAATCGAGGCAGCAGCAACACGGTGTTTCCTTGGTCAGCGGCGCCACACATCCAGCGGAGGCGCAACCGTAGGAGTTAGGGTACCAGCGAACGCGGTGGCGCAACCCTAGGAGTTAGGCTTCCAGCGAAGGCGGCGACGCCTTCCTCACTCTCCAGACAGCTAGCGACGCCTCCGTAACTCCCTAGCCAGCCAGCAGCGCCTCTTCAACTCCCTAGCCAGCCAGCGGTGCCTCCTCCATCCCTCGAAGGCAGCGACAACGACCCTCGTAACGCGGTGCAACACTCCATACAATTCTATTTCTCTTCCGGCAAACCCCTCCCATTCTAGGTACGTATATGATTTTTCTATTAAATCATAAAATTGATATCTGTTGATAGCTAGTAATGACATTTTGATATGATAGTTCTAATTCATAGTTTATGCTTCGTGTTCTGTCAGCGTCTGTTTCTGTCAATTCTAGTTTTTGCTTCGTATGATGTTGTCATCATAGCTTCTGTTTCTGCCCAATCGTGTTACCTCAACGTGTCAAATCCTTGATCTTCTTCCACGGTCATACCCACAAGTTAATTACAGACTGATGCATTGTATAGATAGATGGATAGATAGATATACAAACTGATATGATCGACCATTTTATCTTTGCAGCTGGTCAGAGATAAAATTTTCCATGGCTCCCTCGACTCAGGTTATTTACCTCTCAAAATTTATTTATTCACCAATGAAGGAAGAGATTTATGTTTGTTGAATGATGATCTTCATTGCAATATGAATTGCTTTTTCAGACTGCTAAACTGTTTACATTCTGCTGTTGAAAACAAAAAGCCACATATCAGACCTTCATTTTTCAAGGTCAGTTGCAACTGCACTTTCCTCAGCAGTTTTTTTTTGTTTTCATGTTTCCATTTTTTTCTGTTCTCGTGGTTCTACCATAAGTTTGGACTCATTCTTGTGGTTCCTAAAAGCATTAGTATTTAAGATTCAAATATTTACATAATGTTATAGTATATGTAAATGTGCAAAGTATATGTTTTAGTATTTCCTACGGTTTTTTGGAAAGCTTGGAGGGTATGAATTTGTGATCAGCATTTTAAGGTAAGTTGAAATTGAACCAAAGTGTTCAGAGAGTATGAATTTGTGATCACTGCATCTAACTTGATTATTAGTTGAATTTCTGGTGAAAATATGTCATATGTCTTCATCATATGTGAATAAATGTGGAAAACATTGATTTAGTAGTCATGAACGAGCACAACTTTTCATGGAATAATCATAATAGAATATGGAATGTTGGTGTAGCCTCTCCCCTTTCTCTTGCTTGCTTCCTTATTGTTTATGTGCATTTGCGTATCCCTGTTGCATAGGACATTTTTTTACTCAATTTTCAATGTTCAACTTAGATCTTCTCAACTAGAAATTGAAATGGATATTTTATTCTGGCAGCTTGGACTTGTAAAGAACAACATCTTGAATGATGAGTTTGAACTGGTAGCATCAGATTCAAGGGATGCCAATGCAAACAGTACCACCTTGTTCTCTGATGACACAGATGACAAGTCCAAAAGAAGCACTAATCCAGAGACTGTAGCATCAATCGAACAAGAACAAGAGGTTAATGCTAGAAAACAGTATTTAAACAGCAAAAGAAAGAATGTAATGGGTTTTACAGAATTGGAAATTCATGACTTTCTGTTTGACCTTGAAATTAAATGATTATTTCTAAGTTCAGACATTTTCATCTGTCCAATTTAAAAAAAAGTATTATTTTTTTCATGTTTAATAAAGAAAGCTCATGGGCTGGCCCTGGCCGGCAGAATTTTTGTGGATTTTTTTGCCATGTGGGATTTTTTATTGGGGACTTTTTGGTCCCGTGGACTTTTTTGGGCCTAACCCATGTCGGCCCGGGCCAAGTCATGTGAACTGGGCCAAATTGACAACTTCACCCACACGCTCAAATCACTACAACGATATCAAACTAGAAAAGAGAAAATCTATAACACCATATTCGATTAGTATTTGATTTGAGTGAATTCAAACTAAGATATTAATGTTGCATCTGCCAAGATAATTCTCCAGCAATGTTTGAAGGACTGGTTCATCAGTTGCTTCTGGGTTACCTGGGACGATATTTCAAAGATATACAGAAAGAACAACTGAAGATTAGGCTCGGTACGTGATTTACTAGTTGTGCTTCTTCAGTAATTATATTTCCTATTGTTTTTATGCTAATCTTTTTGGAGTATGTTAACGAGTGTTAGAATTACCCTAGTGTTTACGTTGAGGCCATTGCTGCTGCCCCTCAATCTTGTGAAGTTGAATTGAGTGGAAACTCAGTTTGGACTTCCAATAATGTTTATTTGGTCCTCTATTAATATTTTGAACAAAATAGTGCCTCAGTGTATAACTTTGAGGTCAAACTGCTCTTTTGAAAAGCTGAGGTTGTTGAAGGACCTATTTGATTCCAAAAATTGGTACTGACGAGTCTTTATGACATGCTGAGCTGTTCACAAACTGATAGCACTTGTATCTTTGAAAGGCCAAAATGGAGGTTTACTTGTTGATTCTGTTAGTCTGTGAATCATAGTTAGCCAGCCCTATTGCATCCTGCCAGTGTCTCAGTTGCTAAAGGATGTAAGGAGAAAGATCAACTTACATTTGGAAATTTTACACATGGCATCCACCTCAAAATTTGGTTGATTATGTTCATAAATGCAACTAAATTTTGTTTTATAATTAGTTAAAAGTAAACAAACACGATTGATTTGAAACATTTGTCAATATATGGTTAATAGTCATGAGGTTATTGAAATATTTAAAGGTGGTTGAATTTGTTTCTTAAGTGGTTAATAATGTCGTGAGGTCATTGACATCACCAGTGATTAATTTCATGCCTAAATATGGTTAATTTTATCTAGTGGTTAATAGTGTTTAGAAGTTATTGAACATCACATGTGGTTGACTACATATGTAAATATGGTTAACTTTGTTTCACAAGTAGTTAAGGGTGAATGAATGTAGTTGTATCAAATACCTATATGGGGTTAATAGTGACATAGGTTATTGAAATGTCTAATGGTGGTTAACTTTACCATAAAGTTGTTAACTTAATAGTTTTTGCCGAGGTTATTAAAATGTCTAATAATAGTTAACCACTTGCCAATCAAAATTAACCATGTCGCTATGTTATTAACCATGTGTGCTGGGTGTAATTGGGTGTATGATATTTTTGTAATATTTGTTTAATTCTTTCCAATGTGTACTTTGACTTATATTAGCACCTTTCAAACTGTATGAGTTAATTTGATTCAACAAGCTATCAATTTGTATTATATGATTAATCTCAAATGACTTTTAATCTTACGGTGCATGAATAAATTAGTGTAATTTTGCATCCTTGATACAGATCAACAATTCATCACCTTTTCGTTTTTACTTTTCTTTCACCAATTCTCATGAAAGAAATTGAAGAGTCATATAAACTTAAATTGTTAAATGAAAAGGAATTGAAGGAGCAAAATTAAATTTTAATTAGTCTACTTTCCAGTACTTCATTTGCCACTCATCATTCATTCAATTGATGCACTTTATTTAGATGTTCATTGCTTCATTTCCATTCTTTCAAAATAGAGGATATAACAACTCAGGTTCAACTAATAATTTTGTTTTGAGACTTATGGTTAAGTATTTTCCATCTATATATAGTTTAAAATTATTACATCGAACACTGTATCATCTAAACAATATACTTAGTTGGTTTTCGTTGTCATTTGTCTTATGATTCTGTACAGATTATGATACATAGTTTAAAAACCTAGCACGGGGATTCACAATTTGATAACTAAGTTTGACTAAATGCATAATGTGCTTCCATTTGGTTATTCTGTTGCTATTTACTAATAATTTTAATCGTAAATGCTTGCACTTTAAATTAAGAATTTTGGAGAACTGTTTTTTGAGTTGACATTTATTATTGCATAGAGGAAGTACTACTGGAGAATGTGGAGCTGATACTTGATGCATTTGATTATCTCCAGCTTCCCTTTGCACTAAAACAAGGTATAGCAAATTGATCCTCCTACAAACATATAGTTAACAAATGCAGCTCATTTCCATAAAAAATCTGGACCTGATTTTCTATTCTACACTCTGTCTTCTATTTATAATTATGCTGTTCTGTTTTTGATTTTTTTTGATAAAGTGGTTGATTGAAATAAGTGGATTGGAAATTCTCGTTGGAACTATTTTTTCTTTCCTAACGTTGCTTGAAAATTTGGCTAGGTCGAGTTGGAAAGTTAAGCATAAAAATTCCATGGAAAAAGCCTTGGGACCCCATTATAATAATTTTAGAGGATGTCTTTATTTCTGCATCACAGCGAGGTGATCAAGAGGTACTTCTTAATTCCAGCGTTCTGTGTCCAAGCTTCTTTTTTCAAGAGCAACCTATAACCAATGAATCATAACCATTAATGAAAAAACATAGTAAACAAATTTTAGATTCTTAGTTGTATCATTTGTAGCCAAACATTTTTCTTATGTATTTTATTTATTTTTGAGTTTATTAGCTATTCTATGCTGTTGTAATAGTGGGGTGCTGATGCTGTTGATAAAAGAGAATTTGCTGGAAAAAAGGCTAAGCTAGCAGCAGCAGAGTTGGGAAAATTATCCAGACGAGTGTGTGGTAAGCCATTTAACTTTGATTTGAAGTGTTTTTATTCAAATATATTTTATTTATTTTCTATGTAAGAAGGGAAATTATTTGTCAAGCTCCAAATAAGGGTTCGGATTGCATCAGACCTTTATTTGAGAGATAGAGAATTTATTAATAAGTTCAATGGAAGGCCGCTAGAAGGGTTTGCAACTTTTTCTAAAGAAGTAAAAACTGAAATTTTCTTCTGTACGATATCAATTCTTAAGGTCTAACTTCTTGATAAGCTCCTTCTCCCTCTGCCTGTGGCTACACTGCCTTGGCATATTGAAGCCTTATTTTTTATCTGTTGTGAAAAAAAATATTTTCATATTCATTACTTAACATAAGTTAAATTGAGCCTTGGGGCAACAATAAGGTTACTGCTTTGTGACATGACTCATGTGTTCATATCCTGTGAGCATTTCTGCTTCTTGGGCCAAGGTCATGGAGATCTACCATTCTCAATTCTTACTGACAAAAGCCACGTACACTCCATTTTTATTCTTTACTTAATAAATAACAATTAACATTGACATCGTTTTCCATTTTGCCATGGTAAGTTTCCTTCTCAATTCCAACATATCTTAGCAATGAATATTTAAAGGACTTTTATTAAGCTTAGATTTTCATGTTAATGAATGAATTTCTATTTCTTCATTTATACAAAACTCATCTTGGTCTTTCGAAAATATTTGAGCTGAACTAAATGGATTTTGAATTAAATTGTATTAAAAAACTGAATTGTTTAGAACAACTAAACAAAATTGTTATGCTAGTTTAATTTTTTACGACTAAATTGTTTTTAAATAGAACTGTTTGAACTAAATTGGACTGTGACTTATGAGATTGGAAAACATATTCTAAAATAAGCTGGCCATTGGTAACAATTCAAAAAATTCAGATAGTTCAAGCAATTCTAAAAAAATTTAGAATAATTTAATTTGATTCAATTCACTCAAACCATGATGTTGTTACCATTATACTATTTAGTTCAGTTATGTTGAATCACCTTTAAAATTCAATTTCAGAATAATTCAATTCATGCATTTGCTTAGCCCTAAACTTAGCAGGCCCCCCTTCTCTCCTTAACGGCAGGGAGGAATGGGTAGTGATCAATTTATAAAAAGGAGAATAAGGAGAGGGAGTGCAGAATGTATTGTCGAAGGAAAAGTAGAAATTAATGTAGTTTTGAGTTTATTGGTAGCTGTGGGACAGCTGTTTCGGTTGGGTACAGAGATTGCAATTAGTGGGATAGCTGTTGCAGTTAGTGGGACAGATGTTCTGGTTGGGGGCAGAGGTCTTCCTGGTGGAAAACCTTTATATTCAGTTGTTTTGTTGCTTGAAGGGGAGAGAAATTGTAGTTTTTTTTTTTTTTTTTTATGGTATGCACTGTAAGAAAGGAAGTAATTTTCCTTTGCTTTTTGTGTATATTTGGAAGATTATGGAGAAATAATATTTCTTATATAAATTTTTTTTTTTTTATTCC
>Ga0214545_1003239_pt1 | contig 31188 bp, 11 predicted proteins | sample CNSS4metaG_FD_160064 | JGI IMG/M metagenome (GOLD analysis project Ga0214545, IMG submission 160064) | Root nodule microbial communities from cowpea collected in UCLA plant growth center, Los Angeles, California, USA - CNSS4 | ecosystem: Host-associated > Plants > Roots > Nodule | place: USA...
GGAGAAATGAGAGAGGAGAGATGAGAGATAAGATATAAGAGATAAGAGATGAGAGATGAGAGATGAGAGATGAGAGATGAGAGATAAGATATAAGAGATAAGAGATAAGAGATAAGGGATAAGAGATAAGAGATAAGACATAAGAGATGAGATATTAAAGATAAGACATGAGAGATGAGAGATGAGAGATGAGAGATGAGAGATGAGAGATGAGAGATGAGAGATGAGAGATGAGAGATGAGAGATGAGAGATGAGAGATGAGAGATGAGAGATGAGAGATGAGAGATAAGAGATTAGAGATAAGAGATAAGAGATAAGAGATAAGAGATTAGAGATTAGAGATGAGAGATGAGAGATGAGAGATAAGTGATAAGAGATAAGGGATGAGAGATAAGAGACAAGAGATAAGAGATAAGACATAAGAGATATAAGATATGGGATAAGATATAAGAGATAAGATATAAGAGATAAAAGATAAGAGATAATAGATGAGAGATAATAGATGAGAGATAAAGGATAAGAGATAAGAGATAAGAGATAAGAGATAAGAGATAAGAGATAAGAGATAAGATATTAGAGAAAAGAGGTAAGAAGTAAGAGATAAGAGTTAAGGGATATGAAAAATAAACAAAAAATAAAAATATTATAAAAATATTAATTATATTAAGAAATAAAAAATAGAAAAAAATACAAGTAAAAGAAAGAAAAAAATACAAAAATAAAAACTATACAACAAAAAAAGTAAAAAATAAAGAAATTTAAATAAAAAATTAAGAAAATAAAAAATGAGAAAAAGGCAAAATATGTTAAAAAAACACTAAAATAAAAAAATGAGATAAAAAACAATTTTTTTTTATAAAAATAGAAATAAAATATTACAGATAATGTAAAACATAGAAGATATAGTATAAGATTAGAGATATAAGATTTTATATAAGAGACAAGACAATATAAGAGACGAAACACATGATACAAGGCAGAGGAGACAAGATACAAACGAGAAGAGATAATAAATACCATATAATAGATAAAAGAAAAAAATACCAAAAAAAAAAAAAAAAAAAAAAAAAAAAAAAAAAAAAACGAATAAAAAAAGAAGAGATATGATAGAAGATAAAATATAAGAGATAAGAGATAACATATAACATATAATAGATAAAAGATAAAAGATAAGAGTTAATAGATAATAGATAATAGATAATAGATAATAAATAATAAATAATAAATAATGGATAAGAGATAAGAATATAATATTATAACAAAATGTAATAGAATATAAATATAAAATATTTACATCTTGATTTCCTAATTTTAAAATAATAATTAATTTCTAAAACTCAAAGATATTTTTAAAAATAAATATTTTCCAAAATGTAACAGAATATAATATATAAAATATTTATAATATTTCAATCTTTAATTTTTAATTCTAAAATAATAACTAATTTTTAAAATTGAAATATATTTTTAAAGACATAAATATTTTCTAAAAACTAATTTAAATAAAAAATATTTTAAAAAAATATTCTTAACAATGGGTCATATAATAAATTCTATATTTTAAGGTTGTAATTCCTCCTTCATCGTATTTTACGAGATGATCAATCGACAATCACATCACGTTGCATTTTATGTTATCTTTTTTTGGAAATAAAGTCAAAATTATTGATCCAAGAATTTCCCCTTTCCAAATGCAGATTTAGACGGGGAGCAGACTTAAATAAGTACGAACTTAAACGAATGTTTACTGTAGTTTAAGGCAAAGTAGGATATTCTTGATTCTTTAAGCACAAAGTAGCCTTAGTAGAAGGAGTGATGTTGATGTACCGTGGAGAGATGCATGACCAGGTTCTTGCGAGTACAAAATAGAAATGACAATGCAAACCATGCCGGACCGGTTGGCCCGTAGTGAAAAGTGGGACAAACTAGGATATTAAGCCCATTGGCTCGTAAAAGTTTGGCCGCATAACCCGTAACCCGCACGGGCTAGAGACGGGTGAGCTAGCTTGCTGACCTGTAACTTAACCCAATTCGACAAAAAATTAAGGATGACAATGCAAGTCGTCCCACTCCGTTTTGGCCTCCCCGCATTTGGCCTACAAAAAGCAGATCAGACTGACCTGCCCCCACATAAAAAAATACAAACTAATTTCTTGGCCCACCTTATATAATGTTTAGTCATGACACGTGGATTACATAAAAAAAATATTTATTTATATTTTTTCACTAAGGTGTAGGATATTAATAACTTTTTTTAATTAATTAAATTAGTAAAAAAAAAATTATACTCTTATTTCTTAAAAAAAATAATATCCAAATTTTATAATTTTTTATTTGTAAATATAAATATGTTAAAAAATAAAAATAATTTTGATCTATATTAAAAAAAAGAATAAACACAAATAATAAAATTACTTTTGGACGAACTAAACAATAAAATCTAATGAATAACTTAGGGTGTCAATGAATTCAAGAGATTTAAGTAAATGGGAATTATATGGACTAATGTCACTAAATTCTATAGGGTTAAATATGTTTTTGTCCCTCAAGTTTTAGCGAAATTTGAAATTAGTCTCTCATTAAAACTTTTGACCAATTTAGTCCTTCATCTTTCAAAATGCATGAATTTAGTCCTTATAACCAAATTTTGTTAAGTTTATCTGACGTTTCAAACACATTTCATGATAATATTTAAATTATTTACACTGTTTGACACATTTTTGCTTCAATATTAACTTAAATACTATCATGAAATGTGCTTGAAACGTCAGATAAACTTAACAAAATTTGGTTAAAAGGACTAAATTCACGCATTTTGAAAGATGAAGGACTAAATTGGTATAAAGTTTTTATGAGGGACTAATTCTAAAATTCACTGAAACTTGAGGGATCAAAAACATATTTAACCCAATTCTATAAGAAAAAGTTACTTTAACACTATCATTCCCAAATAATTATGATTTGATACCAACTTTTTCTAATAAAATATTATTAATTAAATAAATTATTAATTTATGAGTATGAAATAGGAGTATTGGTGTCAATTAGTGATGTCAACAAGGCGGGTAGGATACGGGTAGTAGCTCCCCCGTACCCTATCTGCTGGATAAATATTTGTCCCATACTTGTACTCATATCCGTCGGGTATCCGTTATATAGGTATCCGCCTATTTTTTCATATTCGCGGGTGTTTACGGATACCCGCGGGTATTTACAAATTTATTTAAAAACAAATATTTAATCATAAATTCAAATAAAATAAAATAAAATACATCACTGTCATAAACTCATTTTATAAAAATAAATATAAAATTATGATCAACACAATGAAAATTATTTAATTAGTGCTCTGATCAACAAACTCACTTTTGCCAATTGATCTCCGAAAAATGAACAAATAATAAACCTCAACTCTCACGTGCCAAATATTCTTATTTTGATTTCATCATTTGACAACAAACATACCTACCATAAACGTCACTATCTATATTGGGTTTGTTGTATATGACAATTTCAAAGAAAGGAAAGAGAAGAATGTCAAAGGGTGTAGACAAAGTACACTATTTGAAGCGGGAAGAATGAAGACAGAAGACAAGATATGCAATTTAGAAAAAATTAAGTCAAAATATTTTTACTTATATATATATATATATATATGTTGGAGTATTTTTGTGAATTAAAATTTAGCGAGTACGAGTATCCACGGGTACGGATACTATGATACCCGTACCCGCCACGTTAATATGCGGGTATCAAAAATATCTGTACTCGCAGATAACAAATATCCATTTTCTACTCATTACAAGTTTTATCCACAAATATCCGCAAATACGATTTTTTTTGACATCCCTGAGAATGTATCACCTCCATTCTATAAGCCTATTATATGGACCACTGTACATCGGCTCGTCATTGACCCGCTCGAAACATATTTTAAGCGGGACGAACCTAAATGAACCCGCATCGCCGTCCGCATTGGCATCCTAATGAAAACCCAATTTGCATTTCGTGCAGCTTGTGCCCATCACTCACTCAGTCACTCTGTTACGCGTTCTCGTCCCTCACCTCACCTGACCACCACTCACCTCACCTGACCATCACTCATCTCACACCACTCACCGCAGCAAACGCAAACGAAGACGCAGGCGCATCCCCCACCACTACCGCAGACGAAGACCCAGGCGCGAAGCAGCCATCTCTTTCTCGCAGCAGAGCAGCGCAGACAGCGTCGGCGGCGGGCTCTTCACCGGCGACGACGAGCCTCTTCTCTTGTCGTAGTCGCAGTTGCAGCAGCTCCTCTTCACCGGCGGCGTTTTCTTCTCTTCTCGCAGGCGCAACTTCACCGACGTCGTCATTCATCAATTCAATCCTCTCTTCGATTCGTTTTGGAGACTTGTTGTCCTGGCAGGTCAGCTCCTCTTCTTCGATGCAGTTTCCATTCTTTCGCAGTTCCCATGTGATTATGTTATTTTCTGTTTGTGTGATTCCGGTAAGATAGGAAAGGTGTTAGGAGTAGGATATTGCATATTTTCTGAGTGCACACTATTTTCTCTGATTTTGCCAGCTTTTTGTTAGAAGTTAGAATGGACAAGGATGATATTAATATACCATTTGTGAAAGTGAGATTGAGGAAAATGATACTGAAAAACAATCTGATATTGTTGAAACTGAAAAGAAAATGGGATAAGGCTACTACATCTGATTGTTGTAGGTATTTTGGATGCGATAAGGATGGCAAAGAAAGGGCAAAGTGCAAGCAACAAAATATTTTTGTTTGGTGGAAGAAAATATGTCATTTCAATGTCATGCTATGAAATGTGATAAAAGTAAAACTGAGGATATCGGTCAAATGATGTTAGACATTTATGGAAGATTGAAGGAAAAAAAAAAAGATCAAGTAGTGCACGTCAATTGTTGTGTGAACTAATTGTCCAACACGATTTGCATTATAATTTTGTTCAGTATGCTTGACTTAGGAATTGGATAAGCTACCCATGTTCGGATGCAGTTATGGTTTCTAGAAACACTATTAAGACTGATATTGGGAGAATGTACATGAACGAAAAGATAATGCTTAAGGATTTGCTTCTTTTCATTTCTAATAGAATTTGCTTAACTTCTATTAATACTGAGGTTTCATATCGTTGATGTATATAATGCTGGTAACCAAAGCTGTATTAATGATCATTGAACAAAACCAATTTATAACTCAAAGCTGTAACCTAATTTTTGCCCACAACACGGGTCAGCCAAGGGACAGGGTGGGCCTAAACAAGCCGGGTCGGTCCGCATTGACATCTCTAGTACAAAGTGATCACAAAAGCTCTTGAGTAATTTTTCTTGTACACTGAATTCTTGAACTCAATGCAACTGGAGTTCTTTTACTGTTAATTCAATTTTAATTCTACATTTTACTGATTGAGAGTTTAAATTTCTGTTTCTTTTATCTGTCTTGCACTTTATCTATGGTTTCTTGTGAGAATTACTTTTGTGTTCATCCCTTTTTCCATTTGGCATTAATCCTGCTTTTCTTGCTATATAATAGTCAATTCTGTTTTTGTTTTGTTTTCTGCATTGCATCTTAGTATTACGGTGCTCACTCAAGAAATTTAATTACGTTTTCTTTAGCAGCATACTGTTTCTGTACCTTGTTTTATTAGCTGTCGTGTATCATGGTTGTTGTGTCCAAATCAATTTTCTTGCTTTTACTTGGATGAACCGAATGCTGAAGCAGTGCATTTTAGTGATTCTGTTGTGGGAATCTAAGGACCCCAAAGTGAGCCTTATTCATCAAGAGGTCTTCTTGAGCACAACATTGATTAGTTCGCCAATTGGGAAGGAATTTTTATTCAGAGATTGTTAATCAACTTACTTTCTGTTCGGTCTTTTATTTTACTGTTTTTAGGTGATTTTTGGTTGATGTGGTTTCAATCTTTATAGCCATTCTTAGTTACTACATGAGTCTGTTCTTAGGAATGTGTTCATTTGATTTCCTTTTCTATCACTGCATATTATCAAGTTCTCAAATTCCAGTTTTGCTGCATGTTAACTGAGTACCCATTTGGTGATTTTAGATTCTTTGCATTTTGTTTAACCTGGATAGGCTTTAAGATCATCTCATAATGCACTGATTTTGCATCTGCAACATAGTTCTGATTTTAAATTTCTTGCACTGCATTTTTCTTAATTCCCTATTTTCATGCCTTCAGTTGATTACCCAATTAGGAGTTTTTGCTTTTACTCATATTAGAGGCATTTAGGATCATTTAATAGTACATAAAACCTGTTCATAACATTCGCATAGCATTAGATCAGTAGGTTGCATAAACTTTGTATTCAACGTTTGATTCATTATGCTGATACGTGATGTTGCTGCAATTTAGAATCAATGGTAAATTTTCATGTCTGCAGATAGCTCAATTGTCCAGATGCATCATCCATTCATAAACACCATTCTAAGTTTGTCTGAATCATTTGCATAATAATTGACTTGCATCAGTACTGTATTTTAAGATTGGGCAGTCATGCATCAACTCCACTTGCTGTCATTTTGCAGTTTCAGCTAGTCACTTTTAGAGTTGGTCCAATTTCATTTCATGCATTACATCTTTATTTTGAGTTCATCATCTCAGATTTGCATGAGCCAATTTTCTGCAGTAAGCAAATACTGTCACATTATATATTTACTGTCATTTAATTTCTGTTACACAGATTTAAATTCAGCTTTCACATTTCTTTGGTCAAGTACTGTTACGGGTTTTTGCTGCTGCCAAATAGGCTCAAGTAGGCAATATTCTATTCTGCATGTTTTCAATTGTGCATCTGGCATTCCTCATTCATAGATAATATTACACTTGTTTAAACCATCACATCTGCATTAAAAGTCCCAGAATTATAAATCTGTTTTTAGACCATCTTTGGTGCAGCCAAGTTTGCCTTTTCGTGTTTTGAATCATGAATTTTAGATCTGCACCTGGGTTCTCTGATTAAGCATTTTAATTAATTCAGATTAGACATTTTATAACTGCATGTGCATTCATTTAGATATCTATGTATTGCATACAAATTCTGGATCATATTAGCCATTTAATCATCATTCTTAGATATATTTTGTAATTGCATCTCATGCATTCAGTTCCTTTTTGCATTTCATTTTATTATCCCCATTGCATTTCTTTTTAGCAAGGTTAAATATACAAGTTAGAAACTTAATATACACCATCTCCTAGGATTCAATACCCAGGGTTTTCCCTATATCAATCACATTAGGGGGATTTTGGATTTTTTTGTTGACCGTGATGTGACTAAAATAGGTCTCAACAGGTGCCAGATGCGAATAACATGTTCTTCTTCCTGTGCTCCGACGACAGTAGATAGATACCAGTTTCAGCTACGTTTTTCTTTTGTGTGAAACGACAACGACGCATTCATCACTATGCGGATTGTTACCACCGCCAATTCTCTCAAATCACTCCACAACCTCCACTTTCTCAGAGTCACCTCTTCTCTCCCCCTTCCGTTCAAGGGTAAGCCAAACATCTCTTCCAATTTTCTTCAATTCCATACTTACAATGACAAAAATGATAATCAACTAGTGTGTATTTTCCCACAGACAAACAGCAGTTTGAAACACAACCACATAGTCCCACCTGTTCACCGGATAATGATCACATTGGAAAGTCAACACTGGCGATGGACCTCGCCTCTCTACTCGAGGAACCGAAGCCAAAACCGAAACCCAAGAGTCGGATGGAGCTTAAGCGTTTTTTCGAGCTCCGAATAAAAAAACGGGTCAAGGAGAAACATGCCAATGGCAAGTTCCACGACCTTATGAAAACCGTGATTTCCAACGCAGAAACCCTTCGCGATGCTTACAACTGCATCAGGATCAACTCGAACACTCTGGATGCGGCTTCAAGTTCGAGTCATGACACTTCATTTTTGTATGACCTAGCTGAAGAGCTCGAGAAGGGGGATTTTGACGTGTGTGCAAATACGACGTCCTTCTCGACAAGGAGAGGTTCAGTGAACAAACAGATATTAGTGCTTCCCAATTTGAGGCTGAAGGTTGTGCTGGAAGCAATGAGAATAGCTCTGGAGATTGTATACAAGCCACATTTCTCGAAGATCTCACATGGATGCCGGAGCGGGAGGGGCTGCGACTCCGCGTTGAAGTACGTGTGCAAGGGTGTTTTGAGTCCTGATTGGTGGTTCACTGTGCTTGTGGTTAAGAAATTGGATGCTGCTGTGTTGGAAAAGCTGATTTCCACAATGGAGGAGAAGATAGAAGATCCTAGTTTATATGGTGTCATTCGGAACATGTTTGATGCTGGAGTGTTAAATCTAGAGTTTGGGGGTTATCCTAAGGGACATGGTCTCCCGCAGGAAGGGGTTTTGTCCCCTATTCTGATGAATATTTACCTTGACCTCTTTGACAGTGAATTTTGTAGGCTGTCGATGAAATATGAAGGCATATGCGGTGGTGGTCTAAATGAGCGGGACAGGTTTGGCTCCACGTTGCGAGATTGGTTTAGGAGACAGTTGGATGGAGATGATGTTAGGAAGAGTTCTGGTGTGAAAGTTTATTCTTGTCGCTATATGGATGAGATGTTTTTTGCGGTTTCTGGTTCAAGGGATGCTGCTGTTAATTTTATGTCTGAGGTCCACAGTTATTTGAAGAGTTCTTTGCTGTTGGATGTGGGTGATCAAACTGATGTATTGCCCTGTGATGGGTCTCATGGTATCCATTTTTTGGGAACTTTAGTGAGAAGAACAATTAGGGAGAGTCCTGCTGTAAAAGCTGTTCACAAGTTGAAAGAAAAAGTGGAGCTATTTACTTTGCAAAAGGTGGAGGCGTGGAATTATGGGACAGTTAGAATTGGGAAGAAATGGTTGGGTCATGGTTTGAAGAAAGTTAAGGAATCAGAAATCAAGCATTTAGCAGATAGTAGCTCCCTCCTGAACAAGGTTTCCTGTTTCCGTAAGTCTGGAATGGAAACTGACCATTGGTATAAACACTTATTGAAGATATGGATGCAAGATGTTCAGGCAAAAAATGTCAATAGTGAGGAAAGTATCTTATCTAAGTTTGTTGCAGAGCCGGCTCTTCCTCAAGAGCTAAGAGATTCCTTTTATGAATTTACGAAGCAGGCAGAGCAGTATATATCTGCTGAGGCAGATTCTATTCTCAAGCTTTTGCCAGATAATAACAGCTCGACCGAGCATCCTGTGGCAAAAACTGAGATTGTTGCTCCTATCAATGCCATAAAGATGCGTCTATTGAGATATGGATTGGCAACAAGTAAGGGGTACCCACGGTCTGCTAATTTACTGATCATGCTAGATACAACTGAAATTGTTGACTGGTTTGCAGGGCTTTCTTGTCGGTGGCTGAAATGGTATGAAAATTGTTCTAACTTCGATGAGATAAAGCTCTTGATTGCATATCATGTTAGGAAATCATGCATTCGTACTTTAGCAGCAAAGTACCGGATACATGAAACTGAGATAGAAAGGCGGTTTGGTGAAGAACTTATCAGGATCCCATCAACACAAGAAACAGAGAAGGAGATGAGAAATGAAGCCTTGGATGTTCAAGCTTTTGATAACGATGAGGCATTAATGTATGGAATTGCTTCTAGTGGTGTGTGTTTGCTGTCTCTAGCAAGAATTGTTACCCAGGCAAGACCATGTAATTGCTTTGTAACAGGGTGCTCATCTTCAGCACCTAGAGTCTATACTCTACATGTCATGGAACGACAGAAATCTCCTAGCTGGAAGACTGGATTTTCAACTTGCATTCATCCAAGCTTAAATAAACGGCGATTAGGGTTGTGTAAGCAGCATTTGAGGGATTTGTATCTTGGGCATATATCACTTCAGTCTATTGATTTCAGTGCATGGAAGTCATAAATTATATTTGTAGATTTCTCAAGTTGTTTGGATTTAACTCGCTTATTGCTTCACATCATTGATAATGAAAGTAACTATTGAAAACGAGGTATGAGATGGTATCCGATACTTTCTCCTTACCAATAGATTTTCTTAAAGCACAAAGGTGATTCTTGGTCCTGCATTATTGAGATTTTTATTTTATCTAATTGTGCTGTATGTATTTATTTTAGAAGGCATCAAAGCATGACAACAGCCGTATTGGATAGTTGGAGTCGGCTTTCTAGGGTTTTTATTGTCAACCTAATCTAGATTTAATTTTTCTCAAGGGCAAGTGTTTCCTTCAATGATCTTGGTGCATTTTTCAAATTACAGATGGAACACTTGCGGCCAGTCACTCATTTATTAATTCTCCAAGAACTGAAGTTATTTATGGTGCGTATGGGAATCAATTTAGAGGCTTCCAAATGGGAAATCCCACTCTCCAAAGCAGCAAACATAGAAGGGAGGACAAAGATCCATTTTCAGTTCAATGTAATTTAATTCCAAATTCTTATTATGCTTCAGCATTTTTCATTCTTATTTATTGTTTGTTTTGTTTCACCTTTCTTCCTGTTTAATCAACCAGTTAATATGTTTTTTGGTTCATTCGTTCTGTAATTGAAATTCGGTATATGCAAATAATCCTTTTGGCCTTCTTTTCTGAGGCCTTTCTACGGATTATGAGGAAGTTGCTAGGGTTTAAAGCAAGTGTTTACATTTGAAAACAGTGATCAATATTCTTATATACATTTGCAGCAAGAATTTAAGAAAAATATATAATCATTGATTAAACTTCAGAAGGAGGATTTATTATGAAAAGATTTTTCTGAAATAGCTTGTATTAAATCCTTGATTAATATTTGAATTGTTTATTGCATTTTAACTACCCTGATTGCAACCTGTATTTTCAGGACGCGGGGATGGCAGGGTACCTTTCTCCAATTTTGGTGACCCTTTTGGTGGGTTTAGAGGATTTGGTTCCTTCGGACTTCCCAGAGTTTAATGTCAAGCTTTTTTGGAATAGGGACCTGTTCGACGATTCTTTCTTCACCCAGCCTATTGGATCTAGTTCATTTGGTAGTTCTACTGGATTTTCTTTTCAGCTGGGTATACATCCATCTGGGTTTCTTCAGCATCTAGTCCTAGGATGCATCCATCTGGGTTTATTCGACATCAATTCCCGCGGGTGCATCCATCTGGGTTCCTTGACCATCAAGCTCCAGAGCCTAGAAGACACAGGGGACCAATCATTCAGGGATTAGACTCTGATTATGAAACCGAGTACACAACAGAAGAGAGGAAAGAAAATCCAAGAAAGCGTAGTAGGTCTAATGATGAACCTTCTGTTGAACATCCAGATGATGAAACTGAAGGTAATGCATGTCTTCTCCTTCAGCATTACGTGCTTTTTCTCTATCTCTCAAAGGAGCAGCTTGGATTTGCTTACTCTGCTCATTTATAATTCATATTGCAGGGAAGAAGAGCAGACAATTGTACTCTGGAAATGAGTACTACAGTCATTACAGCTGGCCTCGGCCTCAATCTCAAAGCTTCTACTTCCAGAGCTCAACAGTTAGCTATGGTTGTGTAAATGGAATTATACCTCCTCAAGGACAAGAAGGAGTGGGAGTGTTGGAATAAGCATTTGAATTTTGACTAAAAGCTATAGTGAAAGACATTTATATATTTGTAATGGAAATTATTTGTTATGTATAGAAATTTGGTTGTTGTGATCATCCTGCTATCCACTATCGTGCTATAATTGTTTTGAACCACTTTCATATTCTTGTATGTCTGCATTCCTTTTGTTCTTGAGTTGTGATATTGTACAGGAACTTACTGGCTTTGAACAAGAATGGAAAGTGAAGGGTCAAAATATCTATTCACCGGAAGATATCTCTACCATTTACCATAGGATATTTACAGTTATATGTTTACAAAATATCTGCTAAATATTGTAATTTATTCATTGGATTATAACTAGTAATGTACTTGAATAACTACAATTGAGCAACATAATGTAAATATACCGTATTATGAATAGTGTGCTCTGGTGGTGGAGTGGCTGGCGCTGCTGTTTGCACAGTATAAGAGCACACGGTTTACTGTCATGGCTGTAAGTGCCTGTTGCGCATTTGTGTGCAACTTGGCATGCAGCAATGAAGTATTCCTAAAATTTTTAAATGTCCTTAAACCTTAAGTTTTAAGTTTTAACAATACATGAGTGTTTTAGGTATGTGCACAAGTTTGTTTGTTGAGCAACTTCTTCGTGAAATGCTGTGTCCTGAGTATGACCCCCGACTTCCCACACCTGCATTTTACCCCTGTTCTTTTGGTTTCTAATGTTTTCTTTTGTTAATTTTTCTTCTCTATTTTCTTTGAAGAAAACAGGTGCATATTACTTCCTATGTGTAAATAATTCAGAATAGTGGTAATCATTATTATTTTTTTTTCACAGTTTTAATGAATGACATGCATTTTTACAATTTTTCAAAGCTGCTAGGTTTTCCTTTAAAAAAAACTACTAGATCAGCTTTCTGTATTTCCATTTTCGTAGCACCACTGTTTCTGTATTTCCATTTTCGAGCTCTTTTTCTGCAATCTTCCTTTCATTTTTTCCTTTAACTCCCACATTCGCTCACACTTGAAATAATTCTTCTAGTATATTGCAGGTATGCTTCTTTATGTTCATATACTTTTGGTTGTCTATTGCATTTGCAAATTTGCTGCTTCGGAGCTATCGTGCATACTTCTACAAAATTTGGAAAATTACCAAACCAAATATCAAATTACATTGAGTAAAATAGTACTGACATTGAAATAAATAGCAATAATCACTCGGGGGTGATCTATATTTTTGTGCTAAAATACTTACATCATGGCTGTTGAAGGTATATTTTTCACTATAAGAGGAGCTACGGTTGATTTGTTGTTTGTCTTTTTAAATTTCTGCGCTTGGGTGTTTCAGAAGCTAGCGGTAGTAATGTTAAATTACAAATATTAACACATAAATTATTAACATTTTTCTTTTTTTTTTTCCTTTTTTAATTTCATTCCTTAATCTAAATAAAACAATATAATATCTCCAATAATACATGAATCTAGTGAAAGATCTTAAGCTTAAAATTAGAAGATAACGAATAAGTTGTTGGAGAGATTTTACATAGCATGCCCAGTTTCATTTGACTTAACAAGAGTTTAATAGATAAGAAACATTTTTCTTAAAACAAAAGCATGAATTAACAAACAAGATTAAACAAATTTCTAAAAAGAAAAAATTAAAACATAATCTTAAAAATAACTTTGACATAGTGATGCTTTTTAAAATAAAATAAATCTAGGAAAATATTTTATAAAACCATTGCATTTGGTGACATACTTATTCTAATGTTTATGCCTTTCAATTCTAAAGACATAGTTGCTGATATTGAAAAATTACCTTTTATTTTAAAATTTCCCATTACGCATCAATAATAATAGGATCATAGGATAATTACTATGCATGGGATATACTTTTCCTTATTGTGAAAGAAGAAAATATATTATTTTAATTTATTATTAAATAAATGTTGCAGAAGGACCGTGTCTTTAACTAATAAACCTGATATAGATTTTTTGATATTATATGTTTTTTTCACTCTAATCACTAATTTTCATTTTCACAATTTTATTTATATTTTTTAACTCATTCAAATTCTTTAATCAAAGCACTCATTATTTATTTGTTATGTAATTATTATTAATATCATATTATTGTTTATAAATATTTAAATATAAAGACACACCATATAGGGTTAAATATGTTTTTGTCCCTTAATTTTCAGTGAATTTTAGAATTAGTCAATTTCAAAATTTTGAACCAATTTAGTCCTTCATCTTTTAAAATACGTAAATTTAATATTTTTAATCAAATTTTGTTAGGTTTATTTGATGTTTCGTACACATTTCATTATTATATTTGAGTTTTTAATAGTATTTGACACATTTTTGCTTTAATGTTAAATCAAATATTATTATGACAAACGTTTGAAATATCAAATAAACTTAATAAAATTTAATTAAAAAAACTTAATTCATTTATTTTCAAAGATAAAGAACTAAATTAGTCCAAATTTCAAAATAATATATATATATATATATATATATATATATATATATATATATATATATATATATATGTGTGTATTTTTTTTTCAGTAAAGGATTTTAAAAAAGAAAAAAGCGGTAGCATAATGCAAATTGAAGAGCAAGAGCAACCACAATCTGGGAAAACGAAAGACAAAAACTGGGGAGGGTTGAGGCTGTGGTTTATAATTGATACTTGTTTGATCTATGGCTACAGGCACTACTAGAATGGTATTGGTGGTGAAGGAGATGTTGCAACTCTCTTCTTCAACACTTCCCTTTACTTCGCTTCGTCTTCGCGGGGTTTCTCCTCCTTCGCACTTCTCACTGCAATTTCGACGCTCGTTGCGCCCTGCAATTCGATGCGCTTCCTCAGACTCCGATGGCGCCAACAGAGTTTCGGCTCGGCTGTCGCAGGTCAACCAGCTTCTTCAACAAGCCGAACACCGCGCTCTCTCCGCCGACCAAACCCCTCCTCCTAAAATCACAATAGGTTCCTTATCCATTTCTCAATTTAGAACAAAAATGACCAAAGAGATAGAAAGGTAATAGCTTTTGTTTTGTTTTTATTTTTATTTTCTTGGTTTCAGATCATGTTGCAGTGAGTTTTGCTAGAAGTGGAGGACCTGGTGGTCAGAATGTCAATAAAGGTTGTGTTCCTTGAATGTTTTGTTTGTTCCTATTTTATTACATTGGGGCTCATTACGCTGATTATTGATTGGACAGTGAACACCAAGGTGGACATGCGCTTCAACGTTAAAAATGCACATTGGTTGAGTGAAAGGGTTAGGGACAAGATTTTGCAAACGGTATTTTCTGCTGCAAAGTTTTCTCGTCATCTGTTTACACAATCCTTAGATGTTGTGTATCAAAATTTTATGTGTACATCTATTAGTTCTAGTCTTGGTTTGAATGATCATCTACCTTGTCTTTTTGAATAATATTTAGTTTTGTTGGTTCTGGGTAGGAGAAGAACCGTATTAACAAGGACGGGGAGCTTGTGATTTCGTCAACCAAAACTAGAACGCAAAAGTTTGTTTCTTCTCTTTTATACTATTTGCAGTCTCTTTCCGTTTTATGATTGGTTGCCTTATTCTACCATTTTTGTTTTTCTCTCAGGGGTAACATTGAGGATGCTTTGGCAAAGCTTCAGGTAACATAGGAAAGTTTAGATATAATTTTTTTTTTTAATTGAAACTGTTCAAAAATGTTTTATTAAAGCATCAGGTGTTATTGTCAAAGTGTATTTTTTACTATAATTCCTTTCTGTTCTTCTCTATTACTTATTTTCTGTTTTTTCCTTCATTGTTGATTTTCATTTCCGCATTTTGGAACTTTCATTCCAATTGGTCACTTGTTTGTGACCCAATTGTGATCCAAAATACCCATTGTAGCGACTAGCCTCCCAGTATTGAGACCTTGTGGAACATAGAACAGTGACTTTACTCTGCTTCTGCATATGTGACGCTTCACTGCTTCTGTGTTTGGGAAGGCTCTGCAATCTGTGTCCAAGGAGTAGGCCCCTAGGAGATAGATAATATCTGGATGATTCTTTTAAAACAAAATCTAACTGATGCATTGTGCAAACAAATTGCACAACATCACTTGTAATGTACCTAGTGCAAGTACAAAAACTTTCTTGCTTCATATGTTGTTAATTTTAGTATTTATTAGTATAGTAAAATTTAATGTCTTGTACTTCCATATGAAATAGCAAACCAAATGGGTTTACCCCTCTGTTCCACATATCTAGAAAAGTCTTGTCCCACGTACCAAATTCTACTGCGAACCATGTATACCATTTCTCCATGGTATAATTGTTTGAATCCAGTATAAGGACTATTGAGGAACACGGAATGGGAAGAGAAATTTCTTAGTTTTATTGCAGTTTTAGCAAAATATTTTGAGAGAACACGAATGCTAGCGTCTCCCTTTAAAAGTATTATTATGCTGGATCCCTCCTGGTTAGCGTCATCTTTGATATGATGTGCTTATTTGGATGTTAAACTTAAGTTATCTAATATCCCCCTGCTTTTAAACAACACAGATTGATTCTATTCACATCTTTTCTTGTTCATGAAAGCTGGCTTTTACTTAGCAATGGTGCTTTTCTGAATATTTACTGGCAAAAAATAGGAAATCATTGATGCAGCATCTTATGTCCCGCCACCTCCCTCAGAAGAGCAAAAAAAGAAAATTGCCAAGATGTAATAGCACTCACTTTCTATGTTTTCTATCCCTTCTTTTAAATACAATTTCTTATTTTGGGTACAATTTTGCTTGTGTCTTCGATTACACTAGAATCACTTGGTGGTGAAGAACATGTAACTGACAGCTGTTAATCAAATTTGCAATTTTGAAGGGCTGCTATAGGCGAACAGAAACGCCTTAAAAGCAAGAAGGTGCTTTCAGATAAGAAAGCATTTAGGAGGAGTAAAAATAGCTGGGACTAACATGACCAGAATGTTGAGACTGTTATATCAATTTAGTAAGTTCTCCACTATTGGATGCTTTAGATTCATTTGCCAAGCATCATATTGTCATTTTCATTATGTCTATATTCTCAATTGGTGCCATTTCTGAATCTCTGGGCTGCAGGTTGCAGAAGTACAATCCTCTTACACTATCATACCGGATACACACATTGGATTAATGGTTGAAATATAACCATGAATTCGCGGAACAATTGGAAAGACCTTACAAATGGTTTGTAGCTGCTTACTTGTAGTTAGCCAACATTGTGATGTAGCTAGGATTTGGACGATTACGATATTTTGAAATAGAAACACCATATATTGGTTGAATCTATATTGTTTTCTGTGAGCATTGTCCTCTTCGTTCGCCTTTGACACGCGTCATCTATTCACATTGAAAGTCAACGACCTTGGAAACGTGCTTCTCTTGAAAACATGTCGATGGATAATGCCTCTGTTATGGCAACGAGTTTTGTCATTTAGGTAAGGTGGAAGGTTGGTTCCTTCGAAGATTCGTTTTGATACATTTCCGTGACAGAATTCTTTATTTTATGGAAGTGATTGGAAGAACAGGGCCATTTGTTTACATAGGCAATTTGCTAAAGATTGGATGCATTGTTCTCAGTTGGTCTAAAACAAATAAACATCATGTCGGTTTTTTTTTTTTTTTTTTTTTTTTTTTTTGCTTTGATCCATAACTCATAGCGGTCCTATAAACTATAAGATTCGGGATGTCATGACTAAAATTCGTGTAGGGGCTAGGCCAATTGCCATGATCGGACATCAAATTGGATTCTCTCTTCCATTGCAGTAGCTCAAAGACATTGTAAAAGTAAAAATTATGAAGAACAAAATAAGTAAATAACAGAAGAAAAGTGACCATCACATGAGATTTATGGACCGTCCTACGTAAGTCTGATATTTAAGAGCATGTGAATTATAACTGATAAAGATGTATCATGTGTTAGCAAAATTTTACCTTTATGAAACTAACTTGGAGTAAGTTCTTCATAGTGGTTTATTTTGCAAGACCATTTATCTCTGCAAAATATCCTAACATAATCATTATATTATAGAACTTATAAATAGATTTTTAGACTGGTCTTTAGGGGATTTCACATTATAAGTTTATGATTTAAGTCACCAACTTTTTGCTACAACATTTTGAGAAGCCCATTATTCTTAGAGAGAAATTGATATAAGTCTGGTAATATATATATATATATATATATATATATATATATATTTTTTAGATCACCATTTGATAAAGATAACATTTTCATAGTTTCTTAATATATTAGAGAAGAGAAATTAAATCTACTTATAGTTTAAAATTAGAGAAGTAAATTGATCGAAAAGAAAACTCAACAACCTTGACCTCATAGAGTGAAAAACATAAGACTAGAAATGCGTCTGTTCTTTAAGAAGTATCAGATCAGATCAGATACATATACAAGAGAATTTGCAAAATAAAAAAAGAAAAAACACTTGGGTTTAAATAGGGGGGTATTTACAAATATGAGAGTAACGTGTTACATAATGAAATATAAAATAAAACAAATGGGTTGTGTGCAACACAGAATTTCGTGCTGTATGCATGTATGTATGAGTATATATTTACAAAGAAAAAGCAAAATTGAATACTGGAACGGGCCTTTCATAGAATCACAGAAAAAGAGAAGAGTATGTATCTAGAGACCTATGAAAAAGTGTTTTGTGGTAATTAATTAGTATCCTAATGGTAATAGAGGCAAAACTAATAAGAAGGTAAGATTCATCGTCTAATAACGTGCATCTCCCCTGACTCATGGTCAACATGTTTAATCCATTTCTTTGAAGCAGCAGAACTTCCAATGGCGGACACGTGTGCTATGTCGAGTCCCTTCCCCACAGGAAGAAACACGGAACGAACAAGACGACGCGACCCTTCTTCCAGAACATTCCGCCATCGAAAACCAGCAGAAGCAATAGAACTATTGCCGGAGTGGCACGCGTTCTTGCATATCAGCACTGCGCCTTTGTTGCTCAGCTTAGCCAGCTTCAGCACTCTGGAGAAATTGGAGCGCCTGGAATCCACCACCATAAACTCTATCCCCGCCAAATCCTCCATCACCTCCTCCGCATCCCCCACCACGATCTCCGGCCACATCCCCGCCTCCCCCATCCGCTCCGCGTATTCCGATCTCGACCTCTCGTCCGGCACCACGCACACGTGCCTCCCGCACGTGTGACTCCTCGCCACGGCCAATCCCACGCTCGTCGCCATCATTCCGCCCTCCGACCACGTCTCCACTATCAGCTGCGCGTTCCACCCCGCCGCCATCGCCGACACCAGCTCCGCCACCCCCGATTCCTGGAAAATTCGACACTGCACGCAATAAATTAACGGTTAGGGAGGGATAGAACACGAAATTAGGTTGCGGCAGAAACTGTAAACACCGAACACAAAGTGCATGCGTGCTCACTGATTTCACTGTCTGGATGTATGCTTTGGATGCTTTCTCTGGGGACCAAACTAGTTTCATTCTCGTTCCGGTTGGTTGGGTCTCTGTCTGGGATTGTGAATAATGAATATGGCAGAAAATGAGTAAGGAGGGAGTATTATATATGAATATCGGTGGCGTGACAAATAGATGGAGAAAGGAAGGGTTAGAGAGAGAGAGAAAGGGGAGCGTTGACATTTATTCCGCGCCAATCTGACGTGTGTGTTGTTAGATTCGGATAACTCCTGTTTTGTTTCCCCAGTGTGTTTTTCTTGTCTCTCTGTCTCTCTTACCTTTTACAATGCTTTCTCTGTCATGTCTTACGTGTACTCTGTCCCAAAGGAATTTTTACTTGCACATTCCTAAACCATGAATGGACGGACATATACAAAAAATATATATATATATATATTTTTTTTTACTTAATGCATTCACACGACCATATGTTTAATTTCACTACATATGCAAATCAAACAATTTCAATTTTGGACATATATTTCAAGTTTGAACAAGATAAATAAGATCCCAGTCATCTTTATCCAATAAGTTTATTAGCTAATTATTTGAATGCATTAAATTTAGAACAACGGTGTGTTCTTCTATTGCTTTTTAGGAAAATTATTAATATATATTTACTTCTTATCCAATATTATCCATGACAACGGAGAAGGTGGATAAAAAAAAGAAGTTTTACGTATAATGTAAAATTTAAAACAATGATTTTCCTGTATGTTATAGTGCTTTAAACTGAACTGATTGAGTGGAGATACTCTTCTTACGTTTAGTGCTGTTCCTGCCCTCGGTTTCAAGTGGCCGCCGCCCACTTGCTTAGGCCAGTGGCCCTTATGAGTAACCAAAATTATGATAGGCTTATAGGCCAACGCCACTGAAAATAACATCTAACACTAACCAAATACCAATGTCGCAGCAGAAAATGCCTATTTTACAATTACTCATGTATTCATATTCATAAAAATGTTTCATCATTATCAAAGACTTCACACATTGCATACTTTACGCTAGTATATTTTGTTTTCTACACTGAATAAATGATAGAATATCTCAATATATAAATGCGCAACAAGTATTTAATTAATGGAACAATAGTTAAAAAGTGGTAACATGTTTTTCCGTAATATATAAACCTCAAAAACATATCGGTGTTTGTTAATTACAGTAAATCTTTACAATACTGATAAGAAAAACTTTCCGACGCCGAGTCGGAACACATTCTAGATCTGTTTTAATACAAAAGAATATAAGAAAAGACAGAAAAAATAGATAGAAGATGAAGGGTGACGAGTGAAAGGAAGATTAGAAAAAGAAGAATTAGAAAAGGTCAAATGAAGACTTTTAGTCTTGGAGAATGAAAATGTATTAGATTATTTCCAGAAGCATATTTTTTTGTCTAAGGTGGAAGTTAAAGGTCACCGCGTCCATAACAATGGATCTGATCTGAGTCTAATTCAAAATCGTATTTTCTGAGTAAACAAGTATCGATGCTGACCAGGTGCTGATATGTTCGAATACCTCACAAGCCAGATTCAATTTTAAAAATTTGCAACATTCTCTTAAAAAAGTGCCACTTAGCTTCTATGCTACGCTCACAGTAACTCCACAATGCCAACTATAACATAAGAAAACACATTCCATGTGTTAATTAACGTCACCAAGTTAGGTTCTTATCCTCCCCTCCTTATCACTGTATTGGGACCACTTGGTTGCAGACATACACAATTTTTTAACGTCTTAAACTTATAACCATACCATATCATATTTCAATTAATAAACTTAACCATGTACGATAGTCAAATCATTGTTTTAAATAATGGGTTAGCATATGGTGGCCCACTTTCTGATTATGACCCTCCAAAGTTATAATCAGCTCCAACAAACAATTCACCACCTCCATTTATATAAAGTATATTCCTTCGATGATTCAAAACTTATATATATACTTCACTGTTGCCAATTTTCAAGTTATTTCCTCTCTCATTTAATCAATAACACTTTTATGCATAAAGGGCACATTTTTTTTTTGTTTCTATCCTTATTGGATTGCTATTTGTTTTTGTATATAGGTTTTCTCAACTACGGTTTGAAGTTACTTATCTTGGTCATTCAAGTTCATTGTGGATTTATCTCTGTCAAGCATTAGAAATATGGGATTGTGCAACAATAATTTCTTTTATATATAGTACGAGTTAATTTAAAGGTTTGAAACACTAAGGGATTTTATCAAAACTGTACATGTCTCTAATTCAACTAATCCAAGCCTCAACCGGAAGACTCCTCCACATCCATTGATGTATTTACGCATGCATCATCCTTTATTTACATCATATTGGTGATCGTAACAAAAGAAAAGAAACATAACACAAGACAAACAAGAAAATAGACAAGGTAAGCTGGTTGAATAAATGACACAAGTGCATTTTAAAACCTTCCATATGCATACAAGTTTTCATTTTAAAATATACAACACAATCACCCGGCATGTCATATTAGAAATTAAACTCTTCTAAACTTAATATTATCTTAATAAATGCACTTGAATTAGACTTGTGAAATCAAACATGTGTGATGATATAAATTGTTCTATCAAGTTGTGACTTACAGTGTTAATCATGTACCATTAAAAAAAACAAGGGTCTTTGAACAAATTATTCCGTATAAACTTTCTTAAAAAGGAAATAAGAAGCTTTTTTTTTCTAAAAATTAAACTAATTTGTAAAAATTAAAAAGAAACAAATAAAATATATATACGTAATTGTTTTTACAAATATATATATATATATATATATATATATATATATATATATATATTACTTTTAACTCAAGAAAATAATTTATTTATTTGTTTTTCTAAAAGCTGATATGAAGATATTTTTTATCAAGATGAGTTGCCAAAAGAAATTCATGTTTCATGTTAGTCGTGGTTACGATTGACCTGTGCTCAGACATCATTTATTCTTTTTCATATAAAAATTTGAATAATACAACAATAATACTGATGCTCTTCGTTAAAGCGAACTTTTCCTCCTTCCTTTTGTTTCAAAATTGAAGAAATAAAATATATTGCGTTTATTAAGAATGTGGTCAAAATATTCCTTGAACAATTAAATTAATCTTTCTTTTTGAATGAAATTTTAAGAATAAGTTAGGTCTAGTCGATTTTTAAAACAAAGTATCGTTTTTTTAGTTAAAGAAACAGGAAAAAATAAGGAGAAAAGTTCCTTTCGCTTGGTTCCGAATTTCTTTCATTCACATGTCCACCGGATTAAGATAATTGAAACTTTCAATAATTTTGTTATTTTGGATCTATTTTTCTTTTTTTGTCCCCTTATAAATGAGCAACGGCAAACGATACACACTTTTTAAAATTAAACTAACTAAACAAATTGAGCACCTTTGACAATTTTTAGCGTCTTTGGAACAATTAATTATATGCATCATTATTAATATTTTAATTAATTAAAATCAGTTTTATTTAGATAAATTTTTTTGAAAAAGATTTTTGAGATAATTAATTTTGTTTTGTTGAAAATCCGTTTCTGTATATAAAAGGAAAAAAGTATCAAAAAATCATGATAACACGTTTGTTAATTTTTCTTTTTTTCTAAATTTCAACTGCAAACATTGAACTAGTTTTATAAACGACATATTTTACATTAAAAAAACTGAAAATGAAAGCAACAAGTTTTCCTAAACACACTATTTATGACAAAAACAAACAAAACTAAAAAATTTGTTGCACGGCAATCAACTTCTCTATTCATATAAGATTTTGAGCAAGCATCTCAACTACATTAATTCAAATTTGTTAATATCATGTCATATTAATATTAATATTAGATGTACCACAAAATAAATTTTACCAAAGTTTAAATAAAAATGGACCAAAGAAAAGTAAACCCTGATTTTGAATTCAAGCACAGTGTGATTCATGAAAAACTATTATTATTAAAAGTTTCATATCGACTAGAGATAAGGCTAATTCACAATATATAAGTGGTATAATCTTCATCTTATAAGTCGGTTTGGTGGGATTGATTTGGGCTTAAACTTCACTTCTAACGTGGTATTAGAGCCTATACTAACGAATTTTTTTGAACATTCTGTTTCATCCGATATCGGGCCGCTAACGGACCACCCACATGCAATCCTCACTTTACAAACTGATTTTGTGGGGTTGAATTAGACTTAAATTTCACTTCTAACAATTATTTTGAACTCACACCACGTACATATGAAGGAAGTGCGAGATTTGGAGAAGGAAATAATCATAGAATCAATCGTAATGCATGGAATGGAAAAGCCTGATCATTGGACAGTCGTAGATTGAATTGTTCAATTCCATGAAAGCAGACCAGTCTTATTTATCAGCTTGAAGATTCGAAGAAAGATCGATAAAGTGATTACTTAAGAGAAGTGATTAAGTACTATAAGAAGCTTCTGATTAAAAATAATATTAATAGACTAGTGATTTTTAATAGCATTTACTAGTTTAAAAAAATTATATTAAGGGAATACAATCGTCTATTTTTCTCCATTGTGGCCTTCAAGCTATAACAAGAATATTACCAATATTTTGTTTATCGAAGCAAAAAAAAGAAGATATTTAGCAAGATAAATTGAATAAGGAAACTATAGGAAATTTCAACTCAAAAATAGTAAAAGAATTTTAAAAAATTAAATTACATGTCAATATATATCAAACCATCTTATCTTAATTAATTAATATATTCAAAGTGATAATTTATTTTTTATTTTTAGATATATTTATACACACACGTATGTCTAAACCAAAATTCAAAAGTAAGAAACAAAAAATGCACGACTTGTATCAGAAGCAATGTACAGATAATGCATATACTAACACAAATATTTGGTACTATATATAAATTTCTTTTAGATAATAATAAGATAAAATATATTGATAAAAAAAGGGATACGTGCTTAACCCAAGTATAAGTGCATTGTTGTCAATAATGTGCAATGCATAATCTTCATTACTAATCTCTCCCCCTTCATATGTATTTGAATATTCTCCTATGTAAATATAATCTTTCTTATAAAACAGATCAATTTCTTCTCATGATCTTTGTTCATACATATTACATAATACTTACAATAGACATAATGTTGAGTGTTGGTAGAAAAGAAATGGTACAAGTCAATTTTGAGATTGACTTAACACCGGAAGGATATGCGCTTTAAAGCTAAAGCTAAAAAGACTTTTAAATTCTCATTTTGATTCAATTATTATTTTATATAGGGTTAAATGTGATTTCGGTTTCTTAACTTTAATCGAAAATTAGAATTAGTTTATTTTCAAAATTTTGGATTAATTTAGTTTTTCAACTTTATAAATACGTGAATTTAATTATTTTAACCTAATTTTATCAAGTTTATTTGATATTTTAAACACGTGTCATAATAATATTTGACTTGTTTACACCCTTTAACGCATCTCTGCTTCAATGTTAGCTGAAATGTTATCATGAAACACATCCATAAACTTAACCCACCCATAAACCAACTCACTCAAAAATTTTAAACATTAAATTATATTAAAATGAAAACCATAAACGTTCTTATACCTTTAATACTCTCTCTAAACTGGTGTAACTAATTTTTTTTTGGCACAAAATGAACTATACAACTTTATATAAATATTTAGAACAAATACAACTTAGTAAAAAGGTATGAAATAAAAATTCAAAAGGTAAAATGTTATACAGTTATTAACTTAATGTCACTTTCCTTTGACATTTAGTACCGCTGAATGTAATTTTTGTGAACCTACATATAATATACTTTAACTTTATTTAGATTTTAATCAAAATTATAATTTCATTTTTTTTAGTATTGAAGAAAAAAATTATATATATTTTTTAATTAAGTGAACTAACCTGTTTAACCCACCAATCTATGGTGGGTAGGGTCAAGTTTAAATTTTTTAGACTCGTTAATAAGTGAGTCGAATTGGGTTGACTCACTAAGTGACTAACTCATGTGACCTGTTTTGACAACTCTACTGATAATTTAATTAAATTTCATTCTCAAACATAAAATTATAATTAATTTAATTAAGGTATATTAATACTAAAAAAAGTTTTGAGATTTTGTTTTCTTAAATATAATTTTATAATTAATTTAGTAGAAGTATATTATTACTAAAAAAAAACATTGATATTTTTTTTTCTTAAACATAATTTTATAACTAATTTAAGATAAAATTATTAATATTAAAAAAATTAAGATATCTTTTCTTTATATATAAAATGAGTGTTATACTTATTTCATCCTCGATCCTATATAATAAGGCAAATAGTATCCAAAAAGGAGTTTAAATTGAGTAATAGAAAATTTTATGCATTTTTATAAACTCTTTTAAAAGATAAAATCAACTTTTTAATAAAACCTTTTAAATATAAGATCAAGGACATTAAAGAGTACACACATTTTTATATTGTTTCATTTCAACTATTAAGTTTAATTTCATTTCTTGTTATCACTACTAAGTTTTACTAACACTCAAAGATATAGGTTTTCTTCAACCTTCAATCTTGACCTTAATCTAAGTATTATTTTTACTTGTTTCTTCAAAAAAAACCCTAAGTATTATTTGTCAAATAACCTCTTCAAAGCTTGTACACTCTTCTAAAAATTGAATACCCCATTTGTTTAAGAGAAATATGAAAGTTCCACTTATTTTGGATATTCTCTCAAAGAAAGCATGTAAGAGTACTCTATACAAAATATATATATTAATACAAAAGATTATTAAATAACAACAAAATTAAGAAGAAAAAGAAAAGTAGATGACCATAAATTCCCACATAAAATTACTATGCTCTCTACATTTGTTTTCGGTGGCCATGAAAATAGCAATTAGAAAAGAAAAAGAAGCAATCATTTAGTATTCAAAACCAATCATGTTTTTTACACAACCAATTATGTTTTAATATTAAGATTTACATTTTATATTATTAAATTCATCAATTCATTAATTAGAATATACTTTTTCAGTGATTTTTTTTATCTAGCATTGACTTTTCGTTAGTATATCGGTATAATTGATTTTATAACTATGAAAAAAAAACATAAGATACTAGAAAAGTAATATTAAATAAATTTAGATCAATAAATGTTAAATTCAAGCCTAGACTTGAAATAATACTTTTTAAAAATGAATTACATATATTAAGTAACATAGAATTAAATCAAAACATTTTTTCATAGAATTTTTTCCTATATTTCCATAAAAATATAAAAAAGTGTATAGTTATTGGATAAAAAATTAAATATATCTAAAAGATATTCAAAAGATTCTTTGTCGTATGTATCTAATGAAAGCAGGAGAAGTTAATGTTCGCCTTAAAACCATGTAAATAATTAATATTATTTTAGTTAAATCTAACCTTATGCATCAATTTTGAGTATATGGCTAACATTTACTGCTCCTAGGCTTGCATTATTCAAATAAAACACGGTAAAGTGAGAAAATCATTGAAATAACTCCAAATGTGTCAATCATCTCACAAAATCGAGCAAGTATTCTCCGTATCAGCATCATTGATCATCATTGGATTTTTGTACCAGGATAAAAGCACTCGATGCCATTTTCCTTGATCTTGAAGTGAAAATTGTAACTCTTAATGGCTGAAATTCCATGCTGATGTTGTATTTCCTTATTTAACACCATCAACTACATATAAAATGAACAATAAAACATAATCAACAAAATGAAATAATATAAAATAACAATTTTGTCATAAGCTTAGATAATGATGGAAAGATAGGAAAACCTATATGGTGTCGGTGTCAACTCCAAAGGAAGTTAAACGGGTTATTTTTAATAAGATAACATCTAGAAAAACTTGGAATTGTATAAACAGTTTCAGTATGAATTTATTATAGTGCAGTACAAGTCTACCTGACCATGCACATCTTTTGCTAAACCAGTGGCCAATGGTTCAGCCTTGACCAAAATGTCAGCAAGGTACTCCATTTCTAAGATAACAGCAGTCCTGTCTCCATTGAAATAAATATCTTTATGATCAAGTGCAATAAATGCACAACCCTGTGACACAAATACAGAAATGAAGAACTAAAAACATTGGAATAGATTTCAAACACAAAGGGGGTATTATCTTACATATTCTGATGTTAACGTATGACAATAATGCAACAAGTTTAAAACATCATCTGAAGAACCATTAGCAGCAACTTCAAAAAAAGATATATCATCTATAATGATAGAGATGGATTTCTTGTCTTGATGTAACACAGTGACCACTCTTTCGATTTGCTCAAACACAGAAGAAAGCCCATCATGATTGGGTTTTCCTTCACCTAGGCATCAATAAAATTTGTTACTCAGAGATGTATATAATCCCACAGACTCTACATTTCTTAATTTCATTATTGTTCCCAAAACTATGTTCGAATTGATAGATACGCATGGAGTAGACAGAACCACACAAGGCTTCGAATTGGGGGATATGGAATGGAACTAATTGTTTTTCTTATAATTATTAACTTAGTCTCATTAGATGAACTTCATTCACGCAAAATTCACACCTCATATTATGATCAGTCACTAATTTACAATTATGGGATGTAAATGCTTAAATGGAATAGAACTTTCCACATTACACCAAAATAATAATTTTGACTTACCATTCTATTGACTCTTAACTACTTTGAGATATTCATCAATACCATGGTCACTAAAACTTTGTACAATAATAGAACTGGAAAAATATTCAGGTATAACATTTTGCTAAATTTTTCCTCTCCTACAACGTGAACCACACCACTTTTTCTATCACCACAGTCATTAAGTTCTTGTCATGCCTATAGCATGATCTTTGGATATATCGTCACCAACTTCTATATATCCCTATCAGTATCAATTATAGGAAGCAACCACCCAATTTTGTTTCCATCAGTGGATGTTCTCTTTCCTCAATCTAAAGAGACAATGGATCATCTTGAAATATATAGTCAAGATTAATTAGATTAAAATTAGTGCTATTTCTTCTTGACATCTCCTTTTATGACCCATTCTTAACTTCATATAATAAATTGTGAAAACAATCTTTTGCAACTTTTTAATAACTTGGAAAGAAGACTTTAAATCTAACTCAACCTCACAAAATTGGTATGAAAAATGAAATTTGTACCCACTTATATATTATAATAAATTGTGAAAACAATCTTCTGCACCTTTTTAATACTTGGAAAGTAGACTTTAAACTAACTCAAAATCACAAAATTGACATGAAAGATAAAATTTGTTCCCACTTATATATTATAATTTGGTCATATCTCTAAAGATGTGGGATTCAACACACTCCCACTGCCAAAGAATGAACATCTCAAACATGAGAATAGATATTTATGGATGGATGGTCCAATATCGGCCCAATAGTGATATAATGGCCCAGTATACCTTGCTAGTATGCTCCAATCCCATCTTACAAAGTAGAATTTAAGCTTAACTACACTTAACAAAATCAGCTTAAAGTTGATATGGGATATCTAACAATCAAACAAAATAGTCAACTTTATTTCCTTAATTTGTATGAATATAGTAAACACACTATAAGTTCTTTGACAATTTCAATGATTTTATTAAAAACTATTGAAGTTTAGAAGCACATGAACCAAATTTCAAGTGTCTTCATATGTAAAACACATTGTTGGTTTCTCATCTCTTGACTACCCAAAAAACCTTTATATAAGCTCAAATACTTTTCGTATATCATTGATTTAATCTTTAACACAACATTTCTTTGGTGCTTCAAACACTGGGATGCTGATTCATTTTTCTTATTCAAACCTGAACCATCAAAACATTACTCCAGAAAGTGGAACTATGAATACAATATGTAACCAAGCTTGTGCAGCAAAAACACTTAGAATGATGCACCAGAATTTTTGACAGCCAAAAGTAATGAACTCTTGGCTAACTAAAACTAAATGAGTAAATAAAATCATGATTTTAACATCTAAATCTAGTTAGAATGGTGCTAATGACCTACTAGAACAATTATTTCAAAAATGCAAGTTTTGGTTCATAGCCCCAAATTTACATATTCTAGAAAACCTAAACTATCAAGGAAAGGTGAGATTTTTGTATGAAGAATCAAGGAGGCAATTGGCAATGCAAACACGTTTGGAATTCATAAAACATAGTAAATTTCCGATTAGAATTATGATTAAAAGGCAAAATCTAAAAGTCACATCCTAAAACTCAGATTATTAACTAACAGGGTAAAAATAACTATCCTAACCTAGATATCGAACATATTAAGGCGTAAATTGAAATGAAAATAGAGAGTTAGCAATTGATCCTAGTTACTAATATTATAAAACGTGAATACAAATCAACTAAGACAGAAAAGAAAGCAACTAATAGCAATGAAACATGAATAGCAAGCAAACCAGAAAATTATAAAATCAGAAAATCAGTGGATTTGCTTGAGCGAAAAGAAAATTATAAAAACGTGAATAGGGCGAAAAGAAAGTAAACCGAAGACAGAAAACCAGAAAATCAACTAAAATTATAAGACGTGATTACAAATCAAGAATTGAGCAATGAAACACTAATATCAAGCATCATAATCGGTGAAAGTAAAGGTAATTGCATATGAATCAAATTTAATAGAAACTAAACTTCAGAAAACAGAAATCTAATGCAAATCCAGGGTGAGTAGATGATGAATGTACAAATTAAAGGGAATAATCAACGCGAATCCACCCAATGAACGAGCAATTCGAACAAGCAATTCAAAATAAAATTCAATAGAAACTTTAGAAAAGATGAAGAGCGGACACCTTCGTTGACGTGATTTCTCTTCTTTCCTATTCCAATCTTCCTTCTCCTCTCTGACTCTTCAAACCCTATTACCTCTCATTTTCTCCGTTTCCCTCCCCTTCAAATTCAAAATTCCGGAAAAAAACTCCTTCAACCCCTATTTCTTTATTTTCCTCTGCTTTTATAGTGTCTCCCCGAGTGAGTGAAGTGTGCATTGGTTAGTGAAGTTAAGTGAGTGACTCTTAGTGAATGTTAGTGTGTGCGTGTGTTATTCGTAAGGATGAGTGAGTGACCGGGTTAGATGAGTATTAGCTTGTGCATTAGGTGTTAGGATGAGTGAGCGACTGAGGTGGTGTTAGTTTGTGCGTGAGGGTTTTAGGATGAATGGGCTTGAGTGATGTGAGGATTTGGTGTGTGCGTAAGCAGTGTGTGGTGTTCTGTTGGTCAGGTGAGGCGTGTGTGGATACTCGATCTAGAAATGGATGGTCCTTCGGAGTTTTGATATGAATGGAATATTGAAGAAAATTTGATAGGATAAGTTTTAACTTCACTTTCATACCGTATTAAAAGTGTATTTTAAGTCTAATTCAATCTTACAAACTCAACCTTATAAAATTAGATTGTGAAGTGAGATTTGCATCCCACTTATATACTATAATTAGGGCTGGGCAAAATAAACCAAACTGCACTGCACTACCAAAAACTGCACTGAACTAAAAAACTGTTTGCATGAACTGCACTGAACTGGAAAACAATTCAGATAAACTGAACTGTTATTCTTAAAAATAAACTGGATTGAACTGCACTGCACTGAACTGCACTGCACTATAATATAAATTGAACTGAACTGTTATAAACTGAACTGTTTTATGAACTGCACTACGTCAGAACTGAACTGCACTATTTTTGGACTGATCTACACTAATTTTTAACTTAACTACACTGTTTTTGAACCATTTTTGAACCAAATTGCACTGATTTTGAATAAACTTCACTCTTTTTGAACTGAATTGTACTATTTTTAAACCGGATTGCATTGATTTTGAATTGAATTGCACTATTTTTGAACTGAATTACACTATTTTGAATCGAATTGCACTAATTACATATGATTGTACTACGTAATAATAATCTAAAGTTTATAATTTGAAAATGTTTAGAAAATAATACTTGAAATATGCATCATACTTCAATACACCAATTAACATTTTTATTATTTTTTTATTTATATTAAAGTTTTTCGTAACTTAAAATGTAATTAAAATATTAAAATTAATATAATAAATATAAATATCGGTATTAACTTATTTTTTATATTTTAAAATCTTATGTAATATTACT
>Ga0214545_1003240_pt1 | contig 31177 bp, 20 predicted proteins | sample CNSS4metaG_FD_160064 | JGI IMG/M metagenome (GOLD analysis project Ga0214545, IMG submission 160064) | Root nodule microbial communities from cowpea collected in UCLA plant growth center, Los Angeles, California, USA - CNSS4 | ecosystem: Host-associated > Plants > Roots > Nodule | place: USA...
TAAGAAGAAACAAAAAAAAAAAGAGAATCGATGTTTAGAGAAAAAAAAAAGAGAAATGGTGAACACATAAGAGGCAAATGAATTTATGATGCAACATTATCCAAAGATCATTGTTCCAAAATACCACCACATCTTTTTGAGTTTTTACTATCCACATTTGCTTTCATACCTTTAGCCTTGACCACGATACAAGCATAATAAAGCCCACACAGATCTAAGACTGTTTGTCGGTACCTTTCAAAAAGTTTAAGTCATGGAAATCATTTTGACATGCTGAAAGGTTTGTCCATAATTCAAAAGAGGGGAAAAAATAAAAATTGAAAAATAGGTTTTGAGATTTGCTTCTGGTGATTCAGACAGTTTTTGATAAGCCTGGTTAATCAATTAGATAAGGGGCATCCTCCTTCGTTGTTTCATTCTCACCCTTTTCATGGATTTCATCTTCATTTCCTACCATATCCTCTACTCTCAGCCTAAACTTATCCAACAATTTCATACAATTGTCCAACCTTTTGCTCTAAAATCCAAACTAGACAGTTGCTTCATTTCACCATTCAAATGACTTGTCATTTATCCCAAGATAAGGCAATTTCACCCTAACCATCATGGTTACACTAGAGGCAACGTCTAGGGTCCCTACCACATTTCAACCTCTTCATGCCTTACTATAACTGGGACAGATCAAACACAATCTGTGTGTCAATCTAGGTCCTCAAATCAGAGAAATCTTTGAATTCCTCTTAATTTGTCTAACCCTTTCATCAATAAATGGGGAAGTCAAACACATTTTGTACCCTGAAGCCAATCCATACTCTCAAGTTGGGCCAACTTTTGAAGTCCATATCATTTTCTTCATGTCATCAATAGTTGGGGCAAGCCCAAACATACTTGGTGCCCTGAGACTAAATCAAACTGGGTCAGCTCCCTAGTCGGTCCTCGTCATCTCATCCGACCCCTTCTAAGCCATCTAAAATTTCATACATGTTGTTTGGATAATGCTTCAAAAGAAATAAAATAAAAAGTTTTTCAATAAATTGATCAGACCAAAGAGTTGATTTCAAAAGTGAGAAAAAAAATGAAAGAAAAATAATGTCTCGTGAAGAAGGGAACACCTATTATCTAACCGAAGACAAGTGAAAGAAAAGTAAACCAACTGGGGCAATCCTTTCCATTTCTACTACCCTTTTGAAACAACATCCCTCGTTCATACCCTTTTTCCATACACCAAAACTGGGGCAATTTTCAGGATTCTTGTGTTTTTCAACCTGATATTCACATATTGCTTCTCCTTTGAAAGGTGTGTGGAGACAACATGCCTGCACGACTATCTTAGTTCCCTGTACACTCTTTCCAAGCTTTCACACACTTGTGAATTCAAACATGCGTGCACTAATATCATAAAAGAGAAAGTCAAAGATATACTCATTTCAGATGTTAGACCTCGATAAATGTGACATTCCTCACTTTCATGAAACATTGAAAATAAATATGAGTTTGATGATTACAAATGAAACAGTTGGCTCATACTTGCATAGAATAATCAAAGGACAAAACACAACCAACATTGTTTTCATCAAGCATTCAACTTTTCATGCATATCTGGGTTTCGACACCCTGATCCCTGCACCAAGGTTTTGACACCTTTTTTTTCTCATGCATATCTGGATTTCGACACCCTGATCCCTACACCAAGGTTTTGACACCTTGTTTTCTCCTGCATATCAAGGTTACGACACCTTGATCCCTGCACCAAGGTTTTGACACCTTGTTTCTCTTGCATATTGGGGTTACGACACCCTGATCCCTGCACCAAGGTTTTGACACCTTTTTGTCTCTCTTGCATATTGAGGTTACGACACCTTGATCCCTGCACCAAGGTTTTGACACCTTGTTTCTCCTACATATCGGGGTTACAACACCCTGATCCTTGCACTAAGGTTTTGACATCTTGTCCCTCTTGTCTAAGTTAAGGTTCCTACGCTTTGCCAAGGTTCTACATCTTGTTTTTCTCCTTATTAAGTTGGGGTTTCAACATTCTGTCAAAGTTTCAACGACTTCTTTCTTCTCTTTGAAAACATGGCTACCAATGTTTGAACGCATGGTCAACTATCTCTTGCAATCATTACTCCATTTCAAAATAAGTCGATTTGCATCCTACATATCTCCACAACAATGAGTTTGATGATTGAAAAGAGAACAATTGACTCTAGCAAAAATTTTCAAAATGCAAAGCATAACAAGTTTTTCATCATGCATTCATGCATTTCATGATCTTGATCTCTACAATAATGTTTTGATTCCTTGTGCTTAAAAATAAGAAAACATGCTTTCTATCATGCATAACCATTTGCATGTCATATCATCATCCCGTGTGTTGACACCAAATTCGAAAAGCAAAAACCTTGACATCATGAACATGCAAACATTTTCATGCATCATACATCTTCAACCATTGTTTCTTCTGAAGGAATCAATCTACAAAATCATCTTAAGTTTTCTCAAATTAAGGATCATCTTCAAAGACCTATATATCCTCTGAGCCTAGTTTCGTACTGGCCCACCAAGCCCAGTTTCGTACTGGCCCTTCAAGCTCAGTTTTGTTTGGCCCACCAAGCCCAGTTTCGTACTAGCCACCAAGCCCAGTTTCGTATTGGCCCATCAAGCCCAATTTCGTATTGGCCCAACAAACACAGTTTTGTACTGGTCCGCCAAGCCCAGTTCCGTACTGGCCCACCAAGCCCAAATTTGTACTGGCCCACCAAGTCTAGTTTCGTATTGGCCTCCAATCCTAGCTTAATCTAGCCCACAAAGCCCATCTCAATTGGCCCGCTAAGCCTATCTCGCGACCCTCTCCTTAGGAATGGTCAACTCTTGTGTTCTCCTTTCGGACAACGACCCCCTCCTTGGAATTGGTCAAGTCCACATCCTCCTTCCATCAAGACCCTCTCCGATGGAATGGTCATTGATTTCTTTCTTTACATCAAGGCCTTTTCCGATGGAATGGTCATTGATTTTCTTATGTTTACATCAAGGCCCTCTCCGATGGAATGGTCATTGATTTTCTTATGTTTACAGCAAGACCCTCTCCGATGGAATGGTCATTATTTTCTTTCCTTTCATCAAGACCCTCTCCGATGGAATGGTCATTGATTTTCTTATGTTTACATCAAGGCCCTCTCCGATGGAATGGTCATTGATTTTCTTATGTTTACAGCAAGACCCTCTTCGATGGAATGGTCATTGTTTTCTTTCTTTACATCAAGGCCCTCTCCAATGAATGGTCATTGATATCCTTATATTTACATCAAAGCCCTCTGCAAGGCAATAATCATTGATTTCTATGTTACATTAGGACCCTCTCCTATGGAATGGTTGAGTCTCTTTTTACTTTCCATATCATGACCCTCTTCACGGAATTGGTCATCGCACCCGTTTGAGTTGGTTTCTATTCATCCTCTTCCTCCTTAAAATTCAGACAAAATTCAGACAAAATTATTCCTCCTTGAAATGTCACATCTTCATATTATCTAATAAAATCTAAGTAAAGAGGGGTAGTTGTCAACACCCAATTTTGTCCAGGTAATACCTTTTTTATTTTTATTTTTATTTTTATTTATTATTATTATTATTATTATTTATTATTATTATTTTAATCATATTTTGTTTACTTTTTTATTTTTTTATTTTGTTTTATTCCTTTTTCAAAAAATATGTATATAAAAAAATGTAAAAAAAATGAAATAAAAAAAATAGGAGAAGAGGTTAACGTAAGATCTAAGGTCTTTGATAGGTAGGGATGGTAGCTAGCTGGCTATGGACATGATCGCTGAACAAGGAAAAAGCAGGAAGCAACATCTGCTTTCAGCCTTATCTCACGTCTCGAGGTAGGAAATGATCGGAGCAGACACAACAAGTATCATCAAGATCCCTTCATTCAAGAGACCTTCACCTTCTTCACTCAGGGGGCTTTCCTTCATTCTGTTCTCTAAAAAATAGAAAAAGAAAACAACACCTTCATCTTCCCCAACCTTCTTCCAACGACCACCATAATCCATCATCCTTTCATTTTCACTCCACCCCAATATTCTTACGCAACACAGATTCTCTCCCACGCATACACTTCATTTTCTACCTACACCAAATAACCAAAAACAAAGAGCCTCAATTCACCTTCCCCAAACACACTTTATTCACATAACCATGCTATCCCATCCCATTGAGCTCTCCATTACCTCCATCGATCATTCATCCCCATCCACGCAAACACAAATGGAAAACAGTGAGACAAACGGAAAACAGTGAGATGAATGAGTTGGAGTCTCAAATAGAGGCATTCTTGATCCCGACGGCCAGAGGGTTGGCTTTTGTGGTGCTCGCAGACCCAGTCGCGGTGGCCGGCACGGTGGTTGCGAGTCGCAAATCCTATGGCACCTTTCTCTCTCGCAGAGGAAGAGAATCAACGATTGGAAAAGAATGGAGGACCGACAGTGGCTGAAACCGGTGGCGGTAGTCTCCGGCAAGCATGGCCTTGCGACCATGAGAGGATTTGGTGCCGTCTGCGGCGACGAGGAAGAAGAGGTGGCCATGGCCTCGCACGCAAGAAGAAGAAATGAGAAGGGGGGAAGATTTGGGAAGTTGGGTTCTTGCTGGCGGCGTGTCTCGTCGGCCGCGGGATGTGCAGTGGCAGCACCGTGATGGAGTTGTGGTGTGCGAAGATGAGGAGGAAGAAGCTGCCAGAAAAGGGGAAGTTTTAGTTTTAATTAGGGTTTTTAAAAGATTTAAACCTGTCTTCTTCGTGCACCCCCCATCTTAACCTCTGCACTCATGTTTTCACTTTATACACCTCCATAATTGCTAACCTCGCACCCCTACCACACTTGTTTCACATTTTACTCTACACACCCCTTGATTCTTAAGAACTACGTGATCCTTGATTCTCCATTGTGAGATACGTAGGAGCAAGGCCAGTCCTTGTCAGGTTTACCTCCAAAAATTAAAATAATTTTCCAAATAGTTTTTTTTTTAAATATCTTTTCAAGAACTACGTAACCCTGATTTCTCACTTTAAATGAGAATACGTAGGACTAAGGTCAATCCTTGTCGAGCCCAAAAATCAATAAAATATTTTTGTTTCTTTTTAGTATTATTTGTGTCATTATTTTTGGGGGAAAATTAATATTTTGAAAATCACATCAACTTTGCATTTTTAATTAAAGGTACCACCCTCTGACGGGCGCGGTAGGGTGTTAACACCTTCCCTACGCGTAACCGACTCCCGGATCCAAAATCTGGTTTTTTGCAGACTTGCTTTATTTTTATGGTTTTCCATAGTTTTCCAAAAAATAATTATGGTGGTGACTCCAATCTCTTTTTAAACCCATTTTCTTTTTCGATTCGCCTTCCCGTCGTGATTCCGGTTGCGACACCTATCATCCTCAAATAGATGGTCAGTCTGAGAGAACCATTCAGTCGTTGGAAGATTTGCTTAGGACATGTGTGTTGGATCACCTAGGTACTTGGAGTGATATACTTCCATTGGTGGAGTTCACTTATAATAATAGTTATCATTCCAGCATTGGGATGGCTCCATTTGAGACTCTGTATGGTAGGAGATGTAGGAGTCCTTTATGTTGGCAGCAGGTTGGGGAGTCAGTGGTACTTGGACCAGAATTTTTGCAGCAAACTACTTAGAAAGTGAAGGTAATACAAGATCAAATGCAAGCAACTTAGAGTCGATAGAAATCATACGCAGATAAGCGGAGGAGGCCGCTTGAGTTTGAACCTGGAGATCATGTATTTCTCCAAGTTACACTGATAGTCGATATCAAAAGGGTGATCAAGTCTAGGAAGCTGACTCCTAGATTCATTGGACCGTACCAAATCACGAAGAGGATTGGTCCAGCAGCATACGATATTGTTTTGCCACCTCACTTGGCAAGCCTGCACAATGTCTTCCATGTATCACAATTGAGGAAGTACACTGCAGACCCTACAAATGTACCGGAGGAGGACGATGTCCAAGTGCGCGAGGATCTAACAATGGGAGTTGGACTAGCGAGAATCTTGGATTCCCAAGTCAAGCAACTCAGAAGGAAAGAGATTCGGACTATGGAGGTTCTTTGGGATGAGGCAACCCAAAAGATGACATGGGAGATGGAAGACCTCATGAGACAGTCTTATCCGCACTTATTTCTGGGTAAGTTCAATTTTTGAGGACGAAAATTTTATAAGGTGAGGGGAGTGTAAGACCTGAGGAATTTAATTAATTAAATAAGTAATTAATTGATAAATGAGGGTAGTGGGAGCCTTTATGGCAATTAATGCTAACTTTTAATTAATCAAGTCTTATTTATGCTAAATTGTGTGATATTTTAATTGTGTATTATTTAATAATATTCTTGATCATGATTAGTGATAATAAAATCCTAGATTTATAGGAATTATCACGAAACAATAATTGGTTGAATTGGTTGTGCATTTGCTTTGGAATTTGGATGGTTGTGCGTTTGAACCTTGGTAGAGACAAATTGAGCTTTCTTTTTGCTAAAATTATTTTGGCATGAAAGAGAATGGTCAGAAAACCCTAGCCCTCCATGAATTGAATTTCGTTTTTTTTTTTCATTAATCATAATTAAAGCATAGTTAAGAGGCATTTTGGAGGAGAGAGTGGGAATTTTGAGACTATAAAATTGTGATCACTTGGATTGGAATTAGGCAGGCATTTTTGCAAGGGTGAGGGAAGGAATAGAGGTTGATCAATTGTGGTGCAAGGGAACTCTAGCATCTTTCCATTTGAACGAGAAATACCAGGTTAGGGGAGCTGTTGCTCATTTTTACTTTGTTAGTTAGGAATTTTGTGCTATGATATATGATGGTTGATGTTTTGCTCCTGCCTATCTATTGAATTCACGGGTTTCTGGAAATTTTCCAGAAACCACTTGGCGGCTCTGAAGGCCTGCCAAGCGAAGCATGTTTAGTAAACATAGTACAAGTGCAAAATTAATTTGGATTTTTTTTCTAGAAAGTGATCACCGCTTGGCGGCTCTAGGCTTGCCGCCAAGCAATATCGTGATAGTAGCATAGGGATGATTTATGTAAGTCTCGAGTGAAGGAGTTTTAGTGGGGATGCCAGTGGAATTAAATGGGGAAATAGGTGTGAATGGAACAGTTGGTAATATGTATATTTTATATCATAAAAGAACTTGGCAAAGTGGAGTAATTAAATATTGGAAGGTGAAAATAATTGGGAACGTCAATGCAAGAGGATTGATAACAGGATGGGATGGCATTAGTCATATAGTGTTGCGGCAACATGTTTAAGAATTAATTATAAAATTTGGTTCACGTTTAATGGAGAGTGAAAAGTAGTTAATTATGTCTTGTTTATAGGCCCATGAACTGATGGTGAGGTAAATATGTAGCGGATAAGTGGCATTGGGTTAAAGTGGATTTCAATGAGGATTGGTAATTATGTGATGTATCATGAATGCTTTTGAGAAGGATTAAAAATCTACTTCGTTGTGCCTAAAACAATACAATTTGTTATACTGGTATAGCGCCTTGCGGTGGGGTCTGGACCGTCAGGCGATAGTTGTTATTCCAGGGGATGGTTATGACGCGTGGCGCCTAGTGGTGAGGGTCGTCCCACCAGGCAATAGTTGTAAAGTCAATGCCATCATAGGCACGAGGCGCCTAGCGGTAGAGGAGTTCCACCAAGCAGCCTAGAACTGGATTTCGCCTGGTGGCTCTAAGGCAGCATTAGGCGATAATGTAGGGATAACACACTTGTTTTCTTTGGATGTGTGTGCTCTACAAGGCTTTGGTGATACCTTAAACATCATCTTGCTGGAGTGTTCCTTGAGTTATGGTTCAGAACATATCCCTTAAGTTGTGGCTCGGGATAGAGGTTAAACATGTGGCATTCCTTGAGTTATGACTCGGAATGACATCTCTTGAGTTGTAGCTCGAGATGGCAGATGAACACGAGGAATCCTTGAGTTGTGGCTCGAATTGGCGAGTGTTGCCAATGTGATTGTGCGAGTTATGGCTCGTATGGATGGGTCCAGAAGATTGCCCTCCTTAGTAGATAGTTGACGATTTTGGTAGTCTTGGGACATTACGAACTATGTTCGTATTGAGAACTCCACCTGGCGTTACGGATTGTGGTCCATAGTAGGTTTCCCGCACGTGTTCTACAAGTTGTGGCTTGTAGGTGTTGCAACAAGAGTATCTTGAGGTATTCATCTACAGACGAGAACATGGATATCATGGTGGTGGCCATGTGGCTTTGTATCAAAGGATATAATTCCTTTGATGAGTGTATGTTTATATATATTTCAATTATTATATGTTTTTGTTAGCTCACCCTATCTAGTTGTGTTTGGCGATGATCGTGTATTGCGTTACACGTGAGCAGATGAGGTTGTAGGTGGATCTGGTGAGCCATAAAGTCGAAGTATGGGCTATCTTGGAAATTTTCTACATAGTTTTATTGCTTTATAGATTTTGAGGAATTGTAATAATTGATACTATCAAACTTTGATTTTGTATGTGACTTTTTATATTTTGGCGGATTTTTGAATAATTGGCGATGAAATAAATGTTTCAAATTTTCCCACATTTTGGGAAATGAAGTATAATAAATGAGGTTTCCATCATATTTCTTTATTTTATATTTAAATTAGTAATATCCGATCGGGATGTTACATTTGCACACATCAATGGTTCCTTTTAGGGACTATGTGACCCCAAAGTGGGCACACTCTATCGAGATGTCTTCTTGAGTGTAGATGAGCTCATGAGCAAACCACTGTTCTTGTTTCTGGTTTAAGTGTTATGTTGATTAATTTCTGTCAAATTTTTACTTTGGTTACATTTCTTCACTTGGATTTTATGCTTTAATTTTAATTTTCCTGCAGTAGCTCATTTTAACTTTGAAAATCAATTTTTGGTTCATGTTTGTTTTGCATTTGATTATAGTTGTATTAAATTCTGCATTGGCATCCTAGTTTTTTTTTCATTTTAGTCATTTTGCATCTCAAGCATTTTAGGACCCAATTCATCCATCATCTACAGTGCATATCATCTGCCTATTGCACCTACATCTTTGCATAATCCTGCACATGTGTAACATCCCTAAGGAATATTACTTTGATAATAACATAAGCAATTAAATAAAAGAAAATAAATCATTCGTTATTTATTAACACATGTTCCCAGAACGCGGGAGAATTAAAATCGCAAAGTTTAATACATTGTAACTGTTCGCAGTCAAAATTATTACAAATATAAAAGCCCAAAATGGCTAATGTTCAAAACATAAAAACATTAAAATCTCAATCTTCAAAAAGCCCATATCATCTCGCTCTCCGGTCTCAAGCGTCTCCTTGCTCACCTGTCAAATCATCTGTTCCCGGATAATAAATCATCCGATCATCGCCATACACACACAGATAGGGTGAGCTATGCATATTAAACAAATTAAATATGATACCCATCCCAATAAAAATTTACTGATATATGTTAATTATAAATTATCCACCCCTGATCTCAGATTCCTTCCTGAGTCACATGCATGAAACTAGGTCCTGGGATTTCCACTGTGCTTCCACGAAACTATCCATTTCGTGGTCCAACCCTACAAGCCAATCCTGCTCATAGTCCAACCCTACAGACTCCTCGCCTGTAGTAATACATCCAAGCTTACTTGACTTGGACCCTGGCACGCACACAATCACCATACTATGGACTCCTCGCCCAATAGTAGCCAACGGGAACATAACAGTTCCTTGCCCATCGTGCACCCAACGCATGCAATCACCATACTAAGGACTCCTCGCCCAATAGTAGCCAACGGGAACTCAACTAGTTCCATGCCCATCATGCGTTCAACCACTCAAGCACATCCCAGACCCCTATTGGACTTAGTCCATCAAGCCCAAGCACAAAAGAAGTGAACATAGTCATTCAAGTCCACCAATCAAAGCAAAAACCAATTCTACAGCCACGCAAACCGCCTGGTACCGCCTAGACACCGCTAGGCGGATACTGGCAGAAAACCACCTGGCGGTCACACTCCCACCGCCAGGCGCTGCGACCCAAACAGGACCCGTAATTCTCCGTCACCGCCTGGCGGACACCACCCTACCGCCAGGCGCCTAGCGCTAACAGTGGCCACTGCCACTATTTTTCACTCTACCGCCAGGCGGTACACCCCGCACCGCCAGGCGCTATACCAGTAGCGCAATGCTACTGGTTTTTGGCACTTTTTACAGGTCTTAATAGACTCCCATTTACACAATATTTCATCAGTCATTCATTCATAGCATTATAATACATAAATCAAACCAGAATGTAATATGTACAATTATCTAAACCCAAGTCTCCATCATCTCATTTCAATATACATCGCATAATTCAATACAAGAACAAGCCCTATAGTATAAGTAGTATGCTCCCCTCTTACCACAATACAAGGTATATTTTACATTAACCTTCTCCAATTTCATTTACACTTAAGTTATACCGCAATTTAGTCCTTAGTCCCCACATGTTGGTACATTCACTCAATTCCTGAACAGAAATTTACTGACTATTACCCCAAATCTTCCAGAAATCCCCCCCCCATGACTCTCCATAACGCATTTTTCAGCAACATCACCAAAACGTTCTCCCCTCTGCTGCGTTGCCTGGCGGGCACCCAAGAGCCTCTAGGCGGTTCTTACCAGTTTCGCACACTGCCACATTTTCCAGCATTCCCAACGTTCACAACTAATCCAAATTCATTTTTCATTGATTCTAACATGACTTCACTTTCACACAACAACCAGATTTCACATCCTAATTACGTTAACCTCTATTTTCAATCAACACAACTCACCACGGCGATCATCCATGTTTTCCCATTCTAATTCCTCATGAACCCTAAATTCTCAATTCAATTAAAATTAACGTATTAATCCACCAATTATAATTTTTTACAGTTAATAATTCATCATATCAGCCACATTCGAATCCCTGAATTCTTCCTAAGCCTCGCACACCACGAGAATAAAAAAGTCAGAAGAAATTGGGCAACCCAGTTTGTGTCGCCTGGCGGACTACCCTTAGTCGCCAGGCAGTGCATAGCAGAAACCCAGAAAAAGACCTTTGGGAGCATGAGCCGCCTGGCGGGTCTTCAATGCCAACAGGCAGTTTCTGGAAATTTCCAGAAATTCACCAGAATCCATCCCAAACCCAGATTATACATTACATCAATCGATATGGCACGAAAACACACAACTATCATCAAACATACAAGTAAGAGCTCCCCTAACCTGGATTAACGCTTTCCTTTCCCAAAATTTGACTTCTTGAAAGCTCCAATGTTCACCAATGGCTTCCTCTCAAATCACCCTCTTAAATCAACTCACCTTTCACTCCAGAACCACGTTCCTCTCTGCACTCTTGCTCCTTTCCGCACCTCCTTCAATTCCAGCTAACTAAACTCTCCTTTTTACCATTAATAAGCCTTATAGTGGAGGTTTAATAGTGTTTAATGGTCAAAAACGAACTTAAGGTTTAGTGTTAATTACCCCTCAATTGTATGATACCTTCTACCTTTTCAGCCATCCTTGGTTGCTAAGTTTACGAACGTTTTAATATACACAAAAATAATACTAATTTAATAACACACAAAAATAACATACATAGGACTCGAATCCAAGTCCTCTCACACAATCAAAGTACTCTCAACCCCTTAAGCTAATACTTTTCCACGTCATACACTCCACATTTATTACCTTAAAGGTTCTCTTTACCCATATTTATCCAATAATTACTTAATTAATTATTTAATTTTTCCCAGGTCTTACAACATGCATCATCTAGTCTCATTTGCATTCCTTGCTATCACAGATGTGAAATCTGCTACCACAGTCCCAAATTTTGCATCCAACTACAACATACCAGTTCTTAAACTGCATCGTTATAGTTATGCCATCACATCTACAACATTGCATCTTCATTTTAGAGCATTGAATTTTGTTGTTCTAACTATGCATTTGCATTGCTTCAATATCCATTACAATCATAATCTATTTTATGCATAATTTTGCTTTCCTTTGCTTTTCTAGTTTCACACTAAAATTGTGTGTGTTAAGTGCATTTACATTTGCATAAGTCTTCCATGTCACATCTGCATTGCGCATGGATAGGAGCTTACTTGATTGGGCTGCTGTTGTGGTTTAAGAATATTCCCAAGGAACTTGCTTTCCAGATTGTGGCTATTATATGTAAATTCAATGTTGTCACAAGATAATTTTTGTTGTTGTCAAAACTTGCTTTAATATGCCATTTTGAGAGTTTAGCTCTGTTTGATTCGTGTAGTACATTCAAGTGCATAAGTTAATCTGGTTCTATGTGCTATCATTGGTATTAGTGCTACCATATGGGATCTTGTGTTTGACGCTTTGTTTGGTCTACAGCAACACATTCTCATTCCAATTTTGCATCACATCTTTCAATTAGATAATTCCTCATTGTCTATATTTGCATAATGTTTGCATCTGCATACATATAAATTTAGGTTCATATTCATTCCAATTCACGTGCATTTCATCTCTCCATTCTCTTGCATATCATGCATAGCATAGTTTAGTTTCATTCATGCACTTAGTTTCTTTTAGTTTCTTTTCTTTATTTTATTTCCTTTCCCCCTTTGTTTTCTTTTATTTTCATCTTAGCGAGATTAGCTTATACAAGCTAAACTTGATACACACCATTTCCTTGGATTCGATCATGAGTTATTTCCCTATACTTCATTAAGGGGATAATTTAGGTTTTGTTTAACTATTAAAAACGATTGAAAAAGTGAGTTAAGGTTACCTAAGCATATAAATAGATGTGTCTCCCTCATGTAAAAACTACCTTTGAATTGAGTAAAGTTATGCTTCAGATTTTGTGTCATACTACTCATTTAGGTCACCAAAGGCTAGAGCACCCCTTCTAGGTTTCCTCTAGCCACCATTCCTTAAGAGTTGGCTCAAACTCTCTTGGGACCACCATTCCCATCACATAAATACCTAAACCGAGACACATTTCACCACCATCACATAGCTTTTGCACACCTCATCACTCTTGGAGTCTCCATCTTGGCTTGAGTCATATTTCTTAGAAAGAACTTTCCTATCATTATATTTCTTTAATCTATATCATTCTTGAGGTTTGCTTAAGATCCTTTTCTAGAAGAGTCATGAAAGATGTCAAATCTTCATCATCAAAGGTAAAAGATGGTCTTCGAAAGATACCAACTTGTTTTCCATATCAATGTGTTCCTCTTTCATTCATCCCTTTATTGTTGGTGCTAAAAAGGGAGAGAAACATGAAAAAAAGTGAAAAGGAGAACCCAAACGAAGAAGGGGGAAGAAAGAAAAAGATTACACTCAGGCACAAAGAGCATTTTGTTAAGGGGGTGTTTTAGCACTTAAATGAAGGTTGTCAAGCTCAAAGGAGAAAGATCAGTGCTTGATTTTATATGTTGGTTCTTTTAAACACAACAATAGGATTTAGAAACTCTGTATTTAAATTGATTTGCCTCACAAATTGAAATACTTGTAGTCCATTCTATGCTTGTAATATGTAATGTACATCCGAATATAATCCAAACTAATAACAATTCAGTTTATGGTTCAACAAGTTTAACATCCTATCAAATTCACACTTTTTACATGCTTTATTACATGAGTGTGAGGATGGAAAATAGTTGTTAAAACTTGATATGTTGAATATGATTTTGAAAGTACAGTGATTTGTAGTGTTTTAACTATTTTTATTTTTATTTTGGTTGAGATATCATGGATTTGATTAATACTAAGATATTGTTTGGGATGATTAATTTTCTATTAATGGCGATTAATTTATTTTTAGATTTTAATAGGAGTTAACTTTTATTTACATTGTTAAAATTAATTTTGTTGCTTTTATTGGAAGCCACTAATATTTTGCACTCCATTTTAACTAAAATTTTATCAATAAATTTGAAAGATGTTTTATTTTTTTTATGTAAACAATATTTTTTTATAGGTTAAATATATATATATATGCTTTTGGTTCTTTAGCTTGAAGTGAAAATTGGAATTAGTTCATTTTTGAAACTTTGGATCATTTTAGTCTTCATATTTAGAAATGTGTGTGTTTAGTCATTTACTAAATTTTGTTAAATTTATTTGACTTTTCGAACGCGTTCCATGATAGCATTGGATTTGTTTATACCGTGGTTAACACATTTTCGCTTCAATATTATTTGTTTCATGATAGTATTGGAGTTGTTTATACCATTTGAAATATTTTCGCTCAAATATTAGTTGTTTCATGATAGCATTTGACATATTTCCGCTCAAATATTCGACACATTCTCCCTTTAAAATTAGCTGGGAAACATATTTGAAGTGTCAAATAAATTTAATAAAATTTGGTTAAAATGATTAAACCCACACATTTCTAAACATGGGAAACTAAATTGGTCCAAAATTTTAAAAATGAACTAATTTTAATTTTAACTTAAAATCAAAGAATAAAAACATATTTAACTTACATGTGTCATGGTTATTGTTTTATGAATGTATGCAATAATCATTGTTTATCATCCGCAACAATGTTAACTTTTGTCAATTATATTGCTTTCCTAATGGTAATAGAAAATTTTTCACCCAACATTAATTAGTATTGTTTTTTGGTAATATCAATCGAGGAAAATTTTCAGCTGCCATTAATGGAAAAGTAAAAGAAAAAAAAACTTCCAATCAACAATGTTATACAAATAAACTTGATCGATACGTTGGCATCTATGATGCACATATACGATACGTGTATCCGATACGATACCTATTTGATACGTACGTTGGTACGTTTATTTTAAATATAATAGGATACGATACATAATATATACGTGATATATGAATATTAAAAAATGTACCATAATTCTTAAAAACATAATAAATATATGATTGTTATTGTGCGAATCCAAATTAAAACATTGGTAGTTAATGTTAGTAATCAATTTATAAACTAATTTATAATAGAAACTATTTTAGTGAATAATTTAGAGACCAATTATAATTTTTTGAACTATTTTAGTTGTCAATAATTTTTAGTTTATAAATTGCTACCTAAATTGGTCACTATAATGACTATTTTTTTTGTTAATAAAATTTGTCATTATTCAAATATCTTTTTATAGTTTACTACAACTTTATAAATTCGATACTTCGTAGATAAATATCGATAAAGTATCTTAAAGTATCAAACACAAATACGTGTCGGACATGGATACATAACTCTAATTGAAGTATCAGTACATCATAGGTTGGCATGAATAATTATAATTGGCATCAACAACAAAACAATCTTAGTCACCATATTTCGAGAAAAAATTTCCTCAACATTAATTAAAATATTTTGACAATGTTGAGAGAAAAATAATATAAAATAAAATATTATTTTTTTTAATTAACAATTATTTAATATTTAAATCATTCTTTTATTTAATGATTATTGAAATAATATCTAAATAAAAAATTAAAATTTAATATATTGAAATTACTTTATTAAAAAAATATGAAAAATAACACTATTTAAAATTAGATAAATTAAAAAAATTATCCATTTTTTTAAACACAAGGTAAACGTCTTTTAAATAATCTCTTTACTCTATTTTTCCGAGAACAATATTTTTTTTATCCTTTCCAAACTACTTTTTCTAATAATGTCTTTATATAATTAATAATAATTAATGCAGAATCACTTATACCTTATACTCAAACACCAGAGATTTTTCTAAGGAAAAGGAGACAAAAATAGATCAAAATTGAAATACTTTTTTAGGTATCCTAACAAGCACAAGCTTTAATTTGCTGACCTTATAAAACTAGTCATAAGGAAGTTGGCAAAGAAAAATTCTTTTCAAAAAGAAAAATCAATCAATCAATGTCCCTTCAAAGGAATAATAAAAAATTGAATTTGAATTTCTGCTAAATTTTCAGTATTATTTAACTTTTTGTTTTCAAAATATATTGATTTAATATTTTAAAATATAAAAAAAAGTTTTTTTCATATATCAAAATTAATATATTTTACATATACAAACAATAGACAAACAGCACAAAAAATTCAGTAAAAAAGTCTAAACTCCAAAATACAAAAATTTTGATTTAAAGAAACAAATATAAATCATTTACCTAACTTAAGATTCCAAAAAACATATTTAATTTATTGAAAATAAATACAAAATTAAGAAAAAAATAAAGGTGGGCCAACCTTCAATAATCCCTTCTCTAATACTTTAAGAAAAGGACTCAAAACCAGAAAGAGGCATCCAAATTATTGATACATAAAAGTAACTACTCTTAGAGCCTCCCTTAGGGTCGTGAGCTTAATTTCATCCCCAAATTAGGGTTTAATTATAGCAAAATATATGTCGCATAACAAAACAAATTATCATAGACCAATAATAGATAAAGATACATGAACAAAAAACAAATCTATTTTCCCAATGAATTATTTGTTGGTGGCATTGCATAAAGAGGATCTTCAACTAGGTATGCACAAGAGTGATTCCGTTCCAATGATTTATTTATGTTTAAATAGCTCACCTAATTTTATATTTTTTTTCTTTATATTGTTCACCTAATTACATTAAAAATTTGAAAAAATAAATATCGTTATGAATAGAAATTATCTATACACAAATACGTCATTTTTCTTCACACACAGCTGGTACGATTGTCTGTCCTCATTTATTTTATTTCTCTTTTTCCTATTTCAAAATGCATTTTAGTTGTTGATCCTTCCCTTAAAAAAATAATACTTTGACTCGTACAAGTATGGTCAAGTTTTGAATTCCAGAAATAGCTATATTTATTTGTTCATAGGGGTTTTTGAAAATAAACTAAAATTATAAGAACATTTGAGAGAAAAAAATAAAAAATAAATGTTTTTTTACAAAATTTAAAAATAGTTTGTGTATAAATTAATTTGTATAATATAATACATCTATTTTTTGAAGTTATACATCGTCTAATTTAATTTATCAAAAAATTAGTTCACTTTTTTTTAGTTTTAAAATAATAGACAAGTTTTTCAAAGATTTTATTTTTCAGAAATCAATTTATAAACCCAAGCAAGCAATGAATTTCCTATTGCCACTAATATTGATGGCCCATTAACAACGGATAAATACTATGAGGACACAAAAAAGCGCAAATTAATCTTCTTAAAAATCCATTATGTCAAGGATGAAATATGGTTTTTTTCTTTAGTTTTAATTGAAAATTGAAATTAGTCTTTTTTCAAAACTTTAATTCAATTTAGTCTTCTAATTTTAAAAATATATTAAATTTTATTAAGTTTATTTTACGTTTCAAACGTGTTTCATGATAGCAATTTGAGTTATTTACATCGTTTGACATTTTCTCTCCAATGTTAACTGAAAAAGCCATTTGAAAAATCAAATAAACTTAACAAAATTTGGTTAAAATGACTAAATCAATGCATTTCTAAAAATGAGTGACTGAATTTGTCCAAAGTTTCAAAGAGTGACTAATATCAATTTTCACAAGTTAAGGAATCAAAAACATATTTAACCCTAAAGATAAACTATAAAAGAAAATTATACTAAACATCTTATTTTTTGTGAAAATGATCTAAGTTAATTTTTAATATTACATCAGTACTAAATTATGAGTTGTGTTTTATGTTCCACGAAATTATATAACCCACGAAATTACCTTAACTTATACAATCAAAATGAAATGAATGAAATCAAGACAAATTATTACAACTTAGACATCACTTATCTTAAAGAGTTTTAGTATTCCAACTTCAACTTTGTTGGGAAAAACGAATCATCAATTAAGAATATTACTGTCTTTACCCCCAAAATCACCTATTAACATATGAATAAGATAAAATCAAAGAACACAAGAATATAACGGCGAAATCCCAAAATCGGAGAAAAACCACGACCACAAGAGAATAACACTATGTGAAAATTTGTACAACACATAGACTACCCTACAATGCCCTTCGACTCCAAGTACACCCACACTCTCCAAAATAATAATTAAACCCAAACCTCACAACACCTACTACAAAAGTATAAGAAAAGTTAAATACAAGCTTAAAGTGTATTTGACTCGAACAAGAAACATTATAGACTTAGAGCTTATTATATAGTCACTAACACTCATTCCTTAGTTATCTTAGGCAATATGAGACTTTTAATGACAAGTTATTTTCATCAGCCCAACAAATTCCATATATAATGTAAGATACTTCTTTTTTTCGCAAAATCTATACAAGTAGTCACAATCTCACTTCAAACCTCAATTCATTGAATTCAAATAACACGTAAGTTCACAAATACTCAACTTATTCAAACGATACAATATACACAAACATGTTGATCTCATTTTCATATTAATTTCATCGTAACCATACATGATAAAACAAATTGAGTAAAAGGATTAGTTTGACTATCAATTAATCAATAATAAAATAATGTTTTATAAATAGGAATGGTTGTTTAAGTGATATGTTCTCAGTTGAAGATCATCCCTGTTAGATGAGGCAATCCTATAATATCACCAGAACATTAAATTTATATATAACCACTTAATTATTTTGATGATAACAAATATTTTAAGTAATGTGAATTAATATCACATATAATTTATCTAACATGTGTGTTCATGTATTTCGAAAATCCTTAAACAAATTCGTTTTTATCTCGTATTAGATTATCTATAGCACCTCGACCAATTCATTATCAAACAACATCAGATACATCAAGTAATCACTCTTATTATCATCTTGTACTTATTGTATAATATATATATATATATATATATATATATATATATATATATATATATAACTAGTGTTTTTACCCATACAACGTACGGAATTTTTTATATTTTATTTTTTTAAAATGGTAATGAACAATAAGTGTTATACAATAATTTATATATGAAAATATGATGTCTTAAAAAAATTGTGAAGTTTAAATATGAATTAAGAACATAATAAAAAACATACTGGTGTTGCTTTGAGAAGCATTGTTGTTGTATTTCATTTTGTCTTTGGTTGTCTATTTTTTTATCTGCAACAACAAACACAAAAAAAATTCATTTATAATATATACTTTTATGATCATTAATAAATGATAAAAAAAAATTCAATATTAATTTTTAATTATTTGTGGCATAACAGTTGGTGGTTCTTGTAAAAAATATTATGTGTCTCATTCAATTTTACAAAAGGTAATTTCAAATATTCATTTTATAATTAGTTGTAGCATACAAATTTGATAGGTTTTCAAAAATAATATATACACTTTTATATTTCTTAGTAAATTAAACTTAATTATTAATGTTACATTTAATAAATGTATTGTGTACACTTATTGATATAATTGTTTTTGATAAATATATTATATTATATAATTTATTTTTCTATGTTAGAATAAAGAATTGAAAAAAAAACAATATATATATATATATAATTCTAAATCAATTAAAAAAATAAACGTGTATTTATATACTTTCAAATTTTTATTCATTTAAAATTAACTTAAAATAAATTAGGTTTTAGAATATTAATAATAATTATCATATTGTTATTTTTATGTACTCAAATTAAGAAGTTCTTTTAAGAGAATAGTTATATACACCTTTATATTCCTTAATAAATTATAGAAAATAATTGCTAATATTAATTTTGTAATTATTTATAATATTCTAGCTTGGTACTTATTTTAGAAAGTCTTATTTATAATATTAATTTTGAAATTATTTATGGTATGTGTGTAGTTTTTTCTAAATATTATATTATATATATAGTAAATAAATTATAGAAAATAATTACTAATATTACATTTAATAAATATATTATATACTTAATCAACAAACATGTATACTATAAATAGAGGTAGGTTATGTAAAGTTTGAATCTCACACCACACACAAGATCCAGAGTTTTTCAAAGCTAGAAAAATGTCTCGTTCACTTCTCTTATTGACTTTTCTGAAACTTATCCTTGCGGTCATGTTTATTGTTCTATTTTCATCTGGTATGAATAAAAATAGCTTTCAAAGTTTGAATTTATTTGTACAATAGTTTGAATTTGATTTTAATTTATTCTTTCTAATTATAAGTATTGATAACAATGCAGGTGTTAGCAGCAAGCCTGTTTGTCAAACACGATGCATTGAATTTCTTGATTGTGTTAACAATTGCAAAAATTTAGGTTATACTAGAGGGATATGCAATGATGGTCTATGTTGTTGTTCCAAGTAACCGATGCATTCTTTGTATGGATGCAAATACACAAAGAAATACCAAATAATATTACCTTTATTCTTAAATAATTGTGAGAAGAAATTGAGTTTTCTCTATTTTACTATGTCGTCTTTACTGGTATATTAGAGTAGATTCTAAAATATAAGCGAATAGTTTTTTAAACATCTCCAACAAAGCAATATTTAAAAAAAATATATTAATTCATTCAATTAAATGATCATGTTCTTCAAGAATTAAATGAATGAGAAAACTAGGTGTATTTTCTCGGTGCACTTAAATATAAATATGTTTGAATTCTCTTGAAAATTAAAAAAAAAATCTTAAATTTAATGATGTTTTCTTAATAATTATAATTTGAGAATAATTAAAAAATATATTTGTTTATGCTATAAAAACAAAAATACTAAATAAGGTTAACAATTACTTTTTAATCAATGCAAAAATAATATATTACTTGTGTTCGAATTTGTATCGAGTATGTTGCACAACTTTCCTATATTTTAGTAAAAAATAAATAATAAAGAGTTGGTAATTGAGTAAACCAATTTAATACAACCTTTTTAGGGGTATTAGAAAACAATATAGTAAATTGCATCATCAATTGTGTAAAGACTAATTTGGGTAACATAAAATATTTATGTTAAGCTTCCATTATCACATTTAATGAAAAGAGTTTTTCTACTATGGTGGTAGTGTTCTTTCACACATTTCGTCAACAATAAGATGTTGTATGATCATCCCAAGATCGAAGAGGTGTTTGTTAAGATCGAAGAGGTATTTTTGTCCTAAGGCATTTATGACTTAACACAAATATTCTTTCAATTGCCAGCCACTCTTGACGTTCCTCGTTTCAGTATTATTTTTCCAAACTACTTATGGCTCAACTAAAATTCTTTCGACAAACCCTTCTGGTCTTATACAAAGATAAGGTTTAATACTCAAAAAGATCACAATTTATGGGTAACTCTTTCAAAGAAAACTCATCACAAAATTGGGACAGTGATTACTTGCAATACATAATTAAAAGAAGGTTTATATTTCTAATCACTCAAATAAGGAAAAGAGAGAATAATATCTTTGGAGGAAAACACCTTGGAAGGATGATTTTAAATGATCAAGTGTGTGAGAAAATTTTATTATTTTTTATTTATTTTTAAACATAGTACAAATATGGTAGTTTTTCAAAAATATAAAATATGCTTTTATCTCTATTAATAAATTATAAAAGTAATTATAATTAATAATTTTGTTGTCGGTTGTATTGATATTTTCAAGTATATAGATTTGGTAGTTTATTAAAACAATGTTATATATATATATATATATATATATATATATATATATATATATATATATATATATATATTATGAATTAATGATCGTCCATTGATTTGATAGAGTTACTCATATGATTCATTGCTCTTTATCTAAATATTTCTATTAACTATTTGATTTGTATCCTTTATGGGTTATATGTTGTATCTATAAATAAGAATCTCCCTATCAATAATAAGACACAAGACACGTAGAAAAGTTGTTCTCCATTCTCTCATTCCTTATTCTTCCATCTCTTCTTTTCTCTATTATTAGCTTTTTATTTTATATTAATAACATGTTATCAGCACGATGCTCCAACCAATTAAGCGCTAGTGGACAACTAATTTGAAAATACATTTAGATGTAATGGGTCTTGGTGATACCATTAAAGAAATAAATAAAGCATATGAACAACTAATTTGCTCTTGAGAGACAACAGGATTGTGAAAAGAGATTTCACAAATATTCTAAATTTATTTCATGCCTTTATATGGCTGAACAAACAATGAAGCTTTTGATGAAAAATCATCAAATCCATTTAACTGGTTTTGATCTATTCCTATAAGTGAATGCAACAATAATTTTATGAATAAAATCCTCTAAATATTGATATTCTTCTTCTCCTCTTACATAGTAATATCTAATATTGATATTTATGTTTATATGAAGAATGAATGTTGGCGCTAGCACCAATTATGAGGATATGTGTCTTATTGATAATGCAACAACTCATACAATTCTCAAGAGTAATAAATTTTTCTCTTATTTATCTTAAACATAATTTTATAATTAATTTAATAGAGAAATATTAGTAGTAAAATAAAAATTTGAGTCCTACTTTTCCTAGTGGCCTAAGCGAATGTTTTACTTGCTTTACCCTTAAGTCGGTCCTAGTAGTGGCGAAACTTGGAAAAAAATTTCAAGAGGGGGGGCAAATTATTTTTTTCTGATTAAAAAAAAGTTTTCATTTTCTCTATCTAAATAAGTACACATGATAGTAGAATTATAAAAAAATATGACAATAATACATATATATATATATATATATATATATATATATATATATATATATAACAAAAATAACATTTAGCCAAAGTGATGCTCTATGCTCTTTCGATGACTTAAAATCTTCAATAATTGAATCAAAACTAAAGCTTGTTACAATATCCCTTTCAATATATATTATCATACTACTTGCTAAAAATTTAGCCTTCATCCTAGTTTTCAACCTGTTCTTGATTATTTTTATTGCAGAAAAAGATCTTTTAGTTATAGCTATAGAAACTGAAAGAGGCATGATATGGACCACATTCTATATAAGGTCTTTCTTCCTCATTAATAGGATGTCAACAGGGCGATTAGGGTACGGGTAGTAGTTTCCATGTACTCTATCCGCTAGATAAATATTCGCCTTGTACCCGTACCCATATCCGTCGGGTATCCATTATGCGGATACCCACATAATTTTTTAATGTCCACGAATATCCATGGGTACACCTGGGTATTTACAAAAAAAATAAAAATAAATATTTAACAACATATTTTAATCGTAAATTCAAATAAAATACAATACATAATATTCATAAATTTTAAACAAAGTCCAAATAACCCATTTAAATAGTGTTGAATGACAGTTTACAAATAAATGATTTTTTTTAAAACTAATTGATAAAAAAATAACTCATTCAAAATCAATATGTTAATATTTTAATCATGTTTTTTTTATTTTGTTTAATTTAAATTAAAGTATAGTGGGTAGTATCCACGGGTACAGATACTATGATACCTGTACCCGCCCCGTTAACATGCGGTATTAAAAATACCTGTTACCCGTGGGTATCCATTTACAATATCCATTTCCTACCCATTACGAGTTTTTGACATCCCTACTCATCAATTTGATTTGGTTGGTATTGCCAAATTTGAGGCTGTTTTCCCGAATCACATTCTAAAGAACTTTCAAATTCATTATATGTAACTCTAGGAACTTTAGAGAGTTATTTTTTATTTTTCTTCAATTATTGGATTCTCATGAAGTTTTTCAAGTTTAGTTGACACGTATACATTTTTTTCATCTTCATCACAAGTCTTCCTTTTGAAAAAAGAATCATTTTTTTTCTCTTTATCATAATTTTTCTAATATAAATTTGTCACCTCTCACATATTTAGGAAAAGATAAAATTATGAATACCACAAATTAAATCTAAAAATCAAGACTCAATACTTTAAGAAAATTAACTTCTAAATGATTAGCTTTCTTTTTCTTAAAGTAGATTCATAATATTATTCTTCCCTTACACAACTTCAAATCTTAAAATAGTTATATTTACACAAAGAAAAGTTTGATCAATAATTAGATCATGATTATATTATCTCTAACCGATAGAGATTTGTCTATAATATAGAAAAGCCACACATACAAGAGAAAAACAAAAAACAAAGTAGAAAATCAACTTACTCAAAAGAAGAAATTGTTAGGTCCAAAATCTTCCTTAACTCCTCAATTTCGTCTTGGTGTAATTTGATTTTGAAAATGATGAGAGATTTAGGGTAAAATTAAGATAGAAAGAAGAGGTGAGAAAGAGAGGTACGGAAGAGAGATAAACCGAATAGAGGAGAATAAGAAATAATAGAAGAAGGGGAAAACATGGTTTTCAAATTTTAAAAAAACTTTTTTAAACTAAATTAATATAAGTAACAAAATAATATATAGATATATGTTTTTAAAACATATATTAAAAAAATTAAAAAATGTTGGAGGAGTCGTGGCTGTAACATCCCATTTAATAGTCTAAGTCATTAAATAAAACATTTCATAACTGAGAAAAATAATCAAAGCATATACTTCTAACATATAAATATCATATTACAATCATCCCAAAATAAGATAAACTGAAATACAAATATTATACATGACCAACTAGAAGGTTTTCAAAAGGAAAAGTCTATACATTAGAAATTCTAGATAACAAACTAACAATTGCATCTCTTCCTCCTTGCATTGACCCAACATAGAATCTTCAACAAGTCACACTAATCAAGTGATCATTGCAAAAAGAAAAAAGACACAGAGAAAAATGGTAAGCTAATGTAATTAAAAGATTAAATCATTTATAAATGAAGTTAAACAAATCATACATAATCTATCATTCAATTTCATATAAAGACTTACATTTATGATTCGTTTATCTGGATACTTACATTGATATCAAATCCTGGTAAGTTGTGCACTTGTAGTGGTATCTCATGATTTATAGAGTTGTAGATAAAGAGTTATACTCTACCACGTACAAGGTTAGTTTGTTAAAACCTTTGGTCAAGGTAAAACCCCTAGGCTAGGACCTCCTACTCCTCTTATACCAGTGCAGTAAGGTCTTTTGGCCTTGGATGTTTTTTATATTCTGCCCCAGTTCCAAAACCGAGGCATATTAGGACGAGGCCAAAAGGAGATGGCTTTTGGCCTCGGGTGTGAACGGAAACCAAAGCACACCTTTTTGCCTCAATTATTAAAAGACAATTGGAAAATCATCCACAATCCAAATACATATCCTAATCAATACTATTGTACATCTAAATTACAAATTTGGCACATGCTATCCTACCAAACTTTATGGACTTCGCGGGAATTGACGCAGGACTCTTGAATGTCTGCAAAATAAGACAATTACTTAAGTTAGTATATAGAAAGACAATATTGCAAAGTATTCATTTTAATTCAAATATATATTATCGTTTCCCAATTAGTTGTAATACGAGCACGCACAATGGTTGTCATCCATTGCATTATATAATAACCGCACTCATATGAGTTGGTTTGTCTATTACACTACATTATATCAACAACATTACAATTAATTAAGGAAGAAAACCAAATCAAAAAAAATTATAAATATATGGATAGAAATATCAAACCTGGAGGGAACACCATGCAAGACATTTTGCCTTAGTCGTTGATCTCCCTAACATGTTATGTCCAACAATTGAACTATGATAAAGGGAATAAGTTAGGATACTTTTATATAACAAAGAATATTCATTAGATTGACATTGAGGTTCTTACTAATCTATCACTTGTCTAAGATGGTTGGGAGGAGGGCGATGCAAAGAGAAGAACCACACAACAAGGTTCTCCCTTAGGGAAACCACAATTAACTGCCAATGACGCTTGAGAAGAAAATAAATTCATTGTTATGCATTAAAATGATAGATTATATTCAAAAGTTAACAAAAACGACTTACCCAGCAACATAAGGGACAAAACATATTTCTTTTTCGCGTTTAAAGCATTTGGTCACACATGCTTGGTTGTCATCAAACTTGTTGCCTTCATGAGTAAGTTGGGGGTCTACAAACCTATATAGATCATTCAGCCCCATAGTTTCAGTGACACTAGACAGATACCTAAACATAAAATTGATTTGACATAAGTAAATAGATAAATAAATTAAATAACTATATATAATGACTAAAAGACTTACATCATCCATAACTGAATAATGGTAATATTTGGTTCCTCTTGTCCCCGTGCAAGCTCCAAGACATCTTGGGAATGCAAGTAAAGTGGGATCTCAAGGTCTCTCCCAAAAATGTTAGAATCCCAAGGAACCTACATCAGCTTATCATTTATGATTTGACCAAGTTGGAGTAATGCACTAAGAGGATCGTCCAAAGAGAGAGGAATCTTCTTTGGTTGAGCATTTTCCTATATCAATGCAAATTTAGTTAAAATGGAATATAATTTAAGTTTGAATGTCATAAACATGTAAACTTAAGAATTTAGTATATGGTGGGTTTAAGAGTCTGTACCAGGGGATCAGAATCAACCAAATCTCTAGGCCAGGCAAGGAAACATTGGAATGCATGTGTCATAGTGTATACCTCATATGTTGGCACAGGAACTAAAGCAAACAACACGAGAACCTCATCTACCGTGACCTTAACCTCATCCTCTGGTAACTCCATGCCATGAAGAATTGTGGCTGCCTCAAATACTTTTCCACGAGCCACTAGTGTCTTCCTTGTACCATCCCAAATATATAGCTGACATGAATGAGTCTTGTTCATGTCATCCCCTGGTATGAGTGGAGCTGAACAACTCTCATTTCTGCTTCTACTTGATAGAGTCAATGATTTATTAATGTTATTCAATTATTTTATTAAATATCATTCATTCAATTCATAACTTATAGAAAAAAGATTTACCTGTGGGAGGCAAAAATCAGTCTAGTTCTGATGGAGGATCCAATGGCGAAGAAATGCTATAATTCTCAAATTAGCGCATAAGTTCTTCTTTCACCTTTATAGTGATTCTTTACGTCAGTCTTTCTTTATAATCAGCACTATCACTGGATGAAGACTGATGAGAGGAGGAACCAAAAAATTGGCGTATGCCGACTCATGATCCAACACCACGCACACGTCTAGGGTGCTCAGGCCGTCCAATTGTAGCAGCAAGTATGTCATGACGACCTTATGGAGTGAATCCTCCTTGGGAGATCTGCTCAACCAACGAATCCTACAATGTAACAAAAAAAGTTATAAAAAATCATACAATATAAAAGACGAATGAGCTATTTAAAGAAGAATTGTATCTTACAATTTTCTCAGAGATTTCTCGTGCAGATTCAGAAGTGTAGTTGCCCGATGTGCATAGACGGACTAACTTCCACTTATACTTTGAGCCTTTTTTCTCTTTTCCTCTAACATATAAAACCCACTTTATGAATTAGTTCAAATTGTACAGAATTATCAATTGAGAAATTGATGATTTCAAATAAACATACCTGTCATCCCTCAAATGTCTGAAGCTCAAGAAACTAACGCCATGTGTCTTCATTAATCCATGTGTATTTTAGTAAATGAATTTCATTTTTTTTAGATCCAAATACATACCTAGACGTCAACTTAGTCTTAAAACCACGAAATTTCTCAGTCACTAATGACAAAAATTTGTGTTTAAGCATCGCCACATTTGGAATATCAAATGTTAGCTGCAATATAGAAAATGTCATCAATAATATTTAAGATATTATCAACAAAATCAAACTATAAGGTTAATAACATTAATAATAGTTACCAATAAATCTTGTCATATCATGTTCTGATCAACTTTAGTGACATGATCAAAAGATGGAGTAAGGATTGATATTCTCTCTCGTGCCAACATTCCTAAATAGCTTTTGAAGACGTCTGCATAACGACCTCTAGGGATTCCATTGTCGATGTTAATATCAATAAATGTTTTATGACCATTAGCTCTTCTAATTAAGAGTTGTCTCAACCTAATGGCTTCTTTGGTGGGTCTCTTAGTGGGTGTTTCGTCCTCTGATGAACTACGATGTTCAGCCATATATTTGTGAAATGAAAATGTCACAAAACATTAATAAGCAACATATAAAATCACATATAAAACATTATTTAACAAAAACGCTTAAATTTTAACAAGAACGTGAAATTCATGCATAAAGTTATTGATTGGTCATATGTATATTCCTTCATCGTGATCTTCTTGAATTGCATGTACATCATCAACTAGAGGGATTTCATCAACATGTATCGTTCTTCTAAATGGGTGGGTGACAACAATATTAAGATTACTCAGATTCTCTTCATTAGGATCATTCTGTTTTTTCCATGAAGAGCGACAAACCAATGTTCAGACGCATGATTTTTAACATAGAAAACCTGAAATGCTTGTTGTGCCATAAAAAATGGCTCGTCTTGATAACCCACCTTTCAAAAATCAACTAGAGTAATTCTTGATTCATCCATTTTGACACCACTTTTATTGTCAACCCACTTACATTTGAACAGTGGAATAGTAAACATGGTATAATAAACCTCTCATATATTTTGTATTACACCATAGTATGTCATTAATCCAAATACAACATTTTGATCTTTAGATGTAGAAAATTGTAGCAACTCAACTTCAAGACTGACTCCACTATTTTGTATTGTGCTTTTATCATCCAGAGACTTTGTATAGAATGTGCAATTATTAATTTCATAACCTGTACAATAGATGACATCAAATTTCAACCCATTCGCTAACCACATCAAAGTCTCAAAACATTGTGAATCTTTCAAAACCTCATATTTAAACCAAGGCATGAATGTTCTGTTATGCTCCATCAAATGTCATTTCTCTGATTGTCTTAGATTGTTCTCTTTTACAATGACTTTGTGTGCATATAAGTAAGGCATTACCTCATCTGTGTTGTTCAATATGTATAGGTGTCTTTGCAACAACTCTTTGCGATCTTTGTTAACCACACTCACACCTGGGATGATTTTACTTATAGAACACATGTTCAACCATGATCTCTAAGGAACTCCTATCGGTTTTGCTTTTGCCATGTAATATGAACAAAACTCGACACTTTCTTTAGCAATTTACCTTTCTATCATTGAAGTTTCTAGACGATATTGATTTTTCACATACCCTTTCAAAATCTTCATGTAACGTTCAATGGGATACATTCATCTTAAGTATACTGGTCCACAAAACTTGATTTATCTTACCAAATGAACAAGTAAATGTACCATGATGTCAAAAAATGATAGAGGGAAAAATATCTCCAATTGACACAAGATGATAACAATCTCGGCTTGAAGTTCATCTAATTTTAAATGATCAATGACTTTACTACAAATTGAAGAGAAAAATGCACACAAACGTGTTATAGTTTGTCTAACACTTTTGGGTAAAATTCCACGAATAGCTACAGGTAACAATTGTTGCATTAAGATATGACAATCGTGAGACTTTAGGTCAACAAGCTTCAAGTCTTGCATGGACACTAAACTCTGAATATTTGAAGAGTATCCTTGAGGTACCTTGATACTCTTTAAACATAAGCAAAAACTTATCTTCTATTTTCTGAACATAGTGTAACATGCAGGGGGCCAATAAGTACGCCTACCAACTTCCCTTGGTGTTAAGTCTTCTCGGATCTTCATCTCAACCAAATCCAAACGAGCATTTACTCCATCTTTTGTCTTTCCCTGAATGTTAAGTAGTGTATCAATCAAGCTATCATACACATTCTTCTCTACATGCATGACATCTATGTAATGTCTAACTTGTAACTTCGACTAATATGGAAGATAAAAGAATATTGATTTTTTCTTCCAAGGGCTCGATGCAGATGACTTCTTCGATGTTTTCCCAAATACATGATGTACTTTATTAACTTTTTCTAGAATTTGAAGGTCAATCAATGAAATTGGTGCTTCGTCATTCTCTTGATGTCCATTGAATGATCAATATTTTTCCATTGCATTGAATCAGTTGGATGACGAAGTAGTCTGTCACATCTTCTCTCATTTGCATGTCATCTAAGGTTTTTAGCGTCTTTAGGATTTGCAAACAAACGCTTAAGTCTGGGCACAATTGAAAGGTACCAGAATACTTTCAAAGCATATCCTTCATTTTCTATTTGACCATTATCTTCATTGTTTCTTTTCTTCCTATATAGTGATGACCCACACTTTGGACATTTTTTCAAATCTTCAAATTCTTTTCTATATAATATGTAATCATTAGGACATGCATGTATCCTTTTACACTTCATACCCATCGAACAAAGAATTTTCTTGGCGCCATAGTTTCGAGTGGGTAGAGTATTTCCCTCGAGAAGCATTTCATTCAAGAGCACGAGCAATTCTGTGAAACTTTTATCTATCCAACCATTCGTCGCTTTCAAATTCATAACTCTTAAAACCGCTGAAAATTGCGTGAACTTAGTTGAACCGACATACAACGAAGGTTCTGCATCAGCAGAAAGCATCTCATACACATACGCTTGTGCAAAAACTTCTACACCAACATCCTGTATCATGTCCTTCATATTGTTTTCTTCCACTCGTTCTTCCCATCGCTATTCCATGGTGGAATGGACGACGTGTTTAGTTCGGAAAATTGTTGGAAAGTCTATTAATTCGCTGTGCCATGTCCATATTGTATAACTTCTAAGGAAACCATTACAAATAAGATGTTCCCTAACTTGAGTTGCATTCAACTTTCTCTCATTCAAACAGTTGACACAAGAGCATCTAAACTTCACCTCATCATATCTTCTACCCTCATAACGTTACGTAAATTGTATAAATTCCTCTACTCATTTCCCATACTCAGCACTGATGTGTGGTAAATTAATTCAATCTCGATCCATACGTATATATACTGAACTGAAATTGTGTGAACAATTTCAGTAATCTTTGAATGAATGTTCACGTCGCTAATGTAATAAAGGTGTGACCCTAAGAAGATACACTTTCTTTATTTTATTGGTACATATTAATTTTAAAAAAACATATCTTAAATTTCATGATATTTTGCCAGCATTTCACATTGGTCTTCAGGATACACAAAATGAAAGTGATTATCAACCACAATCAAAGATGCACCCAAAGATCAATACAAAACACGGTTGACAAATATTCATGAATTTTAAGATATGATATTAAAAACAAATATATATATATATATATATATATATATATATATATATATATATTAAAAA
>Ga0214545_1003245_pt1 | contig 31160 bp, 21 predicted proteins | sample CNSS4metaG_FD_160064 | JGI IMG/M metagenome (GOLD analysis project Ga0214545, IMG submission 160064) | Root nodule microbial communities from cowpea collected in UCLA plant growth center, Los Angeles, California, USA - CNSS4 | ecosystem: Host-associated > Plants > Roots > Nodule | place: USA...
TCGCCGGATGGATCAACACTAGTCAGATAGCAGCTGTCAAAGATGAAGATGAACCTGAAAGCTCGGGTTTTGTGCAGCCTTGCACTCCAAATGCACTACTCAACAATTGGGAGACTTTGGATCTACCTGTGATGTTTAATTTGGTTAAAATGTAATATTTTTAATTTATCCTACTACTTTACCCAGAGCTTTAAGATTCATGATTTAACGGGCTGACACCTTTTGCTTTATGCTTTGTGTGATAATCAATTTGTGTTTGCTACCTTCGTTATCTTTGTTTGCATTTTTCACTGTTGTTTGATTATTTATCATTTTTTATAAACTCAAATAATGCAGATATGATAATGAATGTTTATAAAAGCCAAAAGTGGCTAATGTTTCAAAATATAAATATATCAAAAATTCAAATCTTCAAAAGCCACATATGATCCCGCACTCCAATCTCAAGCGTCTCCTGGCTCACCTGTCAAATCATCTACTCCCGGATAATAAATCATCTGATCATCGCCACACACACACAGATAGGGTGAGCTATGCATATAAAAACAAAATTAAATATGATACCCATCCCAATAAAATTTTGATGATATATGTTAATTACCAATTATCCACCCCTGATCTCATATTCCTTCATGAGTCATATGCATGAAACTAGGTCCTGGGACTTTTACTGTGCTATGGGAAAGGGCTAGGCAAGTACGAGCAAGGATTGACATATCCTTTAGAGGTCACCGAGAAAAAGAATAAATATGACAATGGATACAAGCCTACTAGAGAGGATAAGAGGAGGTTGGCGGAAGAAAGGAGAGAGCGCGATGTGGCTCGAATCTAAGAAAAATAATTGGGGTTAGGAAAGATTCGCATCTGCAACATCAAAGATAGCGTCCACATCGCCGGATGGATCAACACTAGTCAGATAGCAGCTGTCAAAGATGAAGATGAACCTGAAAGCTCGGGTTTTGTGCAGCCTTGCACTCCAAATGCACTACTCAACAATTGGGAGACTTTGGATCTACCCGTGATGTTTAATTTGGTTAAAATGTAATATTTTTAATTTATCCTACTGCTTTACCCAGAGCTTTAGGATTCATGATTTAACGGGCTAACACCTTTTGCTTTATGCTTTGTGTGATAATCAATTTGTGTTTGCTACCTTCGTTATCTTTGTTTGCATTTTTCACTATTGTTTGATTATTTATCATTTTTTATAAACTCAAATAATGCAGATATGATAATGAATGTTTTGAAAATAACAATGTCGATATACCTAATTTTGAGCACCCTGTCGATAATATGGAAGATGATTATGAAGGTGATTCGGAACCCTCCCCCGGACTTATGAGATTAGTGGAACAAGAATCTAAGGAAATAAAACCCCATCAAGAAGATTTCGAAACACTTAACCTAGGCGAATGGGATGAGAAGAAAGAAGTGAAAATTGGCACTAGTATGAAGAAAGAAGTGAAAGAAGAATTGTGCACGTTGCTAAAGGAGTTTAGGGATGTGTTCGCTTGGTTGTACAATGATATGCCTGGTTTAGATACTGATATAGTGCAACATAAGCTTCCACTCAAGCCGGAATGTCCTCCAGTCAGACAAAAGCTAAGAAGGATGAAACCAGAAATGTCATTAAAGATAATAGAAGAAGTGCAAAAGCAATTTGATGCTGGATTTTTAGTTGTGGCAAAATACCCCCAATGGGTGGCAAATACTGTACCAATGCCCAGTAAGGATGGTAAAGTTCAGATGTGCATTGACTATCGAGATTTGAACTGTGCGAGTCCAAAAGATAACTTCCCGTTACCGCACATCGATACATTAGTGGATAATATAGCCAGGTTCTCACTATTTTCATTTATGGATGGCTTCTTAGGATATAATCAGATTAAGATGACACCTGAAGATATGTAAAAGACCACATTTATCACATTGTGGGGAACATTTTGCTATAAGGTGATGTCTTTCGGCGTTAAGAATGCTGTGGCAACCTATCAAAGAGCCATGGTGGCACTTTTTCATGATATGATGCACAAAGAAATCGAGGTTTATATAGATGACATGATCGCCAAGTCTAAGTCAGAAGAAGAACACATCCTCAACCTAAGGAAATTATTTGAGAGATTGAGGAAGTTTAAACTTAAACTAAACTTGGCTAAATGCACATTCGGTGTGAAATATGGAAAGTTGTTGGGTTTTGTTGTCAGTCAAAAGGGGATAGAAGTTGATCCCGACAAGATGTGTGCGATAATCGAAATGTATGCTCCTAGTACAGAAAAGGAGGTGCATGGTTTCTTGGGCAGACTGAACTACATTGGTATTGCGTAGTTAACCGCCACTTGTGAACCAATATTCAAGCTATTGCATAAAAATCAGGTTGTTTAGTGGAATGAAGAATGTCAGGCTGCTTTTGACAAAATTAAACAATATCTACAAGATCTTCCAGTGTTACGCACACCTGAACCGGGGAAGCCACTCATTATGTATTTGACTATACTCGATGAGTCAATGGGTTGTGTGTTGGGTCAACATGACAAAACTAGAAAAAGAGAGCATGCCATATACTACCTGAGCAAGAAGTTCACAGAATGTGAACAAAGATATTCGTTTTTAGAGCGAACTTGTTGCGCATTGGCATGGGCTGCCCATCGTCTAAGACAATACATGTTCAATCATTCTACCTGGTTGATATCAGAGACTGGCCCTATCAAGTATATTTTTGAAAAGCTTGCTCTTATTGGAATGATAGCCCAGTGGCAGATGCTATTGTCAGAATACGACATTGTGTATGTCACTCAAAAATCCATCAAGGGTAGTGCTTTGGCTGAATATCTGGCCCAACAACCCATTAACGATTACCAGTCGATGCAACTCGAATTTCCGGATGAGGACATCATGACCTTGTTTGAAGATGATCAAGAAGATCAGAACATAAAGACATGGACATTATTATACGACAAAGCTTCAACGTCATGGGACATAGTATAGGGTCAATACTAATATCTCTAGAAAATCAATACATTCTGATGACAACAAAGTTGTGTTTTAATTGCACGAACAATACCACTGAATATGAAGCATGCACTATGGGCATCCAAGCCACAATTGAGTTAAAGGCAAAACTTTTGAATGTGTATGGAGATTCAACGTTGGTTATCCATCAACTAAGGGGAGAATAGGAGACCAGGGATCAGAAGTTGATTCCCTACAAAGATTATATCATGGAATTGGTGAAGTATTTTGATTTCATTGAATTCCACCACATTCCGCGGGAGGATAACCAATTGGGATATGCCTTAGCTACCTTATCATTGATGTTCAAGATTAATCAGGATAGGGTATTGCCGATGATCCAAATGAAGAGCCACGAAGAGCCAGAATATTGTCATTTCACCGAAGAAGAGTTAAATGGTAAGCCGTGGTATTTTTATATTAAACACTATCTAAAAACCAGAGAATACCCTGAAAAAGCATCTGAGAATGATAAAAGGACGTTAATAAGGTTGGCTGCAAATTTTATCTTAAATGGGAATGTATTGTACAAGAGAAATCATGATATGGTTCTCCTCCGATGCGTGGATGCAAAAGAGGCCGAGTCAATATTGGAGGAAGTTCATGGAGATATTTTTGGCACACACATGAATGGACACTCGATAGCTAGAAAGATCTTGAGAGTTGGTTACTTTTGGTTAACTATGGAGAATGACTATTGCACACACATGAGAAAGTGCGAGAAATGTACAAAGTATGCAGATAATATCAATATGGCACCCACTACTTTAAACGTAATGTCTGCCCCATGGCCATTTTCAATGTGGGGAATAGATGTCATTGGAGCTATAGAGCCAAAAATCTCAAACGGACATCGCTCCATACTAGTTGCAATTGATTATTTCACTAAATGGGTGGAAGCTGCTTTTTACGCCAATGTGACTAGGAAAGTTGTGACTAAATTTATAAAAAGAGAGTTGATTTGTAGGTACGGATTGCCTAGCAAGATAATCACTGATAATGCCACCAATCTGAACAATCAAATGATGACTGAATTGTGTGAAGGATTTAAAATTCAACATCATAATTCTTCTCCTTATCATCCAAAGATGAATGGGGTGGTCAAGGCTGCTAATAAGAATATCAAGAAAATTGTACAGAAAATGGTGGTCATGTATAAAGACTAGCACGGGATGCTTCCCTTTGCTCTGCATGGGTATCACACCTCGGTACGTACATCGATTGGGGCAACACTTTTTTCTCTGGTGTACGGAATGGAGGCAGTACTACCCTTCAAAGTAGAAATCCCATCCTTACGAGTGTTAATGGAGACCCAATTGGAAGAGGCATAATGGGTTTAGACCTAATTTGACCAGCTTAATCTCATTGAGGAAAAAAAGGCTAGCAGCGGTGTGTCATGGGTAGTTATACCAAAGAAGGATGAAAAAAGCGTTCGACAAGAGGGTGGGCCTTAGAGAGTTCCATGAAGGCGATCTAGTCTTGAAAAAGATCTTACCTATACAAAAGGATCATAGGGACAAGTGGACTCCAAATTATGAAGGCCTGTATGTGGTGAAGAAAGCATTTTTTGGTGGGGCGCTAATTCTCGCAAGGATGGATGGAGAGGAGTTACTGTTACTAATCAATTCTGATGTGGTTAAAAAATTCTATGCATGATGATTCCTTGATAAGAGGTGTTACTAAGGGATATTGATATTGACTCCAAATTTTGTTGTATTCTACTTTGTTTTTCATTCAATAAACACTCTTTGGTTTTCCTCCATAAATTTAAAACAATGGATGTCACGTTGAGTTCGTAAAGAGAATAATAAACAAATAAAAAAAGGGAATAAAAGCATATGCATATCAACGAGACATCACAGGTACATTCATTATGAGCAGACTCGCTTTTGGAGGGTGTCGTGGAAGAAAAAAAATTAATAAATAAAAAGAAAAAACATCATATGAATTTTAATCATGCATTCATGCATCCTCACCACATTACATCATTTGTCTAAAAATTGGGTCTCAACGATGCTAAGCATTCAAGCAATGTTTATTAACACATCAAAATCGAACTTCGGGTTCTCCTTTCAGATATAAACCCTCTCCAATGGAATGGTCATTGATATCATTATGTTTACATTAAGGCCTTTTCCGATGAATGGTCATTGATTTCTTTGTTACATTAAGGCCTTCTCCAACGGAATGGTCATTTATTTCTTTTTTCACGTCAAGGCCCTCTCCAATGGAATGGTCATTGATTTCTTTGTTACAACAAGGCCCTCTCCAATGGAATGATCATTGATTTCTTTGTTACTACAATGCCCTTTCCGATGGAATGGTCATTTATTTCTTTCTTCACATGAAGGCCCTCTCCAATCGAATGGTCATTGATTTCTTTGTCACAACAAGACTCTCTCAAATGGAATGGTCATTTATTTATTTCTTCACATCAAGGCCATCTCCAATGGAATGGTCATTGGTTTTTGTCACATTAAGACCCTTTCATATTATCTAACAAACTCTAAGTAAAAAGGGGCAGCTGCCAACACTATATTTTGTCTGGGTTATAATGTATTTTTTTTTTCATTTTCTTTTCCCTTATCTTATTTAACTTTTATTTTGTTTTTTTTATCTTTTTATCTTATTCTACTTTTATTTTATTTTATTTTATTTTATTTTATTTTATTTTATTTTATTTTATTTTAATTTTAATTTTAATTTTAATTTTAATTTTAATTTTAATTTTAATTTTAATTTTAATTTTAATTTTAATTTTAATTTTTATTTGTATTTTTATTTGTATTTGTATTTGTATTTGTATTTGTATTTGTATTTGTATTTTTATTTGTATTTGTATTTTTATTTTTATTTTTATTTTTATTTTTATTTTTATTTTTATTTTTATTTTTTTTTATTTTTATTTTTATTTTAATTTTTATTTTAATTTTTATTTTTATTTTTATTTTTATTTTTTATGGTTTAATTATGCCCTTGGTTCCCATTTTGGAGTCAAAATCTCAAAATGGTACCCAAAATCTTGATTTTTTGAATTTTTTTTGAATTTCTTTTTTGAATTTTTTTAAAAAAAATCAAAAAATTGCCACATGTCAATCTGTCATTGTGCCACGTGGTAGTGACAGAGTGACGTGGCAGTGATAGTCACACGTGTCAGTATTACGCCAGGTGTCATTTCCTTAGTCTCAATTTGGTCCCTTTATTTTAATTAGTCTCAATTTAGTCCCAATTTTTGTAAAAATTTGTAATTTTGTCCCTCTCCAAATTGAAATCAAATTTAATTTTATATAAGTCGGGTTTTGTGGCTGTATATAAACCCTCTCCATCTGCTCCCAACACATTTTGTTTACAATTTTATAGTACCCCTCTCAACTTATTATATACACTCAATTATACCCCAAAATGACCTTTGGTGCACACACCCGCTAAAGTGTCCACCACCCCCAATTCTAAAGAGAAAAACTCAGTCCACCAATCCAAATTCGCACAGAAAAATACCCGCGACATCCCAGGGCATAACTTGCAGAAAACACCACAATTTTACTTTCTGCTCTGATGCGCCGCCTGGCAGCGTTCTTGGTGCCGCCGGACAGTTCATACCCATTTTGGGTTCTGTGACATTTTCCCACATGAATAATGATTCACAGACATTGCCAATTCAACCCACGCACAAAACTATCAGACTTGTGAGTGCACACAACTTCCATGTTTCCTAACCTAATCAGGTCAACGTCAATTCCACGAAAACATTGCACCAATCACAAAGGTATCCATGTTTTTCAATCCCAATCTCACATGAACCCCAACCCCTAATTTCCACGATGATCCACCCAATTTTCTACCAACTTACGCATTTACAGATAACAAATTTAGCATACCAATTATTCTCACATCATAAAATTACTCCAGACATTCAAACATCACCACAGAATCCAAAAATCCGCAGAAACTGAACAAAACAGTTTGTGCCGCCTGGCAGGCAGAGCCTAGTCGCCAGACGGTGCATACACGAACCCAGTATTTAACTCTAGAGGCATGAGCCGCCTTACGGGCCTTCAACGCCGCCAGGCGGTTTCTGGGAATTTCCAGAAAATGCGAAAAGTGACAATCTCCATCTTACACATTCCAATAAGTCCAGAACAGCATGAAAACATATGCAAAACATAAAACACACAAAATGAACTCCCCTAACCTGAATTAAAGCTTTCCCCGAGTATTCTTCTACTTCTTTCCTTGAACTCAAAATGACCTCAAAGCCAAAAAAATAGAGTTTCATTTGGGTCCTCCAAGGTTTGAGCCCACAGTCATGCACATACCAACTCAATGCCTAACCATTCAACCAATTCATATTTCATACTAATCAATATAATTCAATTATTATAAAACTCCACCACACGTTTAATATACATAAAAATAATACCATTTAATAATACACAAAAATAGCATACATAGGACTCAAACCCAAGTCCTCTCACACAATCAAAGTACTCTCAACCACTTGAGCTAGTACTTTTCCACGTCATAATACTCCGCATTTATTACCTTAAAGGTTCTCTTTACCCACATTTATTAAATAATTATTTAATTACTATTTAATTTTTTTCCGGCTCTTACAAGGATCTCATGGAGAAGAAGAGAACTCGCGTCAGGGAACAACCGCCGACGGTGACTCTAGCTCCAGCTATGGCCGATGATGGTAGGGGTTCTTGGTGCTCGCACGAAGGTGATTTGAGTCGCACCGGAGAGGAGAGGGTAGTTCGCACATCTCCGAGCTTTCATTGTCAACATCGATTGCTGTCGCTGGCAAGCCTGGTGGCGTTGTGGCGCGGCAGCGCGATGTGGTGGCATGTCGTGGTAGTGTAGTGGCTGCGGATTGTGCAATGAAGAAGGCAACATATGAGAGGGGAAGAAATAAACATATTGGGAATTATAACTTCTTTTATAAGAAGCAAATCCAACAATTTCTTTTTCTTTTATTTCTAAAATTGAAATTTATTTTTCAAAATTTCTTCTTCTTCAAGAGATTTTTCAAAATTACTTTGCAAATCCTTAAAATTGGATTTTAATTTCTTGTGAGCAGTATCTAATTTACTAGATTTGACAAGTAATTGTTGAAATGCATCACAAAGATCATTATTATCATTTTCATTGCAAGTAGAACTTACCTCACTGTCAGAATCATCATGATTAGCCATCAAATAGAACTTTGCTTCTTCATTATCATAAATCACTAGAATTTGATGTGCTTGAGGCATTATCTTCCCATGCTATGTATGCCTTTTTCTTAAAAAATTTCATGCCCTTCTTTTCTTCGCTTTTCTTTGAATTTGGACAATCAGCTTTGACATGTCTTGTTTCTCCACATCCATAGAACTTGAAGTTTGAGGATGATCCTTGATTCTCCTTCTTATTGCTCTTGAATTGATTTTTACCTTTGGCCTTCATGAATTTTGTAAACTTCTTAATCATTAGACTCAGATTCTCATCATCATTAGAGTCTTCTTCTTCCTTTTGCTTTTTGCCTTTGATAACTTCAGATTAAAAGGCAATATTTTTCTTTCTTCCAAGATCTTCTTTTTCATTTAATCAATTCAAGCTCGCGCTCTCTTAGCTTTCCAAATAGAGCCGCCATTGTCATTGTTGCAAGATTTTGTGACATCTGTGATGGTCGTCACCTTTGGCTGTCAAGTCTTGTTCAAGGATTTAAGAATTTTTATATTCAATTCATCAGTGTCAAAAGTTTTACCTAGACCTGTGAGATGATTGACGATGTGTGTAAATCTTTTCCGCACATCATAGATGGTTTCTCCTTGTTACATACGAAACATTTTGTATTCTTAGATCAAGGAGTTCTTGCGTGCCCTTTTTACATCGTATGTTCCTTCATGTGTCACTCGCAAAATTTCCCACATATCACGTAAAATGAAATCCTGTAAAATTCATCAAGGGTTAAAGCAAATGAAATAATATTTCTAGCTTTAACATCGTACTAAGCCCGTCTATTTTCATTTGCAGTCCATTGTGAAACTGGCTTTGGTTCCTGCACATCATTAACAACATTAACAGACACAAATAGTCCATTTAACACTGCATCACAAATACCTTTATTAACAGATTCTAGAAAAATTTGCATCCTAACTTTCCAGAAAGGATAATTTTCGCCAGTAAAAAAAAGAGGCTTGTTGATAGACGCGCCCTTAGTAAAGATTTGATTTTGTCCAACCATTTTCGAAAATTTTGAAAAACTATCAAAGCAAGCTCTGATACCAATTGTTGGTATTGCGCAGCAGAATGTTTAGCATTTGGACAAAAACCAAGAGGGGTGAATTGATTTTTAATATTAAAATTAATACTTTAAAAAATTTCTGAAATTTTACCGAGTAATTTAAATATCAATTCCTTTTAAAAGCAATAGTAGATAAAATAAAGAGATAGAGAAGAAGAATTGACACAGATATTTATACTGGTTCAGATCAAAAGATCCTACGTCCAATTGTTAATCTCTTCAAATAAAGAGATTAAGTCAATCACTAAAAAATATCAGATTACAATCAGATAACAAAAGAATAAGGAAAGAAAACACCTATCTTGAAGACCCAAGAGATGAACAACCTTTCTCTCAATCACACAAAGAACTTTACCTAGCTTTCCTAGCAATAGCAGCAACACTCAATCTCCTAGAAACCCTCTTAGGAAAAGTTATCGCTCTACCCACACTAGGTTTTTCAAAGCACTTTTGAGAACACTCAGAGAACTCTCTTGGCAGTCACAACACTATCACTCTAGCTTCTTAAAATGGTTAGTTCAAAGTAACTCTGATGTTCCTTAAATAAGGGTTTCAAAAATTAGGTCAAAAATTGAACAACCACGTTAAAACTGACAGGAATAATCGATTATCGGGATAATCGATTATCACTAGTGATAATCGATTATTCCAGTGCTTTTTCAAAAAAATTGAACTCATCTCAGGATAATCGATTATCCTAAGTGATAATCCATTATCACATTGGTTTTTACAAGAATGCAAGAGTTATGATCTGGCTGTTGACTCTAAGCTATTCTAAGCACTTTAAACATTTTACAAGATAACTTTAAACATAAAACACTTGTCTTCATACTGTCTTCCAGATGGCTTTTAGGTTTCTTTTATCATCATCAAAATCTTGCTTCAACATTTTAACTTGTCTTATGTTTTTGCCAACACAAACGCCACAAGCAAACTTATATGAGAAACTTATGTTTAAATAAAGAAAACATAATCTTAAAAAATTATACTTAAATAAAGAATAACACAGGTTAAAAATAAATTTAGAACCCATATAACAACATAAATATGATAGTATTTACAAGTTCAACTCTCTTTCCATTGAAGACAATGGTCTCCTTTTAAGGAATTAAGTTTCAGTTTAACTTTATCCATGGTTCCTTTGAAGTAGCAAGCACAGAGAGGTACTTTAAACAAAGAAACTCACATATATTTGAGGAATAATAAGTCTATAAGAGTTTGTGCTTGAGAATTAGATTAACTAATACTGATTCGTAATCATATTGAATAACAAAAGGGATAAAATAAATGTGATAAGAGACGATACTAAAATAAAAGAGACACATCATTTCATTTATATGTTTTGAAAAATTCTTAATTCTTGTGCAATGTGAGCATATATAATTATGCTAACCAAAGCATAAAAACAATATATATCTTTCTTCTAAGAAAACCAATAATGTATTGAATCATGATATTGTTACGCAACATCCCTAGAATTAGAGATAATCACAATTGTGATTTGTTCGGTCTTACCAACACCTATCTTTTTTTATTTCAATTTATATTTACACTGCCTTAACTTTTACACAAGTTATATACTAGTACTTTTTTGTTTGTTTAATCAATTCGAGAACAAAATAAATTTTACTACATCATGAGGGCCATTAACCAAAATAAATGTCAAACATATTACATTACATAAAATTTTTCAAGTAAAATACTTAAAAAAGAAAGGTATACTAGACATGAATCAACTTTACCATATTAGTAATATAGTCCTTATAAATGTCTTTCAAACTAAGATGTTTCATGTCTCTTTACCACGCTCCCAAATTCACTTACTAGAATCTCTCCTACTCAATCAAAATGATTCCCAAAATATTCTACTTCAATGAGTATAGTTCTTAATTGGCACAACCCCCCAACTTATATATATGTAGAACTTTTTGTCTTCTTATCACTTAATTCATAGTCATGACATTTACCAATATATCTAAAACAATGTTATAGGCATTAATGGTTTACATTTGAATCCTTAACTATTTTTGCACTTGATATTTTAATCATCCTCATCTCATGAATCTTCAAGGACACAATTCACATGCTCATAGTTAGAGGAATAATGATTCATGACCATAGTTTGGTAAGTGATATTTATTTCTCCTTCATGTGGATTGTGATATTGAAGATTGATCTGATGAGGATAATAATGACAACATGAAGTTGTGAAAATGGTTGAAGATGTGTTGTTCGCCAATATGCCTATAACATATGTTGAACTTAAAAAATTTTATAAGCAAAGTATTTATATTTTAACATATGTAAATCCTTTCTTTTCCTTTAGAAATTTTGCTTCATTAAAAGAAACCAAGCTAGCCTTTCAAGCATAAAAAGAAACAGAACCTTGTCTTCCTCTCATGAACTCTCTCTCAACATTTGCTCCTTTCTCCATTTCAGCTCAACCTTGATTTTTCCCCTTTCCCTTATGATTTTCATCCTTTCTTGAAACTGATCCCATAATTGGGATCACCTCGGAGTCCTATTAAAATCCATCCGAACATTTCCTTCCTCCACCTTGAATTCGGATTTTATAATTCGGAAACCATCTTCGGGTTTCTTCGTTGTCCTGGTATTTGATTGCATTTTGATGTGTTTGATTGATGAGTGTACTAAATTGGAGTGGTTGTGTTGTTTTTGGTTTGGTTTTGCAAGCTAAAATCATTGAAAATTTTCTATTCTAGCTTAAGCGAGATCAGTCGCGCCCAAACGAGAAAAATATAGCTTAAGAGAGAATAGCATCACTCTGCTCTTTGTTCGAGTTATCGCTCAAGCGAAAATTTCTAGCTTAAGCAAGAGCCTTCTAGCTCAAGCGAGAGAAATATAGCTTAAGCAAGAATGCTGCAGAATTTAAATTCCTTACCTTTAACATGTGATTGACTAAGTTAATTTTAAAAATATGAGGTATGAAGCTATGCATGAATAATATTGGTATTTGAGACTTGACTTGGTATGTTTTTGTAAAATATATGAATATGAAAATATGATTAAGGATGTATATGGTTGTGAATTGAGTCCTAAGGAAGTGTGATGGTTTTAAGAGAATGAAAGTGGATCTTAATGGAATGGAATGAGAAAAGTTGATTTGAATTGTTTGTTGTATGAGGGTTGTGCTTCTAAGGAAGAAGTGAAAATCCTTGCTAGTAGAATGTTATGCATTGGCTAGGGATATGTGTTGGTCAGAAGCTATCCCATACTTTACTAGGTTTACAAACTCATATAGAGTGTTGTGGCCTAGGTGGTAAGAGTTGAAGGAGGTTATTATGGTGGGATTAGGGGTGGGACCACTAATCTGGAGATGCCATAACTAACTTACCCTGTTCAAAGGCAATTGATTTATGTTTGTTAGGCCAAGTGGAGCCAGGGCCTTTGTCGTATTCCACTTTTATGACAGATGCACAACATCTTATGTCGGAGTCAATGCATAGATTCAGATAATTTATTTTAGAGAGTCTGAAACTATATGTTTGGTATTTTTTTATGAATTTTGAAATATGCTATTTTATGATGTAATAATTTTAATTGTTATATGATTATTTCTTTTATAAATTAGCTTACCCTTGTACTTTGTATCTTGTGTTGTTTGTCTTTCTTTTGCTATAATCATGGGAGCAGATGACGTTGTAGGTTTAGAGGCACCTTTAGAGGATGAGGAACCATCGCTTAGATTAGTGAAAGGTTTTTGGGAGTTATAGTAAGTGCTTAACCTTTGTATAAAGCTTGGTTGGTTTTAGTTGATTTGTATAAATGATATATTTTTATAGTTTGAACTCTTCAAGGACTGTATTAATATACTTTTTATTTTGTTAATCTGTCTTTGAATATTATTATGAAATGTCTTATTTTATTAGTTTTATACTCGTAAAATGGGATGTTACAATATATATATATATAAGAAACATTTGTTTAAGTCCGTATTTTGATCTCAACAGTTTGATGTGGACTTAATTGGGATGCAGACTTATGAAATTTTAAGAGTCATATATATATATATATATATATATATATATATATATATATATATATATATATATATATATACATACATATATATACATACATATATATATATACATATATATATATATATATATATATAAAACAAATTGTAACATAATATAAAATCAAATGACTTTACAAAAGATAAAATTAATAATTTTGTGACTTTATTTTTAGAAAAAATAATGTAAAGTCATTTGATTTTATATTCACTTATAAATTTAAATTATTTATATTATATACCAAAATGAATCCATAATTTTTATATTCTCTTCATTTGTAGCAAATTTCTCCTTCATGAAATCCAACGCAAATCTTTTGTCTTTCATGTGGATTTTGAATATTTCTATGTTATTATCATTTTTATCACACAAACTTTATTTTCAAAGGAGACCTTATAACCTCACTAGTGCATTAAGGGCTTTTGGCCCCGGTTGTTTTTTATATTCTGCCCCGGTTTCAGAACCGAGGCATATTGGGGCAAGGCAAAAAAGGGTGGCTTTTGACCACAGGTGTCAACAGAAGCCATATGGGTACTTTTTTGCCTCGGTTCTCTGAGGACCCGAAGCCATAGGGGTACTTCGCTCGCGCCACCATTATCACTATTGTGCTCGTCCTCGTCACCGAGATCGTCGGCAAACACTGTCGCGGCCAAACCTTCATCAGCACAGAACGAGCAACCCATCGCGACGCTCAGACCCATGGTGTGCTACCACTACACGGTCTGGATGCGGCAACGACAAACCACCATGAACCAGTAGAGCCAAGAGATCCAGCACCTCCATCGCTGTTCAAAGCAGAACTGCAAGCCACCATCGCGGGCAACCCCACCACTATGACCACCAAATCATGCCTTTGTCGCAAGTCGCGAGCACGCCTCCTCCGCCAATAACGAACCAAACACCACCGCATGAGAAAACGAAGACGAGAATGCCTCTACCGTGCGCAGAGTGTTCGCGCAAGGACGAAGGTGAACTCACGAATTTGGGAACCTAAATAGGTCATATGGCCTCGGTTCAATTAATAACCGAGGCCTAAAGTCCCTTTATGGCCTCGGTCAATAAAGACCCGAAACCAAATGTGACGGCGCTGGTGACATTTTTGAAATTAGGGTTAGTTAGGGTTACTAGGCTGGCTTATAGGCCTAAATTCTTTTTTAACTGAGGCCTTAAGTCCCTTTATGGCCTCGGTCAATAAACACTCGAAGCCAAAAGTGTTGACGCTGATGGCATTTTTGAAATTTTGGTTACTGGGCTGCCTTATAGGTTTCGGTTCTTTTGTAACCGAGGCCTAAAACCTCTTACTGCACCGATTTTGCACATACCCGAGGCAATATAGTTGGACGAAATTGCAGAAATGCCACCGCCTCCTTATAGACTTCGATTCTGCTATAACCGAGGCCTATAAGGCGAAGTAAAATGTCAAATCTGCACTAGTGCCTTTCTCTAACATTTGAACAACACTTAACAGATTCTGAGTAATCTTAGGAACATATAAGACATCAAAAATTATTTTAATACCTGAATGAGTTTTAATTGAAATTGTTCTTGTACCTTTCACAATAAGTTGTTCTCCATTCCCAATTCTTTCCTTGGAAATATTTGATTTGTTGAGCTCACTGAAAAGTTCTCTATCATGAGTCATGTAGTTTGTGCAACCACTATCTATAATCAAATATTTTGTAGATTGGTTGGTTGTGACACATGATGTTGTAAGAAGTAGTTCCTCCTCTGATTTATCCTCCACAATCTGAAAATCTTCTTGAGAATCTTGGGATTTGCATACTTTTTCCACATGTCCCAATTGACTACATTTGTGACATTTGACATCTGGCCTCCACCAACACCAGTTGGGTTGATGACCTTTTTTCTTGCAATAGGGACAAGATGGAAAAACTTGTGTGTTGTTGTATTTGCTCCTTTTATTGTTCTTAACTATAAAAGCATTCTCTTTAGTGTGATTTAAAACACCTTCAATCTACGCATGATCTTCTCTCATCAATTTCCGTTATTCTTGTTCTTGCAAGACATGTATCACCTCTGTCAAAGTAATTGTGGACAGATCTTTTGTGTTTTCTAAGGAAGCAATAAATGTTTCATATCTTTCTAATACCATCACCAGAATTTTCTCAACGAATCTGGAATCTGGAAACTCCTTTCCCAACAATTTTATCTTGTTAACAATACCCAACAATTTGTTTGAGTATTCTTTGATTGTCTCTAACTCTTTCATCCTTTGCATCTTGAACTCCCTTATCAAGTTCAAAACTTTCATGCCTCGAATATTCTCGTTCCCTTCATATTCCCAAATTTCTTTGGGAGACTTTAGAGTCATGATACTAGTCATAATCATTTGTGAAACATCTGCGAACAAGCATGCCTTTGCCTTTCTCGTCTTTTTGTGTTTGTGCGCTTTGATTTGATCCACGATAGAATTTTCAGGCAAGGGAACATCATCTTCCTCCATGACTGTAACGTCCCTACTTGAAATTACTTAATTAAAATAAATAAATAAGAATTGAAAATCAAACGTCATAATTTTATTATTCCCAAACACGGGAAAATTTAAAATATTTTTCGACACACCATAATTTAAACAAAACTAAGTAATAATGTTATTACAAGTTCCAAAATCTGACAAAATAGTGAAAAACATAATAAATATCCCAAGCTCAAAGTCCCCCATGCTAGCCCTCTCTCTCTCGCTATGCATCAACAACATCACCTGGAATATCATCTGCTTCCGTGTGACAAGTCACGCGATCATCGCAAAACACAAACAAAAACAGGGAACTCATAATAAATTAACACATAAGTTAATAATATGAAAACATCCAACTAATTTGGTCTAGTTAGTTATTGGCCAAGTCCTTAATACCTCAAGGCTTTTCAACCTTCAATTCACACAAATAGTTAACCTTGGACTCAGGATTTATGATGCTCACACGAATCTGCCCGCTCGTGGTCCTGCCTCTACTAACCTCTCCGCTCGTAGTCCTGCTCTACGGACCTACCACCTATAGTCCAACACACGTGATCCATAAGCTATGAACCTCCCTGCTCGCAGCATCTCTCAAGTGTAAGCACAGAACATACGAACCTACCCGCTCATATCCCCACACGAAAGTATTAGGATATGAACCTCCCCGCTCATATCATCATGTGTTCACCACCATCCATGAACCTACCCGCTCATGGCACAACATCTCCTGATCCAAGTCTCATATCATTACGTACAAATAACACATGCAACCACTACCTACAATGCTATCGCTTGGCGCAGCCTAAGGGCCACCAAGTATAAAACCTGTGCAGACCGCCTGGTGAGACAGCCTCGTCACCAAGCGCCAAGCTCCAATCAGACCCACTATTTTAAGGTCTATCACCTGGCGGATCACACCTTGCTGCCAGGCGCCACACGTTGCAAGAACATCCCTGCTGCTCTTATCGCCTAGCGGACACTCGTAGGTCACTAAGCGCCATACCAGTAGCGCAGTTCTGCTAGTTTTGGCACATGGCATGGATTGTTCTGTAATATGAATTATGTATAAATGAATTAAGGTTTGTTCACAGTTTAATGTCTGGTTTCAAATACCATGCCACTTTATTCATGATTCAATTCCTTCTACCTTGCTTCACAACCTCTTATATTCAAGACATAATATTCATCCATAAGCCTCTTATCTTACCTCACATGTTAGTCTAACTTATGGCCACCACACCCAACCAGTATTTCAGCTCTAGATAGCCCATTGTGTTCCCCCCGGCTATGCCTGCACCATATCTTTACCTTGAATATTCCTCAATTAACTTATTTAGTCTTTAACCCTCCATAATGAGATTATCAAACGCCTCAATATCCTTTCTTAATTACATTATCTTTTCCAATGCCTAAACTGACCATTACATTATTCTTTTATCCCATTTTCAATTACTATTTTAATATTAATTCACACCTATACATTACATAAACACACCAACATATCCTATTCCTTACTCATTCCAAATAACCGAAATTTACTTTCCTTATTCTCATCAACACGAATTTGCATTCTAATCACAACACACACCCTTTGCATCCCAAAGAACCATATGCTACAACTGGAAAATTTCCAGTTATCGCCTGGTGGCAGATTATGCGCTGCTAGGCGGCATATCAGATTCTTTCCCTATCCCTTCGATAATCCCTAATCTGTCCCAAGCCAATCTCATCGTGCAATTAGGCCAAATTCATAGGTACTCGAGGAACGTGTTACACAAGTCATGTTTACAATTCATATAACCATTAACACTGATAATCAGAATCACCATTGTTTTCTTTCAAAACAAAATCTTGCATTTCATAATTCCACATCATACCACATCTCCAATTGCATTTAATATCAGTTAACTACCATCATAGTATCCCTCATGGCCAATGCTCCACCAGAAATTTTAAGGCATCGAAAGTACATCAAAAATAGCCAAAACACACAAATTACACGTGTGTTGCCTGACGGGTCTTCAAAGTCGCCAAGCGGTTCATAACAAAACCCAGTAAATTGGCAGAAAATGACGCGTCGCTTGACGACATACACCTGACCGCTAGGCGGTTTCCGGTTTTTGGGCAGAAACCTAGAAACTACGAAAAACAGCGTAAAAGGAGAGGGAATTTCATGCAATAAGTCATGACAATGTTAAACACGGTATTCACGAATCAAAACAGATAAGAATAACTCCACTTACCTGGAAATCCTTACTCCAAATGGTCTTCTAACCTTTTCTTTATGATGTCCAAGAACCTTCCTTTCGTAGTCCAAAATTTTCAGCTTTCACTCTTGCAAAAGCATTTATGATAGCTTTGTAAAACCTCTCCTTCCAGCACCACGAAAATGCAGTCCCTAACTCTCCTCAAATTCCCTTCTCTCCCTAATTTACTACTCCCTTAATCACCATTTACTACCCCAAACGAAATTAATAAAAAATATGCTTAATGACTAATTTTTTATGTTAATGGCCATTCAAAGACCATTATTGGCTACCTTCCCAGCCTACTATGTTGTTCTTCTTGCAGCTAGGGTTTCCTCTGGCCTTTCATATTCATGCCAAAAGAAAATTTGGCAAAAAGAAAATTTAATTCGTTCTTAACAAGGTTTGAACCTATAACCATTCAATCACAAAGCAAGTGCACAACCAATTCAACCAATTCATTTTCCATGATAATTCCTATACTTTTAGGATTACATTATAATTAATCACATTCAAACATAACCTTAAAATAATACACATATTAAAATAATATAGGACTTGAACCCAAGTCCTCTTGCACACAATCAAGTATTTTTCACCATTTGAGTTATACTTTTCCACATCATAACACTCCACATTAAATACCATAAAGGCTCCTACCATCCACATTTATTAAAAAATTATTTATTTAATTATTTAAATTCCTCGTATCTTACAACGACTTCCCATAGATCTAGCCCCTCTAGATATGTTTGCATCCTTACCGCCCATAGATCATAACTTTCACCATCAAAGAGTGGAATAGTTACGTGTGACATATTTCCTTCAATTCTACCAGTAGTAAGAACCAGGCTCTAATACCATTCTTTGGATTTTTAGGGCTTTATGAAATATGAAAGATATGAGATATATGAGAGAGATATGTAATATGTTATATGGAGGAAGATGTTTTTGTATTTTATTGATATACCCTATATATAGAGTAAAATGTAACATAATATCAGCTGTAAAATATTTATAATATCTCACTCTTAATTTAAAATAGTAACTAATTTCTAAAACTGAAACATTTCTAAAACTGAGAAATTTCCTAGAAACTAATTTAAATAAAAAAGATATTAAGTAATATTCTCAACAAAATATTATAACAGAAGAATGAGTGTAGAAGGGGTGTTCGACCCGCTCGTAGGTGGGTTTTGTGGTTGAGAACCATTATGAGAATTTTTGTGCCAATGAAAGATTCTTTACCAACACTTGAGAATTTTCCTTGATTGGCAAACCATCCTGCCTGACCAAGATGTTCTTGTCGCGTAATCGGATATTAAGTTGTAACTGTTAATTTTTGCCGTGTTGTAAGTTATTTTCTTGTCCTTTCATGTTTTTTTTATCTACCGTCACAAAAAAAAAACCCAATTAAATACTAATTATATCGTGGTAGGATTCCTTTTTTGGTGTCCATATTTACTTACTCCTAATTTACCCTTTATAATATAATTATATATTTATTTTTTAAAAACTAACAATTATTTTTATATGTTTTCTATAAAACTATTCTAATAGTTTTTTATTTTCATTCACTAACAATTATTTTCTCCATTTATCCCACTTTGTTCTTAATAAATATAAATTAACTTTGTATATTAACTTATCAGGTGATGATATTGTAATATTATTAAATTAATATACAAAATAAATTTATATGTATTAAAAAAATGAAATGAATGAAAAAAATGAGAACATTGTTAGGAAATAACGCACATTTTCTATAATCAAATTTATGGAAACAATATAAATGCGGAATAATCACACACAATATTGATAATGAAGTTCAGCCAATTATGCCTACGTCTTCGTGTTGCTACAGATCTTTTATATGAAAGAGAAAATTACAAAACAAGTGTTTATAAAACACTTGATTCACAACTCCATCAACCTAGAAAAATAAAATATTTTCTTTTCTCTCTCTTATCTCTCTTTTCTCATTATTGGAATTCATAATAAAATTTTTGTGCCAATGTATTTATACTTAACACAAATGTATACAATCCTCACATTTTTATTTTTCTTATAATTATGCTATCCTTCCAATTTAGTGGTTTTAATTTTTATCTCTTAAAATATGCTTTTACACCTAAACTAAGTTGTCCAATTCCAACAATCTCCTGCTGGAAGACTAATTTCAATTTTTCTTCACACCTTGATCAATTTGTTCTAGAAGGAAATGTTGAATTCTTGGCCAGATGTATTGCATTCTAACTATCACTATACAAAATACTCTTTTGGATAAATCCTAACTCAGTCAACAGACCTTGAAGCCATATTAATTCTTTACTAGCTTCGGTTACTGCTACATACTCAGCCTCTATAGTGGATAAAGCAAGAATCTTTTGAATTCGTGGCATCCAACTAATAGTTGTAGTACAAACAATAAAAATGTAATCAGTGGTACTTCTTCAGTGATCAACTTCACCTCCAAAGTTTGCATCTACGTAACCCTGTACTTTTAATTCTTCTTTGACTAAAGCACAAACACTTCTATGGTGTACCTCGTAGATACCTCAAAATCCATTTAACTACTTCTCAATGAGCCTTACTTGGATTTGAGATAAACCTGCTAACAACTCCCACTGCATGGCCAATGTTTGGCCTTGTATAGACCATCGCATACATCAAACTTCTAATAGCTGAGGCATATAGAACCGTAGCCATGAATTCTCTTTCTTCATCTGTCTGAGGTGATTGTTCGTTGGATAAACGAAAATGACTAGCCAAATGTGTGCTAACTCCTTTGGCATTTCCCATGTTAAATCTATGCAAAACATGGTTGATGTACTCTACTTAAGATAACTGCAAAATTCCTTTTTGTTTATCTTTTGTCATTTTCATTCCAAGGATCTTCTTCGCTGGACCCAAGTCCTTCATGTCAAATTCTTTTGACAATTCTATTTTCAAGTTTTTAATTTTATCCATATCTGAACCTGCTACTACCATATCATCAACATAAAGTAACAAAATGATATAACTAGATTCATATCTCTTGAGGAAATAAAAATGGTCAACATTGCACTTCTTGAAACCTTCCTTGTGCATGAAGCTTTCAAACTTCTTATACCATTGTCTTGGAGCTTGTTTGAAACCATACAAGACCTTCTTTAATCTGCACACCATATTATTTTCCCCTTCTTCTGAGAAACCTTCAAGTTGATACATGTAAATTTCTTCATCTAAGTCTCCATGACGAAATGCAATCTTTACGTCTAATTGCTTTAGGTGAAGCTCTTCACTAGCCACAATACTTAACATAGTCTTGATAGTATTGAGTTTCACAATTGGAGTAAATATTTTAGGGTAGTCAACTCCTTCTTTCTGTTGAAATCCTTTGACAACCAATCGGGCTTTGTATCTCCTGGAGCCATCATGCTCATCCTTTACTCGATACACCCATTTATTGTGAAATGTCGTTTTCCTCGTAGGCAACTCTACAAGTTCCCATGTCTAATTGAATACTAAGGACTTCATCTCATCTTTCATAGCAAGCTCCCACTTACTAGCATATGAAGTCTGACATGCTTCCTTATAATTTTCAGGTTCCTCTTCATCACTTAATAATATATAATTTAGGTATTTCTTGTTAAACTTATGAGGTCGAGAAGACCTTCTCAAAACAGGAATTTGAGTAAAAGGCTCTAGTGTGTCAAGTTGTTGGTCATTGTTATTTTCAATTGAGTCCTCTGGTTGAGGAATATCAATTATAAGGGTTTTAGGGACATCATCCACTTCTACATACATTGGACAACTCTTTTTAAAGTTTCCAGTGTATGTGTTGTCCTTATCCTTGTACATTACTGTTTCATTGAAGATCACATCTCTACTACGGATAATCTTTATATTTTCATTATCCCATAAACGGTACCTAGACTCATCTTTACCATAACTGATGAAAGTGCACTTCTTCGATTTAGGATCAAGTTTATTCCTTTCGTTGATCACTAATGTGCACATATGTTGCACAACCAAAAACTCTAAGATATGAGAGTTGTATATCTTTTCCAGTCCATACCTCTTCTGGTATTTTGTGCTTCAGTGGTACCGATGGACCTCAGTTAATTAGGTAACTTGTTGTGTTAACTGCTTCTGCCCAGAACTGCTTTGGTAAGCCTGATTGCAAACGCAAGCTTCTGGCTGTTTTAGTCAATGTTCGATTCATACGCTTAGCTACACCATTATGTTGAGGCGTACTTGGCACGATCCTCTCCATCCTGATGCCGTGCTCATAACAAAACTTCTTAAATCTATTGTCTTCATATTCACCACCATTTTCTGTTCTAAGCTTTTTGATCTTCAATCTTGTCTCATTTTCTACCATGGCTTTCCAAATTTTGAAAGCATCAAATACTTCTGACTTGTTTTTTAGAAAGTAAAGTCACACCTTCCTAGAGTGATCAGCTATAAAAGTCACAAAGTATTGTTTCCCACCAATAGATGGGACAGTCGTCGGTTCCCAAACATCAGAGTGGACAAGCTCAAGTCTCTCTTTCTTTCGAGTTATTCTACTTGTCTGAAAGCTAACTCTTTTCTACTTTCCAAGTATACAATCACATGTCAATTTCTACTTACTGAAGACCTGGTAGTTTATGTTTTGAGTGCATGATCTTCATTCCTTTCTCACTCATATGGCCTAACCTTTGGTGCCATAGATTGGAATTTTCATTTCTTGTAAATGCAATCAAATGGCATGCTTCAGTAGTCTTGTAAAGAGTACCACTCTTTTTACCACAAGCAATAGTCATTGCACCTTTAGAAATCTTCTAGTGATCTCCATGGAATACTGTTGTATAGCCTTCATCGGCTAATTGGCCTACTGAGATTAAGTTATTTGTCAAGTAAGGAATACGTCTAACATTCTTCAATTCTCATATCGACCCATTTAACTTAATCTTAATTGTACATTTACCAACAATCTCATAAGATTGTTCATTACCAAGGTAAACTTTACCAAGGATTCCGGGGATATAATTTTCAAAGAATTCTCTTTATGAAGTTGCATGAAAGGATGCTCTAGAGTCTAACACCTAAGACTCTTTCGTATTCTCTAAGGAAAAAATTAATGCATCATCTCCTCTTGAGGTAGAGGCAAGATTTGCATGTACCTTCACATCTAGATTCTTCGGTGTATTCTTGCACCGATTTTTGTAATGCCTAATCTTTCCACGATTCCAACACTCAATAGTCTTTGAGTTATGGAAGTTACGAGGGTTTTTAGACCTACACCTCCTTTCCTTTGATTTACTATGTCTATATCCTTTAGTTAAACTTCTCCCTCTTGATTATGTATGCAAAACTAAAGAGGTTGACGATTCACCTAACTCTCTTCGTCAGATCTCTTCACTGAGAACCAAATCACGAGCATCATCAAATTTCAACTTATTACTTCCCGATGAGCTACTCACAGCTGTGACAGTAGCATTCCAACATTCTGGTAGACAAGAAAAAAGAATTAATGCTCGTACTTCCTCATCAAATTCTATTCCAATGGAACTCAATTGGGTTGTGACTATATTGAGTTCATTAAGATATTGTGTTGCTGAAGCATTTTCTATCATCCGTAAATTGAACAACCATCTTATCAAATGAACTTTGTTTGAGGTTGAAGGTTTTTCATACATTCTAGAAAGAGCCTCTATAAGACCTGATGTGGTTATTTCTTTTACAATATTGAATGCAACATTGCAAGATAACATCAAATGGATAACTTCAAGGGCTTGCCTATCAAGAAGAGCCCAATCTTCATCTTTCATGTCCTCTAGTTTATTTCCTGAGAGAGATTAATACATCTTTTTCTGATACAAATAATCTTCAATTTGCATCTTCCAAAAGCCAAAGTTTGCATCATCAAACTTTTAAATTTTCACATTTCCTTCATTTGTATCCATTGCTCCCACTCAAATATGATTCCCTTTAAATTGTTTATAACAATAAACAATAGTAACAATCAAGCTCTGATACCAGTTGTTAGGAAATAACACACATACCCTATAATAAGATTTATGGAAACAATATAAATGTAGAATAATCACACACAAAGTGGCCTAATGGAATGCATATGTGAATTAAGTTATCTATGCAAGGATGCAAAGCTAAGGACTAATTATGGCTATCTACTCCACCCATGTGTGAACATGAAACATCTGACAGAGCTGAACTTCAATATGCAACAACAAACCCATAATAACTCATAACAGATCCTGTCATCAGCATTGAAAACATGCAGAGCTGGCATGATGCAAAACCTGGGCCAACAACCAAACTGATGCATAATTTATTCAATTAAAACCTAGGCTAAATACATAGTTGATATAATTAAAAGGTGCAAACCTAATGTAAACTATAGAATAAAACACAAGATTTGATGGCAAAATTAGAACCACAAACATTAGTGGAATTTATCAGCAAAAGCAGTATGCATTAATGGAAATATGTGGAGATAAGTGTGACCTTGGAAGTTCAAAGCATGTTTATATGCATTATAACCCCTAAACAGAGTTGGCATTCAAGACACAACATTAACACCCTAAATGCAATCAATTTTATTTAGATGCAATGCAAAGCTAAATGAGGATAGTAATAAAACTCCACATGACAACAACAGAATACCAAAGCTACTAGATTCATACTTAAATGCAATAGTAAGCTTAATGAGAAAATGCATGAATTAGAATACTACTAGACTATTAAAATGACTAATAAAACCAAAAATGTTGCAGAAAAGTAAAACCAAAGCAAAGAAAGAAAAAGCAAAGTGGTATAGAATTTTAAAGGCAAAAAACCTAAAATGGAATTTAAAATTGTAGAAATTAAGGACAAGAAAACTTAAAATGCAATCAAATTGAAAGTTGGAAATCAAAACTGAAATTGAAACTATATTTCATTAAAATCAGCAAAGTCAAAAGCGTACAAGAGATAAAGAAAGTGGTAGAATTTTAAATGGTGAAAGGAAACACTCTTAGCCCAATCTTAGTGTTTGTTTCTCTCGTGAGTGAACTAAGTAGAGCTACCTAACACACTAAGGAAAACCCCAATCTCTGAAGGCTACTTTGCATCCATCAGATATGGAGAAGGCCCTCTCACATTACACTTTTTCCCCTCTCCAAAGAACATGAATTTGAACTCTCAAACCCTAGCCTCCAAACATTTCTCTCTATCTTGCTCTGGTAGGGCTCTCCCAAGAAACCCTAAAAGAAAAAACTTGAAAAACATAAAAATGCCTAACCCATTTCTCTCTTCGCAAAGCAGAATCGTAAATCTTGCAACCAACTTCGTGGCCCTCGTTTAGCATGACCTTTCTCTCGTTCTTCCATCTCTCCACATACCATTTGATCTTCACATCATCTCTATACATCATGATCATTGTGTTGGCTTCCATCAGATTAGATTCTCGCATCAGCTCGAGCTCATGACCATTAGGTTGTGACTCGTGATGAAGCATGAGGGTGTTCGTGCCTTTCCCCATGATCAGAGTTGTGCCTTCTTTCACTAAAGCAAAGGATCAACCACTCTTTTACTAAAACTATATCTTTTGATGAAAATGAAGGCTAATTCAAACTGTAATTGACTAAGGCAAGGGTTGCTCTGCAAAAAACAAACAATTGGAGGTAAGGCTCACATGCAATTAAGCAAAAATAAAAGGGTCTCTTAGAAAAATAGCTTTTATTAAAATTTGGGTTTTAAAAAGGGCAAACTAAATGAAACAAAATACTATTAAAACTAACCTTATTATCACATTTTTATGAAATCTATTTTTTTCTAAAATATTAACAAAAATATTTTCTTATGAATACTATTAAAGACAAACTAATATTTGTTTAAATTAAAAAGAAAGTTTTAGAAAGGAAAAATACTGAAAAATGGAGTGTTAACCACATTCAGAACAAGCAAAAGACACCAAACAGGCAGCCCAAACCTTAAATGCCAAATCATATATCACACACAAAAAACGTTAGTCGTCCAATGACCAACTTGTCTTGCAAAATGCTCGCCCAATGACAACACTAGTCATCGCCTAGCAACCAGTAGTCATCGCCTAACTACCATGCTACTCGCCCAACGACCACCAATTGTCGAACGTCTATTTTGCCTTGCAAAAATGGCTCGCCCAACGACCAACCTTGTTGCCTAGAGACCAGACATGTACATGACTGCGAAAAATAGCGTCCAAACACCTATTTGGTTCACTCTAAAGCACCAAAACTTGGAATGCCCCAAGTAACCCTTTACCAATTTAAAGTTGCACTTAATCCTCCATAATAAGTCTCTTTTTTACCTTTCAACCTTCCAAATTATGCTCAACACACATCAATACTACATAATACGTTCAACCAATTTACCACTTTGAACATAAAGGAATTTTTGCACCTAATCACAATTAGGCATGCACCCACTTAACATATGCCACCTAATAAAAAAAATCATGCAGAGCTCAAAATCATGCAACCATAATTCACCATTAAAGTTTTACACTTAACTCTTGAGCCAAAGACAACACAACAAACATTTTCATAGGAATTTATCAATCTAATAAATACTTCCATGATATAGTATCATCACATTGACCATAGTCATCCAACAATAACATCATCCACAATTAACAAAGAGTCATGAATTAAGCACAAAAAAACTCAAAATTTTGATGCTTTGTACATAATTCCAACTTTGCTCCCGAACCACCAACCCCTAAGAATTTCACAACACAAAAGAAAATTCACATTAATCCATAAGGTTATTTTCATTGCACCAAAAATTATAGAACCTCACCCCCAAAAGACACGTACATTTTAGTGATAAAATTCCACCAAAACCTCATTGTCTCGTTAACTAAGAACACCACAATTCCATCAACACTTTTCATGTGAATAACTAAGACGATTGAACTTATACCATAAGCAGAACAAAATATTATCATCATGGCATCTCCCCTTACCTCAAAACTTAGACTAAATGATGTATTTCACATTTCCTCCATGGATTCATCCCAAAAAAAAGTTTTCATAATTTATCACCAAGAAGAACACTCTTTACAATTCCATATTTCAAACCTCAAAATTTTCTCCACACATAAACACAAAAATAAGTAAAAGTTCAACTTCCCTTAACTGGAATTCCTGAAACAATACTATCTTGACCTTGCTCTAACTTTCGCATGGTCTCCTCTTTCCAAAGAGTCTTCACCTCTATTTCTCTACCCAAGGTTCGAACTCACTACCTCTAAGTTTTAAAAAAACACTACAACCAATAGACTATAACATTTATTTTGTCATACACAAACACAAAAAACATTACAACAATTCTTTCACATGCATGCAACATCCAAAACAATTATAGAAAAGAAAAAACACATAACATGGCAAGAATCGAACACATGACTCTCATCCTCAATCCATAACAAAGAGCTTAAACCAACGATGCTACTTTTCACTTTGGTGTATATTATTATTTATTAATTTAAATAATATTATTCATGTCCAACCTACCCTCCATGGAATTTTAATTATTTTTCATGGGTCTTACAAATAGTACCCAATTAATAAATGTGATTCACCCAATCTTAGTACATGAACACAAATCACCCATGATAGAAAAGTAATTTAGTTTCTCTTACTTGGATACCTAACCTTTCAATTAAACTCTCCAGCGTTTTCTCTCATGTTCCTCCTTGTTTTCCTTCAATTTTCCCACTTATGTTTTTCTATGAAATGTAATAATTGTTTCTTTAAAAATCAATCATGTTTCCTTTGCTTTTATGTTTTCAATGATAATAAATAGAATTATAAAATAATCGATCTCTAAAGTCAAATCTAGTATTTAAAAATGTTCAATTATATACATGGTTATCTTTTAAGAATAAAAAAAAGGGATTGAAAATTTGAAAGTTGTACCATAATGGCCAAATTGGCCGCTATCCTACAATGCCGCTAACTTAAGGTAATTGTACCATAGTAGCCAAATCGGCCGCTATCCTAAAAGGTCGCTAACTTGATGTAACCAATAGGCCTAAAGGAATAACACACAGACCATAATCGAGTACATGAGGATATACTAGTCAGTACCTCATTAATAAACACGAATCAATTAATGTATATAACGACAAGGTCAGACAACTAGGCCGATTCAATAATCATAAAGACGATATATACACCTACCAGCCACAACAGTGGAATGCCGCCTATTTTAACTTGAAGAAAAACAAATGAAAGCACTATGAAAGAATGATGGGCCTAATGTTTGGGCCCAACTAAATCCACACCAAACCCAATAAAGATTAGGCCACTATAAACGTAATCAAGACTCAACCCATGGCTTGGACCAAGGTAAAACGATATTAATCCCCTATAAATAAGAGTGGACCCTAGTAATTAAAGGTATGTATTTTCATTGGCATATAATCTAAGACTTGACTTTGAGAGCTTTTTGCTGACTTGATCGTCGGAGCCTTTTATGTAGGTAACCCCCCAATGTTCTATCAAGTGTCGAGTGGCGAAGACATGACGAATACGACCAAGGAGTGTCCATTTGAGAAGCTTAAAGATTGTGGTAAGATGAGGTTTGAGTCCCATAATGATCTAATATTGTCCATGCAGGAACAAAAAGTGAATGATTATAAGATCTTCTCTACATGTACAAAAATGTGGTCTACAATTTTTTTTAAAACCTTTCAATCAAATAAATGCCAACTTTGTTTATTCATGTAAATTTTCTATGAATAACATTAGGATTTTCGTTTTCTAGTCTCCTTAAATTTTTTGTTTATTGTCATGTAAATTAATTGAGTTTTTATTTCAATTGGACATCATCAAAATTATATGATTGGTAGAACTTTGTTTCGGTATATAAGTATCATATTTTAAAACAAATGTATCTTTTCATATCGACAATAAGATATTTTATAACTATAATGGAGTACTTAGGATGATCCAACTCGTTTACAAGATATGTACAACACTATAGATACAATAATAGTTAAAAATGTCCTTCTTTGTACATTGTAAGATTTCATCTTTAATTTATGAAGGATACTTTATTATGTATATGTTTGGATTGAACCATAAATTACTTGTCCACATTTTATCTAAGTTACTACACTTAAGTAGTGGCTATAGTATCAATATTATAGTCTTCGTTGTTGTGTGAGTCTCTCTAATGGAGATTTTTTTTGAAGCATATTCCTTTTTATCTTCAACCGAGTGTGCATATAAGTCAACAATGTAATAATACTACTTCCAAGCCAACCACCACCATATCCATACCCTAAAGCCATGTTCATATTTAGTTAATCCTCTCTTTAAATGAAATGTCTAAAGGACATTATCATCTTTTCTTGCATCACAATTCAAATCTACCAACACCACCAACGTAACATGTTCTTAAAATTATTGTTATTACAAGACTACCTAAACAATACATTATCCTTGGTCAATGTAACTAATTTATTTTAAACAACATCCTTAGTCATTTTTACAACTCATGATATTTGTACAGGTACCACTACTTCCATTACACTACATTTGTCCCTTACCCATTTTTTGTCATCTTTTACACCTCTCCCAGCGATATCTCAAACTTACCCTCTTTTAGATGTTACATAAGTTATTATGTTGAGACACCAATACGAATACAAGAAGGTTGCTTTTGATTCTTCACCTATTATCTTGGCCCAAGCCTTTAATTGTGTACTTGAGAATATCTCTTCAATATAAGCTATTTCCTTCCTAAAGTTTTTATATTATTATCTCCATATAATAGCCACCCACATACAATACGAAACTCTATTTTCTATCCCTATTAAGCATCGAGAGTCTAAATTATGATGTGTGTGTGTGTGTGTATGTGTGTGAAATGAGGTTTCCACTATTTGGTGCTAGTTTGAAACAGGATTGGTCTTCGCAGATAGAAAGAATTAACCCATATCATGGTGATGAGGACATAGGTCCTATATGAAATGAGGTTTCCACTATTTGGTGCTGGTTTGAAATAGTATTGGTCCTCGCAGATAGAAAGAATTAACCCATATCATGGGGATGAGGACATAGGTCCTAATATATTTTGGTGGAGTAAAACCTAGGTGGTAATAGCCAAAAATCTACTAAGTGTTCACATCATAGGTCTATAATCCTTGATTCTACTCAATACATGTGCATAGTCTCCGAGCCATTGGACTATTAATTGTTTGAGTTATAAGGATGGTATATTATAGGAGAAGTTGAATGAGTAATCTTAGAAGAAAAAGCTTTGTTGAGATTAAAATTTTATACGTATGATTTATTATAATTGCACAAGCTTACCTTGATGTCTTTTGTGTTGTTGTTTGTCCATTTGATGTGATAGTATGTTATATGTGAGCAGATGAGATTGCACGTAGAAGGGTTTGTGAAATAGTAGAACTATTGATGATTTGTTTAAAAAGAATATTGATTGCTTTTATATATAACTTTTGAATTGTAAAAATCTTCTTAGTTGATAAAGTATTGATTATTTTTTCAAAAGTTCAGTTTTATTTTTTCATGGAAAATTTATAAATACATCTATTATACTTATATATGTTTATTATGCTTTTTATTGATTATATAATACTTTACATTAATACGATGATCTATTAAAAAAACAAATATAAGTTTCACATTCATTTTATTCAGCAGTTTAATTATGTATAATGATAAAATTGATATATTATATTATAAAGTTAAGTTTACTCAACTTTGGCCACTTATTTCACTACAACATTTTGTAGTTTAGACCACACTAAATTAGATAACGACTAAATAAATGTGGCCTAAACATATAATAAACAACATTTTTATAAATGTTGTATAAATATCATGAAAGCCCATGATTATACAACTGTTACTTTAAACTATGTGGACAAAACCAGTAAAAATGTGGTCTAAAAATATAAGTGAGGTCTAAAATCAACTTGAAAAACTGTTGTCTATTGTAAGGATTTTAAGCAACGGTTTCAAAAACATTGTCGTACTAAAAACCGTTGTCTATTACCTATAACCACACTCACCTATACCACACCTAAAAAAATGTGGTATAATCTTTAGACC
>Ga0214545_1003249_pt1 | contig 31134 bp, 34 predicted proteins | sample CNSS4metaG_FD_160064 | JGI IMG/M metagenome (GOLD analysis project Ga0214545, IMG submission 160064) | Root nodule microbial communities from cowpea collected in UCLA plant growth center, Los Angeles, California, USA - CNSS4 | ecosystem: Host-associated > Plants > Roots > Nodule | place: USA...
TATATATATATGTTAACTTAACATTAATAAATATTATCTTACTTCCCCATCAGATTCTGATACCAGAGGGAAATTTGGTCGGCAGAGGGGGAAAAATTAAAGGATCGCAAAGAGAAGTAAGACACTATTCAGAATAGTAAAACAAGATAATGATGCAAATAATTAATGCGAAAATATAGAAGAAGACCATATTTATATGGTGGTAGTCTGCACAATACTAGTTAGAGGGAGAGGAGAAAAGCATATAAAATAAAACCAACCAGATTAACGGAAATAAAAGAAAACCAGAATGGCAGTAGTTCGTGCTGAACTGGCTAGAGGGAAAAAGACGATGGGAAATCGATCGAAGGAGACTACTCATTTTGTATGATATCTGGTATCTCACCCTCATTTGGTTTCATAAGGCATCATTTATCAATGTTAAATTTCCATATATCCAATAAATCTGGTTTTACAAAAACTCTTTTTCAATATTAAATGATATTCTATTTCAAACTCAAAATCACTTAAAATAGCTTGTGATCTTGCAAAAATTTGTTTTGATGCTAAGTTTTTAACGTCTTTTTGTAAAATGTCTTTTGCAGATTAACACTCGACACGAATTAAAAATTATTCTCTTTAGAGGCACCTCGAATTCTCTCCCTGATTACCTCACTCGTGAATACTTGTAGGGAAAAGTTAGCTGACGAACATGCCTAAAAAGGCAGCATTAGGTTCGGCAAGAAGTCGAGGTATTAAACTGGCCATACCTGACCCAAATAAATCATCAGGGTCATAGACCCCAAAACAAACTAGGTCATCAACCCAACAAAACTAATATGGGTCATCAATCCAGAAAAAATCAAAAGAAATCATTAGGTCATCAACCCAACCAACCTCTTCCAACTAAACAGCCAAACAAACCAAACTAGATTATGCCATCCCATTTCAAACGTTGTTAGCTCTTCAAGATCAAGGATTAACTACACTTTCCAAGAAAACCTAGGCAGACATTGTCTCAGATGAAGAACAAGAAGGAGAGAATCTTGACCTAGCTCTCCTTATTAAAAAACTAAAAAACCACAAAACAATCTGCAACCCAGGAATGAGTCAAGAACTCCAAACCCAATCAACCCAAAAACCTGTTTCAAAAGACCAAACACATTATATAGCAAAGAACAAGTTTTCATCAATTATCCAATTGGAACCAAAGTATTGGGACAACACCCGAAACAAAATAACAGCCAAAATCTTCCCTGAAGGTTTTCATTTCAAACCATTAGATTGTAATAAAACCAGACAATTTTATGAGTTTGTTTTGGTTGATACAGACTCTGTAGCAATCAAACAATATAGTGATCCAAAAGATTCCTCAAATTTCACTCATTCAACATTCCAAATTTTAAAGGTTTTAACTCCTAGCCATTGGGTATAATTATTGGGATTATATTGATGCTTGGACCAGGGTGTTCTGGTATCAAAATAAAACCTATCGCCATTCATGGCTAATTTATTTCAAAAGAAATAACAAGTATAATTTTCCAAATTGGTTCCTCCAATGGTGGGACTTTTGTGGACCAATCGAAGAAATCCTTCTCTCCCCAGCAAAAGAAGGATTTAAATTGTTTAAAATCAAATATGACCAGGATTCAATAACTCCTGCAGATTTGAAGATCTACTTCGAATTTTCCTTTGCATGGGTATTCTCATGGCAGTATAAGTTCGGAAAGAAAGAACATCCAAATTGACTACCAATATTACAAAGGAATTCCTATGTAAAGTGGTGGATTCAATTTGACGCTTCTAAGGCAATTCCTATGTTTTGGTTTATGACAAATTCAGAATTTCTGAAATTGGCAAAACCAAAAACTTCTCTGTTCCTTAACCAAAAAACACAAATTACTGTCGCCTTAGCAGTTTCAAAATCTAAAGAAAGTTTTGCAGAAAATCTGCAGAATATTCTCAAGCTATTAAAAGATGATGAAGGAACCTCCTCGAAGAAATCATTACCAAGCTCTTCAGTCGTGACAGCCTCTTCAGATGACATGTTTTAGAACGAAGACGATTGTTTAGGAATCAATCTAGCAGAAGATTAATAACCTACATTGTAGCCACAATTCCAGTCATGATACCGGTACTGTTGGAAGAGTAAAAATTATGATTATAAATAGAGTGCCCGACCATGTTGTGAGACACCCTTTTTTCATTTACTAAAACATTAGGGAGAGAAGTTAGAGAGAAGGCCTCTGAGTTTGTAAGATTTTTTCTTTCTTTCTTTCTCCAAAATCTGTTTGTATTCCTCATTCAGAACAACAAAGGTTTTCAATGTTTTTCATATTTTTCTATCTCTCCCTCTAGGCAGTTCAGCGCGGACTACTACCGTTCTGGTTTTCTTTTATTTCCGTTAATCTGGTTGGTTTTATTTTATATGTTTTTCTCCTTTCCCTCTGACTAGTATTGTGCGGACTACCACCGTATAAATCTGGTGTTCTTTTATATTTCCACATTAATTATTTGCATCATTATCTTGTTTTACTATTCTGAATAGTGTCTTACTTCTCTTTGCGATCATATAATATATATATATATATATATATATATATATATATATACACACACACACACACGATTATCGCAAGCATAGGTAATTTAACATGCACAATTACATTCATTCCTCTTTTCAATTAAAGATTTTACAAAACATGTAAATTTGTAATTCGATCCAAATTTGAGGAATAAATATAACTAGTATTCTAAATCTTCGAACTATGATAAGGGATTCTTCTGTTATTGTTGCTACTAATGAGGAGTGTCTACAACACCTGCTGTTTTGTCTGCTTGTGTGTGCCAACAACAATCATTGCATATGGAAACCACATATCCACATAAGAGAATGGTAAGCTAACTTTGAAAAGAACAAACAAATAAATAATATTTACAACAATACTTCATCATACGAATATACATATGATCATGCATACAAGTCATACACACGTGTGTCTACTCATACCATGCATCTCATACCATGCGTCTTGTTAGAAATCACGCACTAGAATGATTCGCGTATGGACAAAACCAAGAGGGAGGGTGAATTAGGTTCTTAACAAAAATTGTGCTTTAAAAATTTTTCCCTTTTAACATCAAAGTTCAATTAAAATTATTTTCTTTATTTTGATAACCACAATAAAATAAAGAGAGTAAGGAAGGAGAAAATCGCACAAGGTATTTATATTGGTTTAGTTCAAAAGACCCTACATCCAGTTGTTAATCTCTCAAACAAAGATTAACTTAAAACACTATAATAAACCAAACTTACAATCACAAATAAGAAAGTTTAGGGTTTAGAAAATGCCTCTCTTGAAGCCACAAGAGATGAAGACACCTCCCTTGAAATCCAAAAGGGATGAAAACACCTTCCTTGAGTAACACAAGGAAAGAATACCTCCTTTGAATCAAACAAAGGATGATTGGTTTCTCCTCGTAACAATAACAACACTCAATCACTTAAGACCCCACTTGACGAAAGTTATCGCTTTATCCACATTAAGTTTTTCAAAGCCTTCCTATAGAGAGCTCTCAATTACTCAGGCTTCTCTAACTTCTATTTTTTCCAAATGAAAGCCTACCACTTATAGAATCCTATTTAGAAATGATGTTAAAAATATGAAAAGTTAAGTGACAACTGTAATAGATAATCGATTATTATAAGTGATAATCAATTATCATAAAAACTTTTATAAAAACATTTTTCTCGTTGTGGTAATCTATTATCAGTGGGGATAATCTATTATCAGTAGGTGATAATCGATTATCATAGAGGTTTTTCTCAAAAATCACTTTTAACTGAGATAATCAATTATCACTAAGAATAATTCATTATTTTAATGAGTTTTACAAATAAATAAAATTCTCTTTGTGCTCTACTGCTTGGGTTTTGCCTTTGGATTCTTGGCATACTAATTTAACTATTTTAAATAACATAAACATATTACAAGACCTAAAAAACTAAACTCTTAAGTCTTCAATGTATCTCTTGAATACAAACATTCTTTAAGTCTTCAACATTTTTCCCTCCATCATTGTTAAGTCTTCCATACTTCTTTATAAGTCATCATCATTATTATCATCATCAAAACTCCTTATTGAAGGAAGATGTCCATCTTCTTCTTTTTGTCAACACGTCTACTACATGCAAGTGAGACTCTCTTCCAGAAGATTAAGAGTGGGAACTAGACAATTAGGACCATGCACCTAACAAAGTCACAACCTAAAAATTTACGAACTAATAACCTTACCCATGGTTCTAGTAGACCAAAATGGGGAGAGCCACCAACCTAACTTCCCTCTTCACAGGGTTAATTCCGTGTGATGAGTCATGTCACGATCCTTTTTTCATACCTTTCTCGACTGGGTACTAAGAAAGTATTAGAGTTTGGATAATCCTTGTACAACCATCATATTCCATGATTTTTCTAACACTACACTTAGTCATTCTTCTTTAGCACACTATCTTGTGTAGTCACAAAATGCAACATCCATGCAATCACACAAAAGTATATTCAACCTCTACGATGCCTATCACACATATAGACACTACATATATATATGTATACACCCTCGAACCATATTCTTATAGGTTCCCTTGAGCCACTAGCCTAAGCACTCTACTAGTTTCTATCCTAGCACGAGCACTAGTCAACCCGTCAGTATACACAGACACACAAACACATAAAAGGTTACATCCTTCTTTCCTTCATTAGATTGAGTTCAAAAGCACCTCAATAGTTGTCTAATGACTAACTCTCATTTTTCTAATGGTATCTCCCATAATTCTATGAGTTCTACTATAACCACTTTCCTTTCTAAAGAAAAGACCTTCACAAAGTCAATTACACTTTCAGAAAACACCTTGTCAAGATTTTCTAGGGAGGAAATTCATTTTGTGAAGCATTGTCTAACGTTTTTGTAGCCAGACACTACATCAGAAGAATGAGAATTAGTGGGAGCAAGTTGTATTAAGAAAAATAATCCTACTGATGTTATAACAAGATATCCTAATAGAGGAGCATCAATCAGATCAAGGCTTTGAACACAAATGGTCATGATCACCTAGGGGGAACCAAAGAATGTGAATGAAGCCTTGGAATACGAAAACATGATAAAGGACTTGCTAGAGGAGCTCTATAAATTTGAGAAAAATGAAGCATGGACACTTGTGAATTCTCCTCAAAACAAAATCATCATTAGAGCTAAATGGGTATTTAGAAACAAAGTGGACGAATAAGGTAAGGTAGTGAGAAATAAGGCTAGACTGGTAGCCAAAGAGTCCAGGGTGTATTCAATCTCTCCCTTTTTAAATCCATTTGCACAAACAAAAGTTTCCTTACTAAGTTATTCTCAAAGATTATACCATCTATATCTTTCATTTCCTTAACGTCTAACATAGGAATCAGTCTGGTCTGGAGTAGCCTTCCTATTAATTTTGTTGGGTTTGCCACATATAATAGCCTAAATTAGATTGATATCGAGGTCCATTAGTGCCATTTTGTTGTTGAATGAGATAGACCATTCTTTTAATGACCTTAGCGATATCATGAACAAGTTGGTGAGGACCAACGATTCTAGCTCTATGAGAGATTATGAACATAAAATACAAGTTAAAATCATAAAATTTACATAAACCAGATGCGCAACAATAAAACAACAAGTTCACTCCCCAAAGCCCCCTTTTTCTTTTCTTTTTTGAAAGCCAGGCTTTGATACTAAAATGTAACACCCCTTCTATGATGCTATTAAAATACTTGAAAAAAATTTACAGATTTCAAAATATTTCATTTAACAACTTTGATACCACCATTCAAAATAATGAAAAACTAAAACTTTCATTTATTCATCCAAATAAACTCAAAATTAATATACAAAAATCCATTATTAAACTACAATTTACATTATTTCCAAAATAACCCTTGTTTAAAAAAAGTTCAAATACAAAACAAGTTGTTTCCCCAAGAAGTCCTAAAGCTCCTCATTGTTATGCATCGAAATCAACATCTATAATAACATCTACTCTCGCATATCAATAACACATATACGATCATCGTAGGAAAAACACACATGTAACAGTAAGCTAACTTAAACAAAACATCTATCTTAAAAAATATTACATAATATAAATATACTGTCTCATTTAATATATTACAATCAATCACTTGGCATTAGATAAACCAATCACCTTGTTTGTTGTCTCACACAATAACAACAAAACCCATGTGTAATCTCTTTATAAAGTCTACTTCCTACAACTCCTTCACGAGCCTTATGAGCAAATTCTAAAACTGGTATAGCTACGCCGAGGCCACCAGTCTCCACTACTCTTCTATAGAGACTTACAACTAGAGCTCATAAGGTCAATTCATGCTCACACTTAGACCTTTCTAGAGCCCTCCCTTTTGCTTAGACACACATGCTTCTCAACCAAATATCGCAACACATGCATGTATTTCATCCTATCATAAAATGTATAACATATCAACAATATTAAAACATTTCATAAAGATCACAAATATCATTAATCAAGTGGAACCTAGCACCCCTTACCCTGCGCTTAGTTCTAGCAAGTAGCAAAACACATAGGTCAGATGGCGGTTAGCACCGCTTTATGGTTGTACCTCCCTAGCACCTAGCGTCACCCCTACAATAGCTGGCAATTATGTTACAATGACTTCATTGTCACAACAATGCCCAAGGGTTTATACCTAACATCTAGTGGTTTTGAGATAGTAATTTCACTATTTTAATAGTGCATAGTAGTAGGAACAATGCACCCAACACTAGCGAACCTGAAGCTCACAATAACAACAATGCTAGTGATTTTATGTTATGGCTTACACAATGTAATTTTCATACCAAAATTATATCAGGTGAAGAAAATTTTATAATGATTTTAAAAATATAACTAATAATAGTGTAATAGGTGAGAGTTGAACTCAAGATCTCTTCTACTAACAAGGTATAGCCAACTAAGTTGCCATATCATTTAATCGTATTATGATAATAATATTTTTAGTGTATGCCTACACGTAATTTTATCTATTTTATCAATTTAATTTATTTTTATCCTAGGTATTACATCAAACATATAACATATATCACGTATATTTAAAGCTCTAAACTAGCAAGCTATTAATTCTACAAAATTTGTAATATCAAGCGTGTATATACCTCTCTTGAAGGAAAGTCTTAAAAATTCTTCATATTGCATCTGCCATTTTCTACTTAAGGAAATAAATCAAATAATATCCAAATCATAATCTCACAATAATTACTTCTTTCCATAATCATATTGCACAAATTTATTGAACGAAATCGCTTAGATATAGTTGTTGCTCAAATTTAATGCTAATTTAGTTCCTAATTCATAATCTAAATGGGTCCGTAACACGTCATACGATAAGTGTAGGCTTGGCTCTCAAAACGATACCAGTTCTAGATGACAAGCAAGTCATTGGGCGAGTTAAGTGCAAGACGAGACATTTGGTAGACGAGTGCAACCATTGGGTGAGAACGAATTGTATTCAGCGACATGATACAAAATCGTATTGGACGACTTGTCTTCTACATCCTCTCCTCTCCATCATTAGGGAAAATTTATTTAGCTTCCTCTTGGAAACTATAAATTTTCCAACGTTGGAATGTTTGTTGCATTTTGAGAATTAAACTAAGTATCATTTTGTCTCCTAAAGACGAGTTATGATCTAGAAATGTTTTAATAAATTTTGGGACTCAATTGAAAAAGAAAAACTAAATAGGAACCTACTTGAAACTTTCCAACCAAACTTGGGACAAAAGAAATAATTGAGCCTTTAAATTTTAAAAACCTAATGCTATATTAATATATAGTAATAATTTAGTTATCACACTAAATTTTTTCGATTAATTACTCCCTATCATTTTTTCTATTACTATTTCGATAACTTTTTCTATTAATATATAGTAATAAATTAGTTATCACTCTAAATTAGTTATCACACTAAATTTTTTCGATAAATATTAAGTTTAATTACTCGGATCGTACCCATTTTGGTAGAGATGTGTCAATTTGGTACCCGATTTTAAAAAAGTGTCAATTGAATCCCAACTTTTGAAAAAGTGCTTCAATTAGGTCCCTTTCAGACGAAGTTGACTAACATTGTTAACGACGTGCCACGTGTCAGTATGTGTTTTTTTTTTTGTTTTTTTAAACCTTTTTAAATTTTTTGAAAAAAAATATAAAATACCACGTGTCAGGTCCCTGTGTGTGACACCTGACATTGTTAGTGCCACGTGGCATTGCAATGCCACATGTTAGTGTCACTATCAGATGCCATTGTGTTGATTTCGATTTAGTCTCCATATATGTCTTTTTGTTTCAATTTGGTTCCTACTTATGTGTCTCTGATTTAATTTTGACCTAATTTTTTTAATAATTAAAATCCATATTAAAGAATTGTATACCTTTAATGAATTGTGTACCTTTAATTGTTAGGTTCCACCTATATTTATAAAGCATTAATGACAACTTACCTAGCAAATTAATGGGTTGAGCCTTTGATGGGCTCACTAAGCCTCTTTTGGACTTATGTGGGCCTGACCAGGGCCTAGACGTTACACTTGTGATTTGATTATGAGGGTTTGAATTGTTAAATTTGGAGTAGGTGGCTTTTACTTGTATGTATTCATTTGAAGTAGTCGGCCTTTACTTGCAACTTTGGCTGCTATGTACGTCTTGTTCTTCTATATGGTTGACTTATCTTATGCAGTATTATGGTTTAGTAGTAGAGACCGAATACCTATAAATATCGTCCTAGCCACATGGTATAATACACTAGTCACCTAGCCTTTGGCAGGATATATCATGCAAAAGGCTTCTATGTTATTCCAACATTAATGTTTTGGCAAGAAAAATTACTATTTTCTTGGTATTCCTTGAGGTATGGTAGTCCTCCAATCTTAGAAGTGAAAATGTCTATAAGACTTGTTAGAGGTGATAAGAGCAGGTGAAGAGACTCTATGTTGATAAGGGTCACATCAAAAGGAGTTACATGGTCTCCATTAATTGTGACGCTTCGTCTTTCTAACTTTTGAGCGGGAAAAGATTTTGGGAATGTGGTTTTGTCTTCTATATAAGGGTTTTGGAAAAAAAGATTTACGTACAATCTCATTTGCTTGGTTTTGAGAAATTGTATCATTTGTGCTTGTCTTATCCGATATATTTCTTATTTGTGCGATAAACTTTCATTATTCATAAGGTATGTATAGTGATAATGATAGTTCATCTACATCGGAGGTAGGTAGTAGGAGTGGAGAGTCAAGGAGTGAGAGTAGTAGCCATTTGGTCGGCGAGGGGGGGGGGGGGTTCAAATGGATGTTATTCCTGATGTTAGGGAGGATCCGGTTGAGGAGGTAGCCGAAAGTAGTTGGCCGATAAATGCGAGATACAAGTGGGTGGCCGCAAACGTGAGAACCCAATATTCACTTTTTAGATGGTCCTGAATATTGAATGCATGGTTGAATTGCATACCTGTTCTCAAGAAAGGCACTTCACCAGATATAGAATCATTGAAGTGGGGTGAGTGCAGTGGAGTGCCTCTGCCATGATTAAGGGGGGGGGGAGGGGTTCTTTTATATGTATATGTGACATTTCTTGCAATTACATATGCGGATTCCTTTTGATGATTTTACAATGGGGGTGCTTTGGTTACTGAATGTTGCACCTACTCAGTTGCATCCTAACAGCTGAGGCTATCTCCAAGCTTTTTGTGTATTATGCCAGTCTCTATATCTCTAGCCTTCTCCGTATAGCTTCTTATAATTTTACGATACTTGCTCGAAAAGTCCACTCACCTAGTTGTTGCTAGTAAGTCGTCCGGGTATAAGCATGTTGGATGCTTTTTCACAATCGTTCAAACATTTTAAGGATGACTTCTTTAAAGTCGTTGTGAAGGAGTCGGGTCGTTCACACTTTTATAACAAGGATAGGAGTACGAAGTTCCCCTTTAGTTGGACTGACAATCCTTGGCGATATAAAGATATGAAGAAGGAGGAGTTGTCGGCGAGTGATAGAGGAGTTATGGAGATCTTGGGGAGATTTAGCAATAATTTCCCCCTAAGGTTTTAGTTAGAGTTTATTTATCCGTGCACCGACTTGTTTATTTAGAAGGTATCATATTTTATTTTTACCGCTATGCTTTATGTGAGAGAGATAATTGCTTATGTTTGTGTTTTAGGTCATATGGCCCAATTGGGAAAGAAAAACTTGAACTTGTTCAGGACTTTGCGTAGAGAGCAAGTCGAGAAGGCCAAGAATGCAGGGAATACTGAAGTTCCCAATTTGCAGGAGTCTTTGGTCGATGTTCACGTTCACAATGGGTCTAAGAGGAAGGCCTCCGTTCTTGTTATGCATGGCGTTGGAAGGAGCTAAAGAAGGTCAGAAGTGTGTTGTTAGGAAAGGAATCTACTTCTGGGACGAAAAAGCCTAAGGCCTCCTTAATAGAGTTGCCTGAAACGACCGTGCGTTGTGATATTGAGATACATCTCCCAGAATCGGTGGTTTCTTATATGGACAACATGGAGCCCAATGCCATGGTTAAAACCTTGCTTGAATTTAATAATAAGGCGTTGATTCTGGGTCGTAGAGTAGGCACTCTTTTATAGAAGGAATTGAAAGAAGGAGGGAGGGTCAAAGTGGGGGAGCTTCAAGAAGAGCTGAAATTTCAGGCGGCCAAACATGAGGAATGGGTGTCTGAAAGGAAACACCTTGGTACCTGGAAGGTTCGGTGCCTAGATTCAGAGAAAAAGATGAGTGTGAAGATCAATGAATTGGAGGAAGACTAGGAAGAGTTGAAGGAGAAAAATGACGGCCTTGAGAGTGAACTCAAAGACTTAAAGAATCACATCATCCAGGAGCACATATATGGCTTCCACAAGGGTTTGAGGCAGGCGACCTTTTTTTGCAAAGAAGTGGACGCTACGAATTCAAAGGATGATGTCAACAAAGACGTCGTCGATGGTTGCCTAGTGGAAGAGGTGGATTCAAGTCTAGAGCAAGTTGAAGAGGTGCCTGCCATTGGTGGTAAGGACCCTGCAAGTGAAGAGGATGCAATGATGCATGTGAAAACCGATCACGCCGTTTAATTGTTTTTAATGATTTTATTTTGGCTTGTGAGCCCAAGTCTGTAATAACTTGCACATTTATTGCTCTTTCGAACATTGTTTGACCCTTTGCGTTGCTATGTTTAATATATTGGCCATTTTCATATATTTATGTGTATGTTGTGGGATATCATTTATTTTCGATTGCTTCTTAATGTCACTTTTTTCTTTAAAAATTTATGTGATGATATCTTGTATGCGCATGTTGCAATGGTATGCTTTTTAGTTAGGGGATCATGTATAATGTGTGTCACCATGGATGGTAATGATGTCGCTGGATGAGGAGGGGAACTTCATGGCTAGGTGGGGTATGGATACTATTGCACCTAGTGTGTTTAGTGAAGGCCTTCCTAGAAGGACGTTGTAGGATGTGTATGCTTCAACGACCAAGAATCGAACGAGGATGGTTTTGGTTTGGTGCACTTCGCGAAATATTGTATGAAGATCGATATACCCGCACGTACATACTCTTTCACTTGAAAATTCGTAAATGGGCTCATCATAAGGTACTATAGCCTCGACGAGGAGTTGTAATTTTTGGTAGGTTGCCTTGTATAGGATGTCTACTAAGCTACCTTGGTCTACCAGGACTTTTTTTGACTGAAAAGTTATGGAGTTCTATGGTGATCACCATAAGGTCATCCTGAAGGTAATTGGCGGCATTCATCGCCTTTTATGAGAGCGGGTAGCGGAGTTGACGGACTGGATGCTCCTGAGGTGCCTTTTCCTGGCAGATAAAGTTGATCCTCCACTTGTGAAGCCACCGCATATGGTGTTTATGGTGTTGCATAATTGGGGATTTTTTGTGCGGTTGATGTCTGTATGAGCATATGGTATCATGAGAATCGGGGTGGTCTAAGCTCCTGGGGCCTAGAATCTGTTCTTGTGGGTGGCTTTTCTGTTTTGCGGTTTGTGGGCTGGTAATCGGTACAAAATCTGGTGCGTAGGGTTTTCATTTCTTCCATCTGTATGTAGTCTACGACACGTAGCTTGAGCTCGTGCATAATGGCTGGTGGTCGGAGGCAGACGTTATGTGCAAATGGTCTAGGAGGGCCATACACTAAAGGATCATTTCCTTTGTTAGGTTTTTCATTCGGAGGGTCGCTTTTTCGAATTGGTCTATAAAGGTTTTAGCGTCTCGTCTTTTCTTGCCTGACGCTGAGGAGGGATAAAGGGTGGCTTGATGTGGGCGGTTTTCGACAAACTGTGTAGTGAAGAGGTGTGATAGAGTGTCGAAACAGTCGATGAAGTATGAAGGTAGGATGGTGAACCATTCCAGGATTGGTCCTTTGAAGGTGGTGGGGAAAGCCTTACACATAACAACATCTTCATTTGTGTACAAGCCAACATGGGTGACGTATGTCTTGACATGCTCGTTGAGATCCGTGTCACTGGCGTAGCATTCTGGTGTAAAGGCTTCCCATTGGTTGGGGAGAGGAGTTTTGGTGATGTCATCAATGAAGGGATGGCGACGCTTGTGTGCATGTGGTGGTATAAGGTGTCAGATGATGGTTGGGAAGGTCGTAGTGTAATGATGAGGAGGGATGTGGGTGGTCGGGAGAGTAGGTGTGTGGTGGGTGGGAACATGGTGCGTAGGAAGGGTGGTTATGTGTTGTGTTGTGGTGAAGGTATTGGGGGTAGGGTTGTATTCACTTTCCTCTTCAGTAGGTTGGTGTATGTGAGTTTTGGAGCCCTCCGACACTTCCTTATCTTTGCCCTTTTGGGTGGGATCTACTTCTATTTTCCTTCTAAGCCGTGAATTCTCTTGTCTCAGCGCCTCCATCTCATCAGCAAAGTCCTGCTGCATCTTGGCCTGCCCCTCCAAGATGGCGGCCAAATCCAAGTGTTTAGTTGCAGGCTCTCTTGGCCTTGCTTCAGGCTCCTTTGAAACTCTAACTTTGCTACGTGGTGAAACTATCCTTACAAATTCTCAAATTGTTGTGGTAATATACTAACTCGTGCTCCACGGTGGGTGCCAATTTTTCCTACAGAAACAATACCAGAATAATTAATATCTATAATTTCTTTTATATTCCTAACTTTCTAACTTTAATTTTCAAAAAAAAAACAAATAAATATTAATGTATACTAATAAATTAATTTTCACTGTGTTACGATCACAATGGGAATGAAATATTTAACAAGCTAACCTCAGTATAGCAATTAATCTGATAGAAAGTTGCCAGACAAGAAACCCACCATAAAAGTCGAAGCAAGCCCTTACTTTGATCAGGAATGCAAACCCTGCCATGCATAACTTCATTGTGGGAGAAGAAGACCTATGTCACAAACTTTTTTGTAGAGAGAGAGGTGAGGTGGACAAGGTTAACTCTGAAACTTAAAAGAGATTTATGTCAGGCCTATCATGATTAAACATAAAAGACTACATCGAACTAGTGTGGGCCTTTTTTAAGTCTGACTATGATGTAGGTGCAATCTAAATCTTTTTGTCTTTATTTACAAAAATATCACTGGTATTTTTTAACCGTATTTTTTATGGGTCAAACATAAATTAAGTGACTTAAATAACAGTACTTTTATGTTAGTGAATGGAATTGATCTCATCCTTAGTTGTAAGCTTGATGACTAGTATTGAGGGGGATAATGAATCTAATTCTCTATTGGACTCATCTAATTACTTGCTAAATTTCAGTTAACATAATTAGTATGACTACTTAATTCATACTTCTACATACTTCACATGTAGTTTATTTCACAGCATATCTTTATCCTTATTTCATATTACCTTATCCCAAAGTATATCTAATCTTTCGAGTACAGAAGTGGTTTCAAACTCTGCACCTCTGTTTTATATACTTCAAGTTTGAATCATTTACTGTCCATGTTTGTAAAGAGCTTAATAACATTGTTTCTCCTTAATGTGGAACATTAGAGAGTAAGGACGTGCCAAGCATTCATGGATCACGAGGGGCGTACGCAGCAATCATTGGTGATTGAAGCTCCAAAATATCATAAACGTTTTATTTTGCCAGGCAAGACTACAAACATTATCCTCACCACTTTTAAAACTTAAATTTTGAAATTGAAAATGTATGAATTTAAAGTTACCTTTCATTTGATTGGATATTTTTATCATGAAACAGAAAAAGGACAGTTTCGTCCCTTTATCATGGGATGCAATTGAAAATAAATGCATTTTATCAGCTTCCATTCTATTTTATCCTACTGAAAACAATCCAAATAATAAAACTTACTGTCATTTTTTTCATTACACCCTATTGCACCCTTTTCATCACTCCAAACATGACTTAAGGAAGAGCTTCATTTTTCTCTCAATATTCATATTATAACGAAGGAAATTATCTTCTTACAACTATCTCTTAAAACCTCATATGACATTTTTTTAAGTAATTTTTCATCTTTCTATATTTTCTCATTTTTATATATTTCAAAATCATTTAAAAAATATCATTTCACATTATAAAAAAAAAATGTCAAAATATTATTGTCCAGCCGGGGAGACCATACGTGGAGCCAACTTTTCAAAATCAAAATACTTGGGATGCAACCTAGATGATGAGGATGACTGGCATCATTTCAGAAAAGGTATTTCATTTGTCTCCCCTATTTTTCTTCCACTTACGTTGGGTAAAATCTTGAACAAGGTTAATATATTTTTTACTCTGATCCGTATCACAAAGCCGTTCGAGCCACGATACGAGAAACGCCAACATCTACCGTGAGGTGATTACATATTCTGCACAATAGGATCAATGCTAACATAGCTTTTCTTAGCTACAAAATCATGTTAACACAATTCATTATGTTGACGCAGCAATGGGTGTTCTCCGTCACCTTCTCTGCAAACTCAGAAAGCAGGAGCATTTTCATTCACTTCAACCATGCAGAAAGAGGATTTTGGTAACGGAAATGACATATATATAAGCCTCAAATAAGAATGTCTAGGATTAGGAATTGCTTCCATTATGGAATATTTTTAACTATACTCGTTAATTAAATATTTTGATATCTCATTATTCATTCAACAAAATTGCAGAGAAGAGAACAGTTTCGCCATACAGATTTCCACTTTTACGCACTGGATCTCTTTCAAATAGGTCTACAACACCTACGAGTAGTAGACCAACTACCCCAAACTCAAGCAGGAGACCCACAACACGAAGTCCTTCTGATGCAAGAATAAGGGTACAAACACGACATGACATAACATCATCGTTATTGAACATTGCAACATGCAATTAAATTGTATAGTTTGTCTAATGGTGTGTCTGTGTCGAATATCAGTCCCCTTCGGAGCCGCGGAAATCGGCTTCAATGCGATTACCTGCTGAGAGAGACAGCAACAGAGAACACCCGAGTAAAAGTAAACGTCTCCTGAAAGCGTTACTTAGCAGGCGCAAGTCAAACAAAGACGACTTGTTATACTCTTACTTGGACGAATACTGATGATATACTTTCATACAGATTCCTGAAAATTTAATCCGATGCAAAGCTCTTTCTTTGCAAACTTTGCTTATTTCATTTTCGGAGCCTGTTTCCTACTTATTCCTTCCTCTTTGGTTAATCCATTTCCTTTTAGTTTGGACTGAACACATATTTGTTAATTTACTTTTTCATTTCTCTATTTAAAGCTTCATGTTAGAATTTCAAAAGTTTGTTTTGGATGGATTATGTTATTGTTTATTTATTTTTAATTAAAACAAAACACTTCCAATAACTTAACAGAAACCGTATACGTGAATTTGGTGTGGCCGTTAAGCGTTCTCTTATTGTGTTACCCAACAACAAATAACCTAACTATATCAATAGAATTTTATTGAAGGAACAAAATTTGTTGGTAAATCTAGTAACGAATTTGAGAATTTTTATTACCTATAGTTTTTTTATCGGTTTATCGCTAAAATAATATTTTTATCATTAATGATATTCCTACAAGTAATAATTCTATCGGTATAATCCATAAAAAAAATGATGTCATTAATTTTGTTTTTGGACTTTGCCATTTCGTTTTTAAAAAAAAAAATGGACGTCATTAAGATTGATATGGTCGGCCAAACCATTTGTAAACCCTAAACCCTAAACCCTAAACCTTAAACCCTAAACCCTAAACCCTAAACTCATGCTAACTTTTTTTAATAATATATTTCTATAGTGTCATATTAGCTTTCACATAACCTTTATAAAATATTTTTTTTTAATTAATTTATTAGGTAGTGTAGGCCTAGCTATTATTAGGTCCACTCGAATTTTTTTTTTTAAATTAATTTATCTTGTAGTATCAGTTCGTCGTCTCTAGTCCCACACTAATCACTGCTCCATTTAAAATAACGAAAATAAAAATCTGCTCCATTTAAAATAACGAAAACCAAAATCTAAAAATCCGCAAATCCAAAATCATTATCTGCTAAACATGATAAATAGATAAAAATGGTTTTGGTGAGAGTGCACATTTATATAGTCTAATGAAAATACCCATTCATTCATTCACCACACATAAAATACATTTGTTTTCTTTTTTATTAAACTACATCCTAATTTTTGCCCTTGGCACAATGCAAAAATGCAAGAAAACACCAAATTTTCCCATTCGCACATTGTCACACACAAGTCATGTAACATCTTAGGCGGATATTACTAATTTAAATAAAAATAAAATTATAAATAATAATTAATCAGCCATTAATAAAACATTTTTCTCCAAAACGCAGGAAATTTGAATTTTATTATTACATGCGTCATAGTTCAAAACTTAAAATCAAAACATCACCAGTTCCAAAGTTCCAAACTATAAATGTCATGATATTTAAAATACATAAAATATTATAATAATTTATCCCAAAACCTCTTCTGAGAACCTTTCATGATCCACTAGAAATCATGGCCTTCCACCATGTTCATCCAACTTCTACACACATTGATAATGACCTTAAGATAGCACATGCTGCGATGACCACCACTCGTGGTCCAACCTCTACAAGTCTCCCAATCGTAGACCAACAAGCATGAAAATATTACCACTACCAGAAAAACGTTAATTACCGACAGTCAGAATCCGTTAGTAATAGCCATAATCCGTTGATAATAATGTTTTACCGACGGACTTTCGACGACAAAATATTCGTCGGTAAACTGCTCGTAGTTAATCATTTACCGACGGATTGTTCAAGTCTGCCGGTTATTACCGATGGATTAGGCCGTCGATAATTACCGACGGACTCATCCGTTGGTAAATCCATTTGAAGTCCATGCCATTACCGACATCTGTCGGTAATTTTCGATGGATGCTTCCCTCGGTAATTATCGACGGACGTATCCGTCAGTAATGGCATGGACTTCACGAATGGATTTACCGACGAATGGGGCCGTCAGTAATCCATCGGTAAGATTAAAAATTTGGTTTGGGTTAATTTGTTTTATAGACATTCCACAATACCTGCATATAGAAAATTCCAACACAGACAAATCCAGCAGTCCAACTTTCCAGCATTCCACTATATCAAATATTGTATCATTATCAAACTCCATGACAATATATATCAAATGACACACTAAATTGTTCATTAAACAGAGAAAATAATATGTATCACAAGAATGTTTGTCAAATATTACATAAGCACGATCAGTACCAAGAAGGAATAATAGTACATAAGTTTATTAAGTTACATGCTGAAGAAAGTTTTTCTTAAGAACATGAAAAGCTAATAATCTTCATAATCAGGAGAAGATTCTTCATTTAGGTTATCGTCCTCTTCATTATTTTGTTGCTGAGTATGGGGTGGAGGGATTTCAGAGTTTTGTTGAGTAGGGTTTGGCTGTTGTGGCTGTGGCTGTGGCTGCTGAAGACGAGCCTGAGCATTAGGAGGGAGATATTGCAGGACTAGTGATTGAAAGGATCGAAACTCAGACCTCAATTGCTTATTTTCCTCTAGACTGCATGAAAGTTGTTGCCTAATATTAGTGAGGTCCTCAGTATTAGAAGAGGAAGAAACTGGTAGTTGGTTCAGGCTTTCATTTGGACCTATATATTTTGAAACAAGTTGACCAACCCCATAAAGTCTTCCTTTCTTTTTCCCTCCTACTGTCTCAATCCAACACGTAGTCCTGATATTCTCATCCTGTGTAAGATCAACAGAGGACTGCTTTGGTGTTCCATCAACACATGAGGAAACCTCAGATCTAACTTGAGAAAGCCTAGTCTGAAATTTTTCCTGTAAGTAAACAATGAACAATTATTATTCTGTGGTGGGATACATTTAAGAGTAAATAATATTGAATAGTAAAAGAGACTTACATTGGTCTTCCTAGACCTCTCATCCACATACTTGCCAGTACCCTTTTGGATATGTGTCTGCTGAAAGACTTCATCAAGAAACACATGGCATCTCAACTCACGTGCCTGCAACAAAATGTTATAGAGTTAGATTTGATTTTATTTCAAACTATAAAAATGTAGTTCAAATGTGTCAAATACAAACAGTTAATGTGTTTACCATACGAAGGGCATGCTCGTAAGTGGTAATGGATCCACCTATGTAGGGTCCCACCTATTTCAGAAGCCCTATTCTTTTTTGCTGCAATACATTTGCTCCAATAACTTGGAGAATTCCAATGTTCTAGCAGCCTTGTCCACACATCATTAGGAATTCATTATGGCCTTTCTCTAGCCATTTTAGCATCTCTAAACAGCTTAGATAGACGATGAGAAGCTCTGCTGTTGAAATTTCTCTTAATGGCAATTTCATGCTCTGGTGCCCACTGAACTCTCCTCTATAACACAATTTAAACATATAAAACATTATAAGTATATTAAACATGGAATAGTAGTTAACAACTTAATTTACCTATATAATAAGTTAGAACACGTTACCTTGAAACGTTGCCAGAAAATTTCCTTGTCTTTTTCAGGTATTGATCCCCATGATGGCCAAGGATTAAGAAATTGTTGCTTGATTGTCTTTGTGATAGCCTGTGAAGCAACTCTAGATGGAACAAACCTACAATTCATGGAAAATTGTCAGAAAATGAAAGAATTACATAATATAAACAATGAGAATAATTGTATTTAAATATTACCCTCGACCGATAGGTTCAATCATCGGGCGGTCCTGCAGAGGAGGGTAAGGTTATGCATCTAAATCAGCATCAACCATAGGCTGTGGGGCAACTATATCACCTGCAACTGGGGATGGTGTAGACTGTTGACCAACGCCAGAAGATGGGCCACCAATGGAGGCTGGGGATGGTACAGTATGAGGTGATGGGGATGCTCCAATGTCTGTAGAAGGGGTATGTAACCCAGTGTGTGGAGCTGAGGAAGATGAGGATGGTATATGGGAGGGTGGTACAGAAGGGGGCCTGGGAGCAACAACAGGGGTATGCAACCCAATGGGTGGAGGTTGAGAAGAGGAGGACGACATATGAATCGCCGGGATAGATGTTGGGTTATGTAACCCTGTGGGTGGAGGTGGGGAAGATAAAGATGGCATATGTAAGCCCGGGGTAGGGGTGATGGGTCTGACTGGAATCCGAAGCACATAATTATTACGTCTCTTTCTTGTTTTTGCAATACCTTTCCCCTTGTCAACTGGGGGTGGTCGAGGTGGATCTCCCGATGACATGGTGTATGGCGTATAGGATCTAAGTGTCAAACAAATTAAGATGGTGTATAATAATAAACAAATATACCAACTTAATAACTATTCATTAGACATATTACACAACTTGAAATACAACAACCAAAAGTTCTAATGAAATGAAAAAAAACAAACATTAAAAAGTTAAGTACTAAAACAAAAAAGACAAAGTTAGTCAATATCATCACTGTCACCCTCATCGTCGTCCTCCTCTTCCTCCACTTCTTCTTCTTCAGTTTCATCTTCTTCTTCATCTAGATCTTCCTCCTCCTCCTCCTCTTCTTCTTCTTCTTCTTCCTCATCCTCGTGTTCCAACTCTTCATCATGACCTTCTATGTGATGAAATCCCGATACACGTTCTACTTCAATTACTTTGTTCACATGGGACATTTCATCAACTTGGTAAGGGACATCGTCTTCCACCTCATTTGATTCAATGCGACCTCTCGGCTTTGTTTTAATTGCAACATACCAACCATGGTTGTCTTTTCGAGATGGTGGATATTGTACATAATATACTTGTCTAACATTGTATGCTAAAATAAATGGATCAAATGGTTGGTACCTTGAAGTCATGTGAATGTCCACAATGTTATATTTAGGATCCACTCTTGTACCTTTTCTTGAGGGATCAAACCATTCACAAAAAAAAAGTACAACTTTCTTCGGTTTATTAGAAGTATTGTACTCTAGTTCATATATTCTATGAATGATCCCATAAAAATCATCTTCACCTCCTTCGGTAAGGCCCTTCACATGAACACCACTATTTATAGTCTTTTTCCCTTTGCTCCATGCGTTAGTATGGAACTTGTACCCATTCACGAAGTACGTGTGCCATTCTTTGACACATTTCATTGGCCAATTTGACAAATCCCTTAGGTCTTGGTTTCTAACACTTAATGGCTCGTTATAAACCTACAAATATAGAAAGATAGATGTAAAATTATGATACATTAAAATCCATTTGTTGCATAATTAATGGTACAATACATACTTGATATTAGAACCATTCAGGAAACTCTGAATGAATACGAGCAGAAGCACTGCTCTCAGGTATTTGCAAGCCCGTAAGGAATGAGCTGGTGAAAATAGATTGCAATGGTAAATTAATTATAGGCTTACATATAATTGACCACAAATTTGTTAACAAAGGAGGATATAACTTACTCAAGATATGGTTTGACTTCAGTGCAATTGATTAACACATGAACATGAGCAGATTTGAACTCGACATCATTAGCCAATGAATCGATTCTCTCCCTGCATGTCGACCTTGTTGCTGAAAAACAGACAACGTTGACACATCTCTTTGACATTCAACTTCATTCCTCCAATTGCGTGGTGACAACATGAAGTTGTTGAAGTAATGAGAACAAAAGTATGTTGTCTCACGGTGTAAATAAGATGCACAAATAGAACCTTCAACTCTTGCTTTATTTTTTATTGATCATTTTGAATCACCCATGAATCTATACAAATAAAAAAATACATCATGATGAAAAAAATTGGTGAAAAAATTAATTATAAATATGAATAGGGAGGTCCTTTAGTACCTTTCAAAAGGATACATCCATTTGTATTGCACTGGTCCACCCAACAATGCTTCATGGGGTAGATTGTAAGACCCGTGAAATTTAATTAATTAAATAAATAATTAATTAATAAATGTGGGTAGGAGAATTAATTATGATATTAATTATGAGGGGAATGACGTGGAAAAGTACCAGCTCATGTGGTGGAGAGTACTTTGATTGTGTGAGAGGACTTGGGTTCGAGTCCTATGAATGCCCTTTTGTGTTATTATTCGTTGTTATTTTTAAAATGTGATAATCATGTTGTGAAATAGTATGACAATTGAATTATGATTGTTAGCATGAAATATGAATTGGCGTGATGGTTTGATATTGATTTGGGGAATTGCATGATTGTGGGTTCAAGTCTTAGAGAACTTACATGAAACTTTATTTTTTGGTGTTTTGGATTGGATTTGGGTTGAATATGAAAGGGTTGGAAGGAAACCCTAGTGGTATGGCTGAGGGGTGGCTGGAAAATAGCCATAATGAGTTGGTAAATGACAATAAACACCACTTAATAAGTAATTTTTCGTTTTAAAGCATTTGGCTAGTTTTTAGGCACCCTTTAAAAGGAAAAAGTGAGGTAAAGGGGAGGGTTTTGGTCAGCTAGGAAACTATACCTAAAGAGAGAGCGAAAATCAGAGAGTGGGAGAGGTTCTAGTGTGATTTTCGGGACTGAATTGAGAGAAGGCTAAGGAGCCAATTGGTGAGGGGAGGATATTTACGCGTCAAGCTTTAAGCGGAGAACCATCAGGTTAGGGGAGCTGAACCCGCTTCTTTGCTTGTATTAATTTATCTTGTGTGAAAGCATGAATTATTGGATGTGTATTTTGGTAAATTGAATGAGTTTTCGGGTTTCTGGAAAATTTCCAGAAACCGCCTGGCGGGCTGCTCATAGCCGCCAGGCGACACATGTTATTTTACTGCATTTTCTGAGTTCCATAAGGAACCGCCTGGCGGTGAACCCCTGTACCGCCAGGCGCCACAAGCTTGAACCTAGTTTTTGGGTTGTGTGATGAACTGCCTGGCGGTCATGCACACCCGCCAGGCGACGCGAGTAGAATTGGCTCGGTTTTGAGGTTTTACGTGATCTGGAGTGATTCTGATCGGATGGAAGTCAAGAGTTAATGATTTAGAGATGATATAGAGTCTTAACCGATTGAAAACCAGTACAAATGATGGGTAAAATTGATGGAACAGTGCGGGTGAACCTTAGGGTTCATATTGGGTTGCTTCTTAGATGAAACTGGTTGTAATAGGTGTTAAACCCTGTGTGTTGATTTTGTGAGTGATTAAGGTGAATTGTGTGTCATATTTATCATGTGTCTAGATATTTTGATTGAGATAGATGAAGGGGGAATATCGGAAAGAAGTGTGGGAAGCATCGCGGGGACTGCGAGTTTAGGAATTCTGCCAGGAATAATCGTACCGCCTGGCGGCATAGGGCCTGCCGCTAGGCGCCATTGTAGCAGTAGTGTGTCTGCGTGCTCACTACTGTGGTGTTAGGTTTGGGGTGTTCTGATGTTCAGTGAGGGAAGGAAATGGAAATTTGAAATGGTTAAATGGGGAGTTGAAAACGTTAGTGTATAGTGGCCCAACTAAGGTAAGGGTATTTGCAATCCATCTATAAACTGAATATTGGGTGTATAAAGTAGTGAGAGAATGGTAATTAGAAATATGGAAAGCATGTTAGCTCATAAAATACTCCAATACTGTCAGGACCTTAATAAACTACATACATGATGGGTATTGGTTCAAAAGGACATGGATGACCCCCAACAATTGGGGAGTCTCTTGGCGGGGAATAATTTTTGTGGGGAGTGTGGCATAGGGGAATAATTGTGTATATTCATTCAATATATGATATTTGGCACTAAGTTAGGAGCGGAATTGGATTGAGAGTAGGTCTGTGAGTATGGTGCGAAGAATCCCTGACCCAAACCAGTATTGTACAAGTACTGTTATGGCGCCTGGCAGCAGAGCTGGGTCCGCCAGGCGACAGCGAGAAGACAGGGGGTTAATGGTGCAGGAGGCGCCTGGCGGACGGGGAGGTCCCGCCAGGCGATAGCGACACAAACAGTGGCGCTTGGAACAGCGTCCGCCTGGCGGTGTGGACAGTCCCGCCAGACGGTGGTTGCAAGTTTTATGGTTCTTGAGGCGCTTGGCGCCTGGCGGTACGTGTCCCCCGCCAGGCGGTCTGGAAGTTGTGGCACCTAGCGGTACGTGTCCCCCACTAGGCGATTTGGCTGTTGTATGTCCTAGTTGTTGGACTTTGTAGGGTGTTCTAAAAGGCTTTTGGTGGTGCTTCAAAGGTAAGATTGCTGGGTTCCTTGAGTTGAGCTCAGAACGTATCCCTTGAGTTGAGATCGGGATAGGGGTTAAGCACATACATTCCTCGTGTTGAGCTCGGAATGGCATCCCTCAAGTTGAGCTCGGGATGGCGGATGAACACGAGGAACCCTTGAGTTGAGATCGGGTTAGCGAGTGTTGCCGGTGTGAGTGTGCTGGTTGTGGCCAGTACGGATGGGTCCAGCTAGATTGCCCTCCTCAGTTGTTGACTGACGAGTTTGGTAGTCTTGGGACATTACAGACTATGTTCATAATTGGGAACTCCACCTAGCGTTGTGGTGTGTGATCCGTAGCATTGGTTCCCGCACGTGCTCTGTCGGTTGTGGCCGATAGGTTTGGCAGCAAATTACCTTAGGGTAATCACTAGAAGAGGTAGAACCCGAATAGTCTGGTGGTGGCCAGGCGATAGAGAATTGGTTAAGAGATGGTACTTTGATATTTTGGGGCTTATATCTGTTGATTGATTATATGATATCTATTATGATGTATGTTGTTTTCATAAGCTCACCCTATCTGCTTGTGTTTGGCGATGATCGTGTATGCGATACACGTGAGCAAAGGATGTTGATGCAGGTGGAGCCGGTGATGCTTAGTCGCGAGTGGGGGTTCTACTGGGGGAAACTTCTTATATTTACTTTATTTGCTTTTGGAAACTACTGTAAACCCTGATGGGTGAAACTATAACTTTGTTGTTTCGGTTTATGGAGTATATGTTTATAAACTTTATCCGATCTTTTAATAAAGTTTAAATTTCCCGCGTTTTTGGGAAATGAGGTTATTCATAAATGCGGTGACTTTATATATTTAATTGTTTTATTTATTTAAACCAGTAATATCCTGACAGGATGTTACAGAGATGAATAGGGAGATGTTCCATGGAATCAAATAATCCAGGAGGGAATATTCTCTTTAATTTGCAGAGAATAATTGGAATATTTTCCTCCATTCTTCTTAGAGATTCCTCTTTTAATGTTGCAGAGCACAAATCTTTGAAAAAGTGGCTAATTTCAGTAAGAGGATTTAAAACACGAATGGGCAAAACACTAAATGCAATAGGAAGTAATGACTCCATGAATACATGGCAATCATGAGTTTTCATTCTATGGATTCTTCCCTTTTCAACATCAGCATATCTAGCCAAGTTGGAACTATAACCATCTGGCATCTTAAGTTCCTTTATCCACCGACAAACTGATTTAGCTTCATCTGGAGTTAAAGTGTAATTCGCTTTAGGCTTTAATATTTTCCCATTATCTTGAACCTTTAACTCCAAGTCTTTTCGCTTGCAATACAATCATAAATCCCTTCTTGCCTTCTCATTGTCTTTTGTCTTTCCCGTCGCATTCATAATAGTATTGAATATGTTCTCAAAGAAATCTTTTTCTATGTGCATTACATCAAGATTATGCCTTAACAAATTATCTTTTCAATATGGAAGATCCCAAAAAATGCTTCTTTTTGTCCAATTATGCCACTCTCCATATCCATATATCCGTGTTACACCGTTTTCAGTGACTTTTGGAAAATGTTTGACTCTTCTCCAAACTTGTAATGGTGTCAACCTAGGAGGTGGCCCATCTATTTCAACTTACCTTTTCGAAAGGCTTTAATATTTCTCCTAAAGTGATGGTCATTTCATAAGAACCTACGATGTGAGTCAAACCAACAACTTTTGCGACCACAATTTAACGTTAATGACTTATTGTGCTCCATGCAATGCGGATAAGCTAATCTACTATGTTTGCCCCAACCAGATAACATCCCATAAGCAAGGAAGTCATTAATAGTCCACATCAAACATGCCCTCATCATAAATTTTGTTTCCTTGAAACATCATAGGTCAAGATACCAACCCACAACTTCTTCAAATCATCAATTAAAGGCTCCAAGTAAACATCAATAGAGGCCTTTGGATTGGATGGCCCTGGTATAAGACAACTCAAAAACATATAAGGTTTTGACATGCACATTTCAGGAGGAAGATTGTATGGAGTAATAATCACGGGCCAACAAGAATATAATGAAGATGAAGCCTAAATGTAAGGGTTAAATCCATCTGAACATAGACCAAGTCTCACATTGCGTGGATCATACGCAAAGGTAGGATCATCCAAGCTTCATCATCAGATGGGTGGCGTAAAATTCCTTGGCTTTGGTTTTCATGATGCCAAGTCATATGTGGCGCGGTTTGCATAGAAGCAAACATTCTTTGTAATCTTGGGATTATAGGCAAATAGAACATTGACTTAACTACAATTGGATTTTTGCGCCTTGATCCCTGATGAAGTGGACGATATCTTGGTTTGTGACAAAATTTACATTAAAGCAATGTTGCATCTTTTTTTTCCACTATCATTGTCATAAAAGAGCATACAACCACTCACACAACAATCAATCTTCTTAGCCTCCAATCCCAACTTTGATACTAACCTCTTAGTGTCATAATAACTCTTTGGCAAGCTCATATTTGGTGGTGTGAGATCTAACAAAAGTTTGGTCAAAGCCTCTAAGCATTGGTTGGGAATATTCCAATTAGACTCATAAGATAGAAGTCTAACACATACTGACAATTTAGAGTCTCTTGCCCCTTCAAATAAAGTTTGATTTGCCTCCGCCAACAAATTATAAAACCTTTGTGTGGATTCATTAGGACACTCTTCAAAGTTAGTGTCGTTGGGTTGTTGGTTTGATTGAAATTGACATAAAGCATTATTGACCATCTCTTCCATGTTACACAATTGCTCCATTTCAGCAGTATGTACACCCTCTTTAGGGACAAAATTATCACCTTCATTTAAATCAACAACTGGCATATCTTCACCGTGTAATGTCCAAATCCAGTAATTTGGTATGAACCCTTTTTTATAAAGGTGAACTTTTACAATCTCATCTGTCAAAATCCTTGTACAGTCACACTTAATGCAAGGGCATCTAATCCCACCTTCAAGTTCAAAATATCTAGACTGTATTGCTACTTGAACAAACTCTTCAACGCCTAAGACAAAAGACTCCTTCAATCCCCTTCTACCACTATAACAACGATCATACATCCATGCACAATTCAAAGGAGGTTCACCCATGTTCTATACCACAATAAATGGTTTAAATTAGATTCTAATGAGGAGAATTGAAATAAAGTGGAGACATATATGTCCCCATGTATTGCTTAAGATCATGACATTGTCGGGATATATCTCACTGATTAAGTAAGATTTCCAAATACTAACCAAACTACAATGTCCTAATTGGAATGCAAGTCCTATGACTATGCATCATGACATTGTAGGGATATATCTCACTGATTACGTAAGATATCCAAATACTAACCAAACTACAATGTCCTAATTGGAATGCAAGTTCTATGACTATGCAGACCATTTTAGCTAAAACTCTCTTTCTTCTTGTGTTTAGTAGTCTATTTTTAAGTTTTACAGTCAAATTTTGATTTCTTTGTTGTTTTGAGTAATTGACTTTATTTTAAGGAACATTTTACCATTTTAACATTATACCTCAAAAAATGTATTAGGCAACCTTTTAGGGAAATCCTTCCTTGTTACTGTGATTTACCTCCAGATCCACCCTCACCCTTTCCTCCCCTATCATAGTGCATAAATAAATATTAGTCTTCATGGAAATGAATATATCAAAACAAACATAACATCTACCCAAATAAACAAGCATAAGCAATGGTTGGTTGAATCCGTTATACAATTTGCAAATAAACTTCAGTTTATTTCAGTTTACAATCTGAAATGCAAATAAACAGTTCATCTCATTGCAATATCAAGGAAAACGAAAATTGAGGTGGAGACTAACTTGTATGGCTAGTTTATGAATCTCTAGTCTAGTTAAATACCTAACTTCATTATTTTTTCATTGAATTAGTGTGAGTAAATTGTGTGGCCTACTTTTATACAGAAAAAGTAAACTAAGGACAGAAAAACTAACAAAAACAAAGAAAGAATGTTGTAACTTGGCTGAAAAGTTGACTTTTTGCCTTTTTCCTCTAATTTGAAATCTATGATGAAAAACTGGTATAAACAGGACCAAGCACCTACTCAACAAAGTTAAAATGACTAAAGGATCCTAAGGAACAACTCAAAACTGAAATTCTACCTAAACTCAAAATTTCACTACCTAAAACCTCTAAAAACACCCTAAAAGTAGGCTAAAACTAAGTTTATGCTAAAGCATGGGTAGAACTACCACTAAAGTACCTAGACAAGATTAAAATAACCTAAGAAAACTTAATCCTAAGTCACAAACAATCTCCTAAATGATTTACCAAAAATGACTACCTAAAACCAAGACTAGTCTACAAAATTGACCCTTTTGTGTATGCATGTACTAAGCTAACCTATGGAAGTTTAATCTAACTATCCTAACATGTTTATGATGGCAAAATATGAATAAAAAACAGCTCACACTGCTAAAACTGACTACAACTCAAAATCTAGCTACCTAAGACCTAAAACTACCACAAAACTATGCTAAAACTCCAAAAATTTAGAAATTAAGTAAACTAATGCACATAAATCTTATAGAACTACTTGGACAACTTCCAATTATCAAAAGAAATTTTGAGAACAGATGAGAACTCAGAATTAACAAGCTAATTCGAATTTGCCTAGTAAAAACCCAAAAAATGAACTAGAAATGGTCAAAATAAGCTAAGATATCCCAAATCAACAAAGGAAATATTAAGCAATGGAACAAAAACCTTCTAATTGGTAAATGAATGATGAAAACTAATTTAAAAGACTGGAGTAACATGCTGCATGAAAATTGATGTGTGGAGACCCAAACTTTAACAATTCCACATAAAAAAATATGCATGAAACAAGCATTACAATAAAATTGGTATAAACATAACCAAACACCTACTCAACAAAGTTAAAATGACTAAAGGAGCCTAAGGAACAACTCAAAACTGAAATCCTACCTAAAACTCAAAATTTCACTACCTAAAACCTCTAAAAACACCCTAAAAGTAGGCTAAAACTAAGTTTATGCTAAAGCATGGGTAGAACTACCACTAAAGTACCTAGACAAGGTTAAAATGACTTAAGAAAACTAATCCTAAGTCACAAACTATCTCCTAAATGATTTACGAAAAATCACTACCTAAAATCAAGACTAGTCTACAAAATTGACCCTTTTGTGTATGCATGTACTAAGCTAACCTATGGAAGTTTAATATAACTATCTTAACATGTTTATAATGGCAAAATATGAATAGAAAACAGCTAAAACTGCTAAAACTGACTACAACTCAAAATCTAGCTACCTAAGACCTAAAACTACCATTAAACTATGCTAAAACTCCAAAAATTTAGAAATTAAGTAAACTAGTGCACATAACTCTTATAGAACTACTAGGACAACTTACAATTATCAAAAGAAAGGTTGAGAACAGGTGAGAACTCAGAATTAACAAGCTAATTCGAATTTTCCTAGTAAAAACCTAAAAAATGAACTAGAAATGGTCAAAATGAGCTAAGACATCCCAAATCAGCAAAGGAAATATGAAGCAATGGAACAAACACCTTCTAATTGGTATATGGATGATGAAAACTAATGTAAAAGTCTGGAATAACATGTTGCACGAAAATTGATGTGTGGATGATAGAAGACTATCCCTAGATTCCAAATAAGAAGAACTTGAAGATGAACCTTTACAATTCAAATGACCTATGACAAGGGCAAGGAGCAAGAGATTGGAAAATCACATCTATTCAAGACTCTTGGTACTACAAGCAACTGCAAGTGGAAATTCAAACGATATGAAGATCATGGCTTGGAGCACTCTTGAAGGATAATTATTAGGAAATTAATTTCTTTCTTTTAGAAAATAAGTTCTGTTTTTGGGCTTTCGACTTTCTTTTATAAATTAGTTTATGTTTTGGTTTGGGCCTTCTTGTAAGGTTCTTAGGTTTTCTTAAACTCATGTGCCTATATATAGAGGTACCAAAAACTATTGTAGACACTTTTAGTCATATATTGAATTTGATTTCATTAAAGAGAGGGTTCTCTTTGTTCTTGGTTTAGGCCTCTGGTTCTTATCAAAGATTAACATCTTTGTAGCGAATCTTTATTTGACTTATCAATATGCTAGATTGTGGCGTCCTCCATCTCTGTCTTATTCCGCGTTCTTCTCTGATTTATTCGTGTCGTGCCTCTTGAGGGTTCAAATTCAGAAACGATTATACTCTTTCCTGGATAGGATCGTATCATCTGGTATCTAGAGCAATGTTCTAGTTTGAATTTCCTCTTCTATGTTATTTTTTTGTCATATGAAACAAAAAAAAATACAAATTTTAATGTCTGCTTGTTCTGTGTTTTGTTTTAAATTTTGTTTGTTTCCTTTGTAAGGAGTAAAACTCCTAAGGTTGTTTCCAATTTGGTTGAATTTTTTTCTTTTATTTGGCGTATTTTTTTTCTTTTTTGTTCTCTATTTAAATTGTGTATTTCTACATTTGATTTGTGGAAATTATTTGTTATTGTATTTGGGATTTGCAAGTGCCCTTACTTTGATTTACATGAGTATGAGGGTTTGAAGGATCAATTGTTTAATTTGTTTTTGTGTTGAACTGCAAAAAAAAAATATAAATACAAAACAAATATTGTGGATCAAGTCAAAAGGAAACAAATATATATTGGAAAAAAAAAGTAGAAAAAGAAGGATCCAAAAAAAAAGGAGAGTTCAACACAACTTTTATTACAATTTTATTTCTGGTTTATTGATATTTACTTGTAATCAGTCTTTCTCTTAGAGTCTCCGTGTTGTCTCATTTAAATCTCTTTGGTAGTCCTATTATTTTCTAATTTTAATTTTCTTGTTTTGTGTCTTTACAATTCCTTGAAGTTTTGTCTAGTGTTTTGAATCTTCTTTGTCCTCTTAAGTCAAGATTTAGATCTCGTAACTTTCTTCACATTGTTTGTTCACTCTTTCCTTAAGCTACTAGAGTTCTTTGCCAAGCACTAAAGGGAATTTGAGTGGTAAAAGGCAAGAGAGTACATTCAAGAAAAAGCCTATATGTGTGATACACGAGTGAAAAATTGAGTGAAACACTTAGTAGAGTGGTGAGGTCAAAAAAAATATTATTATTGCTAACATTTTCTTGCAGGACATGACTTCTTTCCAGAATAGTGATCTTGTCTCATCTAAGACTGTGACACTCATGGTTGCACTTGATTAGCTCATATTACAAATGAATCAAATGCAACAGCACAATCAACAATAGTTCGAAAGGCTCCAAAAGTCTAATGAAGATGTGAGCGTGAGATTAGAGGGGGTAGAGAGAAGAAGAAGGAGACATGATGATTCAGACCATTCTTCTCATAATGATGAAGCAAAACATGTTGTTAGGCCACGGAGAGGCCAAAGACGAGAGGTATTTGGGAACCACATGCTTAGGAGGGAT
>Ga0214545_1003250_pt1 | contig 31132 bp, 7 predicted proteins | sample CNSS4metaG_FD_160064 | JGI IMG/M metagenome (GOLD analysis project Ga0214545, IMG submission 160064) | Root nodule microbial communities from cowpea collected in UCLA plant growth center, Los Angeles, California, USA - CNSS4 | ecosystem: Host-associated > Plants > Roots > Nodule | place: USA...
TATATATATATATATAATATTTTTAAACTTTCAATTAACACATTGTCAATTAACATATAAATGAATTTATCTAATATAAAAAAAGTGAAAAGTAGTGATTATATAATACTTTTTGTTTATTTTTATAATCATAATAGAAATTTATATGATAAATTTACTAGTTTATGAATTTCTTAAAAGATCATTGTGGTTATTAATAGTGTGTTGGAGTCATTTCAAAATTATGTTAAAAACAAAAAAAATATCTTTCAAATTAGACACTTACGTGTCACACGAGTGTCATACGATTGTCAGTGTCCGATATGTGTCAAACATGGAACACGCCCATTAAAAAAGCGTGTCCGAACTTCATAGTAATGTAACATCTTCGACATCGTTTTATATACTAAGAAATCGTCTTCATATTTAAGATGGGATCTTTGACACTTTTCTTCGGGAGAAAAATTCCAGAGAGAAAGTTAGAACAACACTAAAATTGTTATGCTGGTTTAATTAAATCTACTATTGGTTTGTAACATGTGTTGTGTGTGGAGAGTTGTTATTATTATTATTATTATCCCAAAAGAGATTTCAACTGTGAGCTAAATTTGTAAGTTAGTGAGATGGAAGTACTCAATAATGACCCACTTGACTACATGAAGATATATGTGACAGAGGGTTTCAGCTTTAACAAGAATCCAAAGCGATTTATTTGTTTTTAAGGCAACACTAAGACGCATTAAGGGACAATAGATGAAGGGTGCATTCCAATTGGTGCATGGCATTTGCTGAATGCTACAACAAGACAATCAGCTATGAGTCAAAACATGGTACCATCATTTGAATGCCATCTTAACTCTGTTTCCTCTTGGCCAAGCCTTCTTGGAAACCTTCTCCAGCTAAGCTTTCACTTTCATGGAACATTCTTCTTGTGAATGTCTGCTTTGCCCTCGTGGAACCTTTGCCTCCTAAATTGTCCCTCTTCACCTTCACACAATCACACTCTGCTTTTTACATCAATATATTCTAAATTATCTTCAAAAATTTAAAAATGGCTACAAATTCAAGTCCCTTGCTGTGCCAGACACTGCACCATCCAGGAACACTTGGTTGGACTATAGCTTACGCCGTCGTTAGTGGACAACAAACAAGCCACAAGATAAATATTGCAATCAAAATGTATACATATTATTCAAATGTATTTCGGAAGCGTATAACAAAATCATATCCTTAAATTTCAACTTTAAAAATACGGCTTCATTAAAAATCGAAGAGAAACTTTGTTGTTTTTTCTTACTAGTTTTGTCGAACTTGAACCAATTGCTTATACTTAAAAATTGTTAACCGTAAATTAAAAACAGATATGTTTTTGTACTTGAAGATCTTGATAAGTGGGGTGGATTTGCTGTGTGTGGCCATTTAAAGAAAGATATGTTTTTATTTTTTATTTATTTCAATTATGTTTCGATGGATAACGATGCGTAAAACCCTAGTCCACAGACATGAAAAAGTTTTCCTACATTGCGATAGAATAGAAAATAACAACAGCAAGTAGTTCGTTAATGTGACTGTGCACCAACCACCAATATCTCATGGTCGGATATTCTTTGACATTTCAGTGTTCAAACTTCACATTAAGATTTATGCGTAAAAAACATTCTATTCATAATAACTATATTCTAAGCATTTACTTTCAGGATCCCAAACTCAAACGTAGCGTTCTATTGACATAGGATTCTCTTTTTAGAAATTTTACAAAGTAAGCGCTTAAACTTTTGAAATTGCAGATCCATCCTCGTCATTTATTTAGACGGTTTGCTGGAAGGGGCTTTATATGGAATTTCTGGGACTGGGACCATCATGGCGTGGCAAAATAATGTTTTATTTTTTCATTCAATATACATAGATTTCAATATCTATAAATCTGTTGTGTTTATCGATCTCTTAAAATTAACCTAATTCATCATATCTCATTCATATTATATTTCGCACATAAAACTCCTAAAAAACTAATCATATATTGCTACATGAATATTCTTCCGCCATTACTCACTCCACGTGGCACTGATTTGGATGCGAGCTAAGTGATACAACAACACCCAAAGATTTGTCTTTCGTGAGGAAAAAATCCTTTTTGAGTTTTTGATTCAAAGTTCATTCCTTGCTCTTTAAATTTTACTAAATAGTTATACTATTTGACAAATTCCATTAAAATGAAATTAAGTTTAAGCCTTTTAATTTAGTTAATTAGGTTACATTACAGATCTATTAGACGTGAGTGTTCAATCCGTTTACAAATTATACTATATTTTGGTAAGAAAAATATTAAACATTCAATATATAATATTACAAATTAATTAACAATAAAATCATGATATTTTTTACTTGTGGTAAATATATGCACAATATATATATATATATATATATATATATATTCTGAAATTAATAATTTTAGTGTGATAGACATTGGGACGAATTCACTATATAATTAAATATATTTAGTTATTTCAAATTTTAATTATAATATACTTATATATAAAATATTAATTAAAAAGACATTGTCATAATTTGTACATATACATTTGTATATTTACAAAAAATTATGAGACTAGAAATATATTTAACTTTTAATTTAATTTAAATATGTTTAACATTATAATTTAGTAAAGTAAAAAAAATTGGTGAAACGAAAAATTATAGAATGGCCAAGTTTAAACCTCGTAATAATAGTAAAGTTATTATATTCCATCACACTCTTGAAATATGAACTATATACACTGTGTAAAATCTTCTCTCTCTTTTTTTTCTTTCTTTTTTTGCAATATGAAGATCAAATTTAATATCATCTGTTTCAAATTTTTTTTATCACTAAACAGTTTTTAATGAATACGTAATAGCTTTTACACGAGTGGATTTTATCTGATATGCTGTACCCAAAGTATTTTACTTCTGAGTGATCCATAGTGCTCAAAAGATTATGTAATGGAGAAGTATACACAGGAAACGATTAACTAGGAAATGAGCTCGACCAATACGAACTAGTTTTTAGATTGCATGCCAACTGCTTGTTAAAATGATTCATTTCATTTTGGGTTAAACGTTGGCAACAAAGAGAAACTAATCCTCGAGGAAGAGGCCTGCTAGTTTTATACCAAAATCAACGTAATTTCACACACCGTAACGTAGCTTTCAATACCAAATTTGTGAGTAAAATTAATTTGAATACATTTCTCAGTTATGTATCATCAATAGTATTGCAAAACCAATTCCACGAAAACCTAAAACAAACAAACAACACCAAACGTTTCTGTAAATGAAAACCTCCCATCAGCATGTGCAACGTGAAAGTGAACAAGTACTGATGAGAAGACTAACATGATGACTCTTTAAGCATACTATGCTACGGACACACGAACATGGTTGAGCAACATGGGGGCCAGTGACCACGTGGCACAGCCTAGTTCAACCACCAATGTTGGTCCTCTTTGCGGGTTTATTCCTGTTCCTTATTATGTTGACCTCCACACTCCTTCACCCATTTCAATATTACCCAGCACAGCCCCATTCTCTGGCCAGCTTTTCTGAACGAGAAAAACAATGAAGGTGATTGAGTTGAAACCATGCACACAACCATTTTGCTCCTCATGCATATTTTCAATTTCTTGTACTACTTTTCCTTTAGGTTGGAAGTTTATCATATATATGTAGTGTTCTTATATAGGTATTCATATGTTATCTTCGTGAATTGTTTTGTCACAGATCTTCAATTGGGTGCACAAGAGGTTTCACCATAACTCTCTGAAAGGTTTGACCTCTATCTATAAGAACTTCTCTCATTTACAATTTAATAAATCTCATCCTTCAGAAGCTCCAAATATGGTGCCTATGAAGAAACCTTCATGATTATGCACATAGGTTGTTTGTTCTTTTTTTCAAGAGAGTGGCAACTTTTCTTCTCTGATGAACTCTACTGTTTAACCAACTCTGGGATCATGTGATCCATTTAACCAACCTTGAATAGTATGATAAGGTTTTGTTTTTTATGTAGTGTCATCTTCTCTTCTAATGAATCTTTTGGTTTTCACTCAGATGGGTTTGCTTCAAACATGAAAAAAACTGAACCTGCAATTAACAACGCGGATAGTCAAGCTTTGCTGAAACAAGTTGCCCTTACTGAATCACTTGGTGGATGGGAAGACGGCATTCTAACCATAGGCACTCTTGGCTATGATCCCTTGAAGTCTATGAATCCTCACAAAGAATACTTTGCTTTGGAAATTGAAGTTGAACAAGAAGATGGTGAAGGAGAGAACGGCATCATGGTGGATGAGGAGGAGGAAAAGTGCTATAATGCTGAGCACGAGGAACTGAATCCATTGATGTACAACACGTTTGAGCACAACTTTGAGGATATTGTTAGTGAAAACTATGATGATGGAGATGTGGTGAGGAGTCTGAACGAAATTGTGGTGGCTCCACCTGTGATTTGTGATGAAGTGATGGAATCATACGATATGGAGGCTGATGAAAAGAAGAAGAAAGGAGAGAGGATCACATTGGCTGATCTGTTCTTAGCTGATTCTGATGTTAAGATAAAGCTTAACCCTGCCAAAGTCTGTCACCTTGCTTCAAGTGAAAAACCAAACCTTAAAGCAAAGCATGGACTCTCTTTTGCCAAGAAGCTCATTCCCCGCGTTAAGGACAATCCCCATCCAATGAAAGATATAAAAAAAGTAAGTTATTACAAAAAAACAGTAACAGTTTTCATGTTCAGTAAATTCTCATTGATATATATTACCAATGATAAAGTTTATACTTTCAACCACTCGAAAATCAATGTTTGCATGATTCTTTAAACTAATATTACAGTGTCAAAATTTTGGTTGTTTCTTGGAATTTATATGTGTGTATGTGTATAGTGTTGGAACCACAGATTGCAGATTTGCTTGAATTAATTTGATTAAGTAATTTGTAATGGTGTGTAGCTGATGAAGAAGATGTTGAAGAGGAAAATCCACCCTGATCTTGATGTTAAGAATCTCAAACCAGAAGGGGAAGAAGTGAGTGCAGCAGCTTTAAATGATAATCACATGAATGAAGGCAATGACTCAAGTTATTTCCTTTCAATTTAAGGTATGGTAGCTCCAAAATCCCCTACATATATTTTCAATTTATTGAGTTTAACATCATAAGATGATTTTAGCTGATGATGCACTCACACATTCACTGATTAGGCTAGAGCGTGTTAATTAGATGGCATAAATTTAACACTGTTGGCAACTTTGTTTATACTTTTTTTTTCTCTAATAAACAATCTATATACTAATATAGACATTCTGCAACTGATTTATATTTGTGAATTTAATCTTTATCATAATCATACTGAGGTTAAACTCGTAATATGTGTATTATTAAATCAATTTTCATCAGTGAAACACTGTCAGAAAAAGCTTTATGACAAACACTTGTTTTTATTTCTAATGGTTGTAAAACCAATATTTTTCTGTACACTCATAATCTTTACAAGAAACCTTGGCTTGAAAAAAAAAAAAAAAAGAAGCTCTTTCAATAATTTTCTCATGGAAACTTTTTGTTTAGTGAGAATTAGGTACCTATAATTCCATGCATGTAAAACCCTTTTTTTTCAACCTCAACATCTTATCGATTTAACAAGACATGGCTTAGAAATTTACCACCACTACGTATATAACATATACTAGAGATATGTATGCATGCATTTTCGAACAAGGAGGTCATTTTCCAAATGATAGTCATGGACCAATTATTCATAATAAATGGGTCCCTCCTACAAAATAACCCTGAAAAATTCCAAGCATGGAAGTCAAAATAACATCTTCTCATCAATCTTAAAAAGTTGCATTCTCTTGTTGTGACCTTTTGCCAGCCAATCTGATAGCAAAAAGAGGGGACAAAAGCTAAGCTATATTATCTATTTATATTATAATTTTATTCTCAATTTTGATCATAATCATGTCTAATGAATTGAGATGTCTTGAAAATTAGCTTATTATACGGTATTCATTTCCACAATTTCCAAAACTTTAATCTTTTCTTTTTACAAAAACAAAGGCACAGGTTAACTAATAACTTGATTAAATGGAAATCGTGCATTATACAATAAAATTATCAAATAGATTGTAAAATATTAGCTTTTTGTTAATTATATTCCTTTTCATAAAATGTAATTTTTAATATCATTTCATTTTATATATGTAATTGATGTATAGCTATAATTGAAGGATTTGATGGAAATATATAAAAGTAAACATAAAGACATACACATGATCATCAGCTTGTCAGCTGTCAAAGACTATGAGTTTTGTATTGGCATTCTTCTTATCATATAGCTATTATTGGGTTTGAAAGTAACTACATGATTCTTCCATGAATTCGATCTGAAAAGAATGAACAAGAAATTTGTATTTCTAATTAACATATTATTAACAAAGTTCATATTGCTGATTAACCATTTATAAATTGTTGAGTTGAATCAATTTAGAAAGAAAAAAAAATTATAAACAAAAAACAAATTAAAGATACTACAACTCTATATACTACGGTTTATTAACCAAAAATAATTATAATCATATTCAGATATATCTACATTATATTCAAAACTCAAGACATGAAGAATGATGATAGGGACATATATGCTGCAGTACACACCATATCTCACTTTTTATAAAAAAAAAAAAAATCAAACTTGTATGGGTAAAAAATGAGTTACTCTTAATGATGTATAAATTAGTATTTATACTAGAGTGTTTAGATTTGTTAATTTAGTAAATATTTCTGATTAGCAGTTAATGATGTTGCAGGTACTAGCTAGTGTTGAGCTGGTGGGAGTATCAGTGTTTAATTATGTGGAAACGTAGATTTGTTTATGATATATGTAAGATTAAATACTTAGATTTTGTTCTTGTTTCTTTATGACCAATGCATTGAACCCATGTGATTCTGTAATTTGTGGTATCCCTTTGCTTCTGTTGGCTTTAGTTTAATTTGACGTAAGGAGTGGATGTCTCAAGTATATGTGCCTGTGCTTCAGGTTTATATTTTGGCACACCTTTATGCATAGTTTTAGATAATAAAAATAATAATAATAATAATAATAAATGGCTTTAATGCATGCAACCAGAACATTTATGGTGCAAAGAAATCAATTAAAAAACTTCCACCAAAAAATGACAAGCGCATAAGTCATGTAAATCGTATAAATTTTATTGTGGGTACTGCATCGTTAACAACAAAATAATATAAGTGTCACAAAAATTATTACGTCCCCACCCCCTCAAAACTCGGTGCTTAGTGTTTGTCTAATCAGAGTGATAGGCTTCTAAGAAGGGTATTAATGGGGTGAATAAATGAGAACTTAGCATAACCTCACATAAGACATTGATACCACTCTCAATCCAAAATCTTAAAACAATGAATTTATGAGTCTTTAACTTTATATAGTATTTCACTTTTTTCATTCTTAACTAAAATAAAATTTACATTCACACTTGAATTTCCAATACAGAAAATTCATGAAACACAATGTAAGAAACCAATGAATAATATGAGAAATTAACATTATCAAGTTCTGTTTTACTATCGTTCCATAATGATTAATTCATAGAAAACATGTCAAAATAGGGATGATTAGTGTGAAAATGAAAAATAACATTGTGTATACTGCATGGGTTAAACGCAAAATCATCATTCAAAGTAACATGGGTCATTTTTTTTGTAAATAAATGTTCTATATAATATCAATTTTCATTTTTTGAGCATCGCTTTCTCTTTTTTATTCGGGTGAAGATGCTTATCAAGTGATATCACCACAATGTTGCCCCTTCATTTTTAAAACCCGAGGAAATAACATTTGCATCAAAAGAGACAAGTCAAAAATAAAATGTAAGAGAGTTTGTTTGTGCAAATTAAGAGTTTCTTATTGGACACAACACAAATCTTGATTTCATAATTTTGGTACTACCACTCAAATTTTTATTATAAAAGACAAGATAATTTTCGTTTATCTAATATAAGTTACCTAGTATCAAATATGTATTAGACGAAAAGCATGGTGCTAGAACTTTATGGAATAAGTTGTATTTATATTTATATTTATATTATCTATATATAGTATAGTGTAAATTAAACTCACTCTTTTTACATACATCTTTGCGTTCAAACTCATGGGGAATCTCTATGTTCATAAATAAGTGTTATATATATATATATATATATCAACATACATTTTTTATCATAATCAACATAATATACATCAATAAAACAATTGAAAAAAAAATTATAAAGAAAATATTAGATTGGTTGTTCCAAACAACCTATGTGATATTTGGCTTGGTTAGTAAAAGAAATCTACATATTAAATCGGTTTTGATACTAATCAATAATATATGCTATTTTTTAATCAGCTTTGTTTCCACCTATTCTTCCAACCTGTAATTGTAGTTAATTTCAAGCAACTGCACCCGATTAAGAAAAATGTAAATATAATATTAGTTTAAATTAATAAATGCCAAATTATACTTAAACATCAAACTATAAGTAAATTGATTATAACATTACTTAGTGAAAAGTAAACTAACTATAACAAAATAATTTAATTAACAATAATTTAAATCACATTGATATAAAAAAATCCTAAAATGAGAATAATTTAGGTATAAAAAATCATATAACTTTATTTCGTACTTTCTCAATTAGTTTTTTGCATGACAACTTGTTTTGATAACTTTTTTTTGGTATCCCTTATCAAAACAAAGTGTTGTTATTTTTCCAACTTCTACTTTTTAAAAAATAAAAAGTAAAAGTTTACTATATGGGTTTTTTTTCTCTACTTAAGACAAGTAGTTTTCTTTAAACGAAATTAAACAAACCCACCCAACATAAGCTCAAAGTTGGAAATTTAACCCTTATAGCAATTATCGGTTAATGGTGTTTTCTTGGAGGAAAATCAACAAAGATGATTAATTCAATTATGAAGTTAAATAATTTATAAAGGACTCACCTACTCCTAGAAGCTACAAATTAGAATTTTAGTGTCAAATTTCTCACAATATTGACACAAGTGTACAATGAAAAATAATTTTTTAAATATACACGGTGATAATCGATTATCACTTATGATAAATAATTAATGTAAAGTGAAATTATTTTCGAAAAATAGTTTTTTGGCAATAATTGATTAATGTTCTCAATAATTGATTATTAACGGTAGTTATAGTTTGACCTTTCATATTTTTAACCTAATTTTAAAAGTGACTTCCATAAATGAAAGTGAAAGTTCTTTTTACAAAAATAAGGAGTTGAGTTATATCTCTATGTGTAGAAGCTTTGAAAACATAGTGTTGGTAGTGCGATAACTTTCATCAAGTGTAATTTTGAATGATTGAGTTTTGCTCTTATTGCTAGGTAAAAAGAGTCATCCTTTTTGTGATTCAAATGAGCTCGTGACTTCAAGGAAGATGTTTCTTCGTTTTTTTTGTGACTCAAGAGGTGTCTTTATCGTTTGTAGGATTCAAATGTGGTGTTCATCCCTTATGAATTTCAAAGGAGATATTTCTCATATTTAGTGTAGTTTTAAGATAGGTGTTTTCTTTATTAAAGTGTTCCTAATCCTATTCGTAATCCCAATTTATATTAGTGTTTAGTTAATTTCTCTCTTAAGAGTAATTAACAACTGGAAGTATGATCTTTTTATCTATAAAAACAAAGTCAATTGCATGCAGTGGTGGATCTTGACCAAAAATGTTGGAGGGGGCAAAGTAATATAATTTTGAGATCATTAGATTTGATCATTAGTATAATGTTTCAAAAAATGACTTCTCCAATAAACAATTTGATCATTAGTATAATGCTTCAAAATATGTGAAGAAATAGAATCTATATTGTTTTCATCAATAGTTTATTTTTTATCACTTTTAAACAATACATGTATTCTTTTATTCTTTATCAATATATTTTTCTATAAATAATATTAAAAAATAATTTACCATAATTTAATAAAAAATTCAGACACGTAATTATTAAAAGAAAAATATATTATAGTCAAGTTACAACTAAAAATCGGTTATGAAAAAACACATAATACATTCTTTTTTTTCTATATTCATAAAAAAAATGAATAGACAAAAAGCTAATGAGATAAAAATAATATTTTCATTATCAAGTGAGACAAGAGACAAGAAAGGAAGAAGATAAATGAGAGATGAAGGCAAAAATAATGAGTTCGTGTCTAACTTTTTTTTTCTTAAAAAACGCAAAGAAAACATATAAGAGTGAGATATAATTACAATTTGTGAAAAAACTAAAAAGACAATAAGAAGAAAAATAAAATTATATTAATAAATATTTGATTTAATTACTCTTTTGATTCTTGTTTTTGTTTAAAAATGTTAAGTTGGTCCTCTAGTTTTTTAGTCTCAATTTGGTTCCGATTTTTTTAAAAACTAATACAATTTAGTCTTTTACATAAATTTCTTGAAATGAATCAATGATTCTTCGTTAAAATTGAAACTCTTAAAACTGATGATTTGTTTTGTGAGTGTAATTAATATAATCCTAGTGTCAATTTTTGTTGACAAAAACAAGGACCAAAAGAGAAATTAAACCTAATTTTATTAAATTTTATTGATATATAAATATTTGAAACAATATTTAAATAAAGTTCAATGCAAAATATACATTTAAATAAACTTAATTTTGTTAAAAATATCAATTTTGATAAAAATACCATTGTAAAATTTATATAAAAACTAAATTTGATATAGGGATGAAATTGATTTAGTTTTAAAAAAATTGAGACCAAAATAATAAATATAGGGACTACATCGAAACTTTTCACATTCAATACGTGGCACTGTCACAGTCACATTACATTGTCTCTACCACGTGGCACAATGTCAGATTGACACGTGTCAATTTAAAAAAATATAAAAAATTAAAAAAAAACATGTGCTGACACGTGGTACACAGTTAACACCGTTAGTGTACTACTAACGGCAAATACCTAATTGCAACAAATTTTCCAAAATAAATTAAGTCAAATAAAAATGAGGGAACATACTTGAGATTTCATTACAAGAATGGGACCTCTGGAATGATTTAATCATATTTTTTTCTTTATTATCTATTAACATTAAATGTTGTGCTTTATAAAAAAATAAACAAATACACAATTTAATTTTTATTAATAAAAAATAAACAAATACTACCTACAATTTAAAAAAAAATAATAAATTTCCATATATTTATAATATATATAAAATTTAAAAAATTCAAAATTTTGGGGGGCCACGACTTATTTCTGCCTCTAAGAACACCCACCCCTGATTGCATAAAAGTAAAATGAAATTAAAAGAGAAGGATTGAATTCAAAACATAAAATAGAGGGTTACACTTTCATCCACCCAACGTAACCCTTTTGCAACCATAAGAACCTGAAACATCGAAGAAAGGGGCTTATTGCGACAGTTAGCATCGATGATGAAGGGCAAGTAGTGGTACCACCACTAATCACTCCCGATAAATCGAGAACCTCATTTAGAATTGGGAATTTGAAGACCGTATGATATCAGAATGATGGTATGGAAATTATGACTTTAGAAAGATGAAATTAAGGCAAATTTTGGAGAAAATGACCTTGAAAATGACAGATTTTAGGAAAGACGATCTTGGACCTTGCTTCTTTGTGAAATAGAGAAGGAAGAAAATGCTTCCTCTAAATCTTAAATTTTTTTTCTCTCACTCAATTACTAACAACTTGAATTCGTCCGCTAATAATTGTCACAAAACAACTACCACAACGTTATTGAGAAATATAATTGTCAATAAAATAGATATCAATATTTATTGTTAATTTCTCTCGATAATTATATATTATTGACGAATTTTAATTCCTCGATAATTTCAATCAATAAATTCAATATTTCTAATAGTTTTTTGTCTAGTTTGAATAAATTTAAAGAAAGCATGTCTCACTTTATTCATACTTTTGATTTACTTATTTTTGTTGAGTTTTGTGTAATCATAAATAATATTTATATTTTCTCCCATTTGAAATATCATTTGTTTTCACACCACCATAAATGGTAGGGGACCATAAATGGTAAGGGTGATCATGGATTGAATTTTTAATAATCCAATCCACATCCATTTTGGATCCAAATAATTGGATTAGATTTTCGATCCAAATCTATTTTTTCAAAAAAAGTAGATTGGATTTTTTAAAAATCCAGATCCAAATATTTAGATCAAGTTTAAATCCATATCTAAATATTTGGATCAAGTTCAAAATTCAAAATCCATTTTTTATAAAATAAATTCAAATTAATTTTTTTAAAACTTGTGTCCATAGGACTGACACCATAGAATTTGGTAGATTTTTTGTCGGGGCCAACGAGGCCAAATTTTAGCATGGGATGAACTTGAATGACTTTCGAACGAATTTCGGTCGGGGACGACGTGACCAAATTTGGGTCAAGGTTGACTTGACAAAATTTCAGTCGAGATCGACTTGATTGGATTCGGTTGAATTTCGGCCAGGGCCAATTTTGCCTAATACGACCAAATTTTGGCCAAAGCCGACTTGGCCAAATATGGCCACATTTGGGCCAAGGCCTGATCAGTCAAATTTTGATCAGAGTTGACTCCACTAAATTTGTTGGTCTGAACCAACTTGACTGAATATGGTCAATTTTTTATGACAGCCGACTAAGTTGAATATAGTCAAATTTTGTTCGGGACTTACTCGAACGAATACCGCTAAATTTGGGCTAGTGCCGACTCGACCAAATTTTGATCATGGCCAACTCGACTAAATTTGGCCAAATTTAGGTCAGGACCGACTCGCCTAAATATGACCAAATTTCGGTCGCGATCGACTCTGCCGAATATGACCAAATTCAGGGTAGGACCAACTCAGTCAAATTTTGGTTGAGGCCAACACGACCAAATTTTGACCGGAGTCAACTCAACTGAATTCGATCGAATTTCGGTCGTGACCGACTCAGATGAATACGGCCAAATTTTGATCGTGACCGACTCATTTGAATACGGCTAAATTTCATCATAGGTTGTCTCAGCCGAATACGACCAAATTTGGGCCAGGCCCGACTCGGTCAAATCTCAATCGAGGCCAACTTGATTGAATTCGACCGAATTTTGACTAGAGCCAACTAGTTCGTCTCAACCTTTAGCCTAACCTAACCAAAAATATAAACTGAAAATTTGGATTGGATATTTTGGATTATCCATTTTGAAAATCTAGATTTAGAGTATGGATATACAATCCATAAAATATATAAAATGTAAATCAGATTGATATCCAAATCCAATAAAATGGATTAGATTTTTAATAAAAGGAATATTAAATGGGTTGGATCATAGCAAAATTGGATTGGATCATGAAAATTAGATATTTTGCCCATCCTTAGTTTAACTTTTCAGATCATCCTCTACTCCATTCCGCTCATTTAAGAGTTCAATAAATATAATTTATTGTTGTTATTCTCATAATTTTTATTTATAGGTTTAAATAAACATTAATTATTACTTTTACCCTCATATTTTTATTCTTTCACTTTTATATGTATTTAATCTCTTTTTATTAACACATTTTTTTACAAGAGTATAATTTAAATTTGTTTTTACAAATTTATGGATACATTAACAATTCTTTTATTAAACTTCTAAAATTTTTAATTAAATTGTAAGGTTTAAAATTTATAAATATAAATTTCAAGGTTTAGTGTTTACGGACGTTTCACGTTGCACGTCGCACATCTCAAGTCTAACGTCTCACATCGCGCATCGCACATCTCACGTCGCAAGTCGCACGTCTCTCACGTCTCACGTCCCACGTCCCATGTCCCACGTCCCATGTCCCACGTCCCATGTCTCACGTCTCTCGTCTCACGGTCTCACGTCGCACGTCCCATTTCTCACGTCTCACGTCCCATGTCCCACGTCTCACATCTCATGTTTCATGTCTCATGTCTTACGTCTCACGTCGTGTTACGTCCCACGTCCCACGTCCCACGTTCCACGTCCCACGTCCCACGTTCCACATTCCATGTCCCACGTCCCACGTCTCACATTCTACGTCCCACGTCCCACGTCCCACGTCTCACGTCTCACGTCTCATGTCTCATGTTTCACGTCCCACGTCCCATATCTCACGTCTCACGTTTATGTCTCACGTCCCATATCTCACGTCTCACGTCCCACGTCATACGTCTAACGTGTCACGACTTACGTCCCACGTCTCACATCCCACGTCCCACGTCCCACGTCTCACGTCTCACGTCGCACATCCCACGTCCCACGTCTCATCTTCTACGTCCCACATCGCACGTCTCACATTATTGCACTGAAATACTTCATTCTTTCATAAAATAATTGTGCTTTGGTTTACTGGTTATAGTATAGCTAAGGTTCTTCTTTGTTGTTTATCCTTCTTCAGATAATAGTTTCTTATTGATCAAAAGAAGGAAGAGAAAGAACATTATTTTATCGAAAATACGAAAGCTAACATTATGCAACAACAGTAATTTAGAGCTTTTGCAAATGTCTGCTATCATTACATGGATGATTTTAGAAAAGTGTTTAGATGTTGGCAAATAATATTTTTTTATTGGTTTTCTGTTCTGACATTCAATATGCGAAGAGATGTGTCACAAAATTCTAATCAAAGGTGGGCAAAAAATCCATTTTTTGTATTCCAATCTATTTTTTCTATGATTTAATCCATTTAATATCTATTTTATTTAAAATTCAATCCATTTAAAATCCATTTTATTGGATATGGATATCAATCTGATATATATTTTATATATTTTATAAATTGGATATCCATTCACTAAATCTAGATTTTCAAAATGGATAATCCAAAATATCCAATCTAAATTTTCAGTTTATATTTTTGGTTAGGTTATGCTAAAAGTTGAGACCGAATAGTCCAAATTTAGTCGTATTTGATTGAGTTGATGTGACCCTATACAAAATTTGGCCGAATTTTGTCAAGTCGATCTTGATCGAAATTTGACCCAGCTGGTCTTAGACAAAATTTGTAAGTATTCGGTTGAGTTCACCCCGACCCAAATTTGACTGCATTGGGCTGAGTCGACCTAGACAAAATTTGACCGTATTCGGCCAAGACAACTGCGACCAAAATTTGGTTGTATTCAGCCTAGTTGGCTCCAGTCAAAATTTGGTCGAATTTAATCGAGTTGGCCCCGATTGAGATTTGGCCTAGTCGGCCCTGACCCAAATTTGGTCGTATTTGGTTGAGACAACCTAGGGTGAAATTTGGCCGTATTCAAATGAGTTGGTCACGATCGAAATTTGGTCGTATTCAACTAAGTCGGCCACGACCAAAATTCGGCCGAATTCAGTCGAGACAACTCTGGTCAAAATTCGGTCGTGTTGACCTTGACCAAAATTTGGCCAAGTTGGTCCTGGCCTGATTTTGGTCGTATTCGGCAGAGTCGATCGCGACCGAGATTTGGTCTTTTATAGGCGAGTCGGTCCTAACCTAAATTTGGCCAAATTCAGTTGAGTTGGTAATGACCAAAATTTGGTTAAGTCGGCACTTGCCCAAATTTAGCCGTATTCGGTCGACTAAGTCCCGAACGAAATTTGACTATACTCAACTTAGTCGGTTGTGATCGAAAATTGGTCATATTCAGTCAAGTCGGTCCCGACCGACGAATTTTGTGGAGTCAATCCTGACCGAAATTTGACTGATCAGGCCTTGACCCAAATGTGGCCATATTTGGCCAAGTCGGCTTTGGCCAAAATTTGGTCATATTAGGCAAAATTGACTCTGACCAAAATTCAGTCGAATCCAGTCAAGTCAATCTCACCTGAAATTTTTTCGATTCGACCTTAGCCTAAATTTGGTCACGTCGTCTCCGACCAAAATTCGTTCGAAAGTCATCCAAGTTCATCCTATGCTGAAATTTGGCCTCGTTGGCCTCGACAAAAAATCATTCAAATTCTATGGTGTCAGCCCTATCGAAAATTTAATCCACATCCATTTTGGATCCAAATAATGGATGTGGATCCAAATTTGTGTCCATAGGGCTGACACCAAAGAATTTGACAAATTTGGTCGAATACTTCCAAATTTTGTCCAGGACCAACTGAGTCAAATCTTGATCGGGACCAACTTGATAGAATTTGGCCAAATTTTGTATAGGGTCACGCCAACTCAATCAAATACGACTAAATTTGGGCTAGTACGTCTCAACCTTTAGCCTAACCTAACAAAAAATATAAAGTGAAATTTTGGATTGAATATTTTGGATTATCCATTTTGAAAATCTAGATTTCGAGAATGAATATTCAATCCATAAAATATATAAAATGTAGATTAGATTGATATCCAGATCCAATAAAATGGATTTTAAATGGATTAGATTTTTAATAGAATGAATATTAAATGGATTGGATCATAGAAAAAATGGATTGATCATAAAAATTGGATTTTTTTACCCACCCTTAATAAATGATAAGACTATAGTGAAAAAAATGACTAATCCTTCATTCGTACCATAAAATGACAATACATGCTCTCTCTTTTTCGGAAACGTCAAAAAGATGTAACAAGTGGCTGCTAACTTTCTTAATTAGGCGTTTATTAATTATTTTCTTATAGTACTTGAATTTTGAAAAAGGTAAGCACTAATCCAATAAATGCATTAACTTATTTATTCCCAATTTTAGAACACACTTTCCACAAACAACAATACGTTTTATCACCTTAGAAGTTGCTGTGGTATGTTTTATAATTGAATTTATCTAAAAAATTATCAGGTTCATTAACATGTTACCAGTTACACGTTAAATTTGTTACCTTTTGTTTACGATGGCCATAATTAATCCATAAATTAACATTTAATAAATTATAATGACATAAACATAAAACGAAAATAAGTAAAGTGTGAAATAAATATTTATCCCTTCCTTGCATGTGTGGGAATTAAATAGATGGGTTTTTTTTTATTTGTTTATTACTTTATAAGTTTAAGAAAACATCAATTCTTTTTATAATATTACATATATTTATTTTTACTTCATTTTTAATTCTAATTATTTTATATGTCATTTTTTTTATTATGTAAAAATGAAAAAAAAAGATAACATTTTATCTATAATAAAAAAATTATAAAATCCTTTATTTATATCTATTTTTTAGTAATAAAAAATAATTTTTTTATTGCCATAATAAAAAAATGTATATGTATGTATTTCTATTAGTAGTTACATAAACAAATTATAAAAAAATACACGCAAAGCTAATAATGAGTAAATAAGAATGAGAAAAATTGATGTCAATGACAATGAGAGTAGTTTCATAAACAATTAAGTTTGTGGGCAAAATGAGTTACAATATATATAAATTGGTGTAATAAACAATTTAATTTTTTAATTTAAGACTTTAATAAATTTCTGGAGTTATTATTAAAATTAATTGTATTAAATGGTATAATTAAATAGGTCCAAATTCTTATCTCTTCATGCATAAGGGGCCACCAAGTTCGTGTTTTCCACATTTCACCTTCCTAATAAATGTTTCACTCTTCACCTTCTCTATAAACATCAAATATGTTGAATCAAACACTTTCTTCCATATCTGATTCTCGCATTTAAGATTTTGAATTGAATGTGAATTGAGAACATGTGCGAAAAACGCAAATTTCAACGTTTGATTTTAATGATGCAATAAAGCGTGAGAAACAATGTCAACATAAGCTTCATGTGAATCTTTCCTTTCTTTCAAGTTTTTGTTCATATAAGAATTCACAAACACTTTTAAAATAACTTAATTTCATTTTTAAATATTTTATACAAACTTTTAAAGGGTTAAATATGATTTTGGTCTCTTAACTTACAGTGAATTTTAGAATTAGTCCATTTTGAAACTTTGGACCAATTTAGTCATTCATCATTCAAAATACGTGGATTCAGTTCTTCTAATCAAATTTTGTTAAGTTTATTTGACATTTCAAACATGTTTCATAATAGTATTTGACTTAATAATAAAACAAAGCAAAAATGTGTCAAACAGTATAAATAACTCAAATACAATCCTGAACCTGAAATGCGTATGAAATATCAAATAAACCTAATAAAATTTAATTAAAAAGACTAAATTTACGTATTTCGAAAGATAAAAGACTAAATTGGTTCAAAGTTTCGGGATGGACTAATTCCAAAATTTACTTAAAAGATCAAAAATATATTTAATCCACTTTTAAATTAGTCTAGTACATATTTAGTGAATGTAGTTAATTTTTTATACGGTAATTTAAAATTTTTAATATCACATAAGTTACTATCTTTCATTAATTTATATAATAAATTATTGAAAACTGACATTACCTATTATTTTGAATTGGTAATATTTTAGAAGACATTTTGTAATTTTATATTTGTTCATATCAAATATTATGAACAGATGAGTTATTTTTTTGATAAAAGATCATCATGAGTTCCATTCAATATATCCTTTTTCTTTTCTATTGTTAATTAAGGAAGAGAAAAACGATTTTTGTTATCAATTTAATAAGCGTTTTTTATCAATAAATGAAAAGTTTTAATAATAAAATTAAATTAGTAACTTGTAACATTATTTTATAAATTTAATAAAATTAAGTAAATAATTGTTTTTCTTATTGGTAATTTAGAAATGAGGGATTAGTAATTTAGTACCTCTTTTGATCCAATTATTGAATGTTTATTTTTTTTTATGTGGTTGTAATATTCATTAAAAGGAGATAATGTATTTTTTTTGTTAGATTAATGTTAATATTAATATTTTTTCTCTCACGAAAGTACAAATGTACGTACCATTCTACCAAATTATTATCATTAAATAAAAATAAACCACATTAATTTTTTTAATAAATATTAAGATTAATTAAACAAAAAAATATTAAATTGTTATAAATACTACAAACAAAAAACATGTTAAACCTAGAACTGAGTGATTATTTTTAACGAGTGGGGAAGAGAATAATAAATGAGGTTAATATTTAATTAAATAAACAAAACAAAATTTCCTTTCAAAATTGTAGAAAGAAAAGAAGTGTAGTCTTGGGATTTTCAAATGTACAAGTATATAAATAGTCTTTGTCTTTAGATGTTGGATGAGAGAAACAGCATCACTGTTAAAAAGTACACTGTTCGAAGGAAAGACCATCTTCTCCTTTCTATCCTCAGCAGCGTGTAAGAAATTTTCTTCTCTTTTAACTTTTTTCCATCTATGGCTGTGATTTTCTTCCTTTCTCCATTTTTAAGCCTAAGTTATCTGAATTTGTCTTGGATTTTGAGTGTTAAACAAATATTTTCCCCTTCTGTGTGTTGTATTTTATGAATAATACTATGGCAATGGGTTGTACTTGGTTTTTCTGTGGGCAGCGAAGAGGCAGTGATGGGTTCAAGTACCAAAACTTTTACCTTTGAGGAGGTGGCTAAGCATAACCACAAGAAGGATTGTTGGATTATAATCAAAGGAAAGGTCAGTTTTTTGTGATCTGAATTCAGTTTATGTTATCATTTGATTCTAGATCTGTTTTCCTAAGTCGATCTTTTATTTTTCCTTGGATGAATCTGATGTGTTAATAATCTGTGGATGAATGTTGAGGACTTTATCTTACTTTATTTGACTGATCCTGGTAGGGGGAGGGGGGAAGGTCCTAATTTTCCTCTGGCGTGGTTTGGGTTTGAACAAAAGTCATTGATTCAGTCCTTGTATGTATCAAGTTAAAAAAAGTTGTGTATGGAATTTAGATTTTAGAATTTTGATGTAAAAGTAATCAAAATTCTTTCATCAGTTTAATCCATAAGCATGATATGTACAATAGTAATTTATGCATTCCTATAGCAATGAACAGGGATTCTCATACAATGATGCTGAACACCCTATGATAAATGATGATAGCATTTACTGATTAACCAGATTAATATAGCGTACTCATCATGGAAGACCCCAAAATCCCAACATAATGCAAATGGGTTAAGTGTTTATACTAGCTCAGTAATAAAAGAATTCTCCTATGGGCAAATGGCTAAAATGTTTGATTAATTGAGGAGTTGTACTGTGATTGCTGAAATCATGTCAAATTGTGGGAAAATGCTTGACGTGGCTGAAGCTGTGGTAGTGAATGAAGAGTGGTTACCCAGAACCAAAAAATGGTTCTTAAGCATAATTTTGTGGGTTGACATTGCCATCTAGGATGCTAAGAACTTTATTGTTTTTTTTTTCTCTCTCCAGGGTTAAGAACTCTTTTGAAGTTCTTTATGTACCTCATCCCCTTCCCTTTTTCTTTCTCAGCTCTCTTTTCACCTTCTCTTTCTCTGTTATTCAGAGTTCTTGCTGAAGAACAATTCTTCCAACGTGGAGAACTTTTCATCTACTCCAACCACAGTTCTTCTAAGAAAAATTCTTAGATTGAAGAACCCAACAATAGAGATGCTCTTAGGGGGTGCAATTAAAGCTACTGTTCTTGGCTCAAATAGTATAAGCATAAATAACTGGACTAAACCCAATACTGTAAGATTTTTTAATGATGCAAATTCTTTCCTTGTGAAATTCATTGAAAGATGGATAAATCAGAGGGCTCACAATGGGAATATGCTATTTAATGATTTAGAAAGTTCTTTTGGGCATAATTAGAAGACATTTATACGATTAGTAAAATATGGATTGTCTTTGTTTATTTTCTCATTTTGGCTTTTTAGTATCTGCAAAACACAAACTACTATTACTATATTCTTAATTTTGTTGAGGGCAGCAACTGTTGGAATTTGAAGTTCAATTTTATCTCAAACTATTTCTATGATAAAACTGTGTCGCCTTATCAGTCATTGAACATGAAAGAGATAGCATACTCCTGGTTGGTAAGGAGACTATATATCAATGGTTGTCCTGGCGTGACTCGATTCATGAAAGTTTATGAGCCTAATTTTCCTTATTAATATTTAATATTTTATTAAGATATTTTGTATATGAGAGATATTTTGGTGAGTCGGTTATTATATTTGTTACTATTTTGCCTATAAATAAAAGATTAACTCTTAGGGTTGGGGGACTATTTTCTGGCCTCAGTGTGCTCTTTATTTCACATTAAGTCAGAAAGATTCTTAAAATTTTGTCTTTGGTAAAACATATTCAATTTCTTGCCGGAACAGTTATCTTTCTATCCTGGCTGGTGAGTCTTTTCACAAAGTGACGTTGATGTCAATTTTTTTATTAAAGAATAGGATTTTCCTGTTTCAATAAGTGGATGTTAAATGAGTTATTTTTCAAGTGCTCATTACATATTATCATAACACTACCAGAGTTAACAAGCTTCAAAAACTAACATATCATCTCCCATCGGGAAGAACATTTTGCTTTCCAAATTCTAGTTGCTAGAACAAGTTGTTTGTGTGAAGTGTTCCGTTGCATTTCATTAGCCTGTACACCTTTTTTCTCTTTATCGAAAGAACAAATTGTATTTAAGAGAATACAAACTCATTCAGAAAAGGGAAAACAATGAAAGTAGAAATTCTTCAAACAACATTTCCGGCAATGAATCTGAGCCAAAAGAATCCCTTGCTCTCCAGGTCTCCTCCTAGACCACTAATCTTCCAAAGCTTCATGTAAACAGCTTTTTCAGAGTTGCAAAAGGGAACAAACACCTTTCCTCTCTAAGTAAGAACTTTACATGGTATCAGGTATTGATTTCTCCATCAACAAACACCTCTGCGTCCATCACACCCTCCTCAAGCACTCAGAATCTCAGTCTTTCAAAAGTACCTCCACTCCTTCTCATAACCATATCTTATGATTTCTGGTATTGAAAACAATATGTTGCTAAGACTCTTGATTTCAATTTTCAAAGACTCTCTAGAAATCATTGTTCATTCCTGCCCTTTCATAGAGCCTATAATGTTTTCAACCCCATTGAGGGATGCCACACCCACCCCACCACCAGCTCTATCTAATCAGGGTGTCATCAATTCTTCCAAACCCACTTATCAGTAAAAGAAAATAATTCCTTATGTTTCTAATATCACAAATCTAAAGTATTTATACGAATGACAACCTGGTCATTGTTTCAATGTTCTATTCAGACTGTCTTGAATCTTAGAGAAAGATGAACACAATCAGTGATTAGTTAGTTTAGGAAACTTTAGGTACTGGTAATACCATTTATGTTATAAAGTTATATAGATCGTATCATAAACAACATTGAAGAAATAGTTAAATACATTTGCTTTTATACTCACTGTCTGACTATTGAATTGATTAATACACTCTGCACTGCAAAAAGAACACAGTCAGTGGTTAGTTAGTTTAGAAAACTTTAGGTACTGATAATGCCATTGATCTTATAAAGTTATATAGATCCATTTGCTTTTATACTCACTGTCTGACAATTGAATTGATTAATTACAATCTGCACTGCAAAAAGAGCCAACAGAGGGGGGAAACTTTTGTAGATAAATAAGATACTAATTTTAACCTTTATTTCTAGATGTCAAATACACTCCTTGATGGCCCCTGATTTCTTTACTTATCCTTCTTTTTCCTTTTTTAATGACTATAGAAGCTCAAGTAGATGTTCCTTGAGATTTGTTTTTGTGAATAGTAGACTGTATATAGATCAAAACAATTTACCTAACGCACTTCATTTGTGGCAGGCGTATGATGTGACCCCATTTTTGGATGATCATCCAGGAGGTGATGAAGTTTTAGTGACCGCAACAGGTAATTATTTCATCTTGGTCCGATAATGTCATTAACATGCCATCGGAATCTACTTCCTCTGGCCTAGTTTGCTAGAAGAAAGAAAATGAATCAATAAAGAAACAGAGAAAATAATAGACAGGGACTAAGAATGTTTTGGTGTTTACACAGAGAAGGATGCCACCACTGATTTTGAAGATATTGGGCACAGTGATGCAGCAGTTGAGATGATGCAGACATACTTTGTTGGGAATGTTGACACCACCTCTCTTCCAGCAGCACAAGTTCCCAACGAAACTCTACGCCCACCTGCACAAGCACCTGCCTACAACAATCAATCTTCTGGATTTGTGAAGATCTTGCAGTACCTGGTGCCATTGCTGATATTGGGCTTTGCATTTGCTCTGCAGTACTATGGCAAAAAAACCAAGTCCACTGAATCAGAAAATTGAATATGAGCTGTGGCCATAGTTTTAGTGCATCTATTATTCAAAGTCCATATCAAAAGTGTCCTAGTGGTAATAAAGTGGCTGCAGTGTTGTTTCTTTTCCTTTTTCCTTTTTTCTGGGTATCATTCAAAACTATTTGGCTCTCTCAAATATCATGCAGGGATTAATTTTGTTTCCTTGATTTGCTATGGCCTCTTTCTCAGTTATGCTAGTTGCTCATTTGGACTCAATCTATTATCTCATGAATAATATTTTGAAATAGATTTTATCAAACATAGTAATTGGAGTGCAGATTATTGTATTATGTCTTGTGTTCCATGTTTAAATTCTGCAGCCCTTGACTGAATAGTTTAGTTAAAAAGATCGAATCATTTAATTGCAGTAAACACTTGGAAAGTAGAAACAACTATCTTTTTTTGGGAATGCCCTTATGTTGACGATATTATGTGAAAGTTGTGTATCAATAGATAATAAATACATGAGATCATATTAAAAAAAAAAAAACTGTTTAACACTAAAAGGAAATTTATTGTTCTTGGGTTATAATTTCTGTTTAATTGACATATTGAGCTTGCATGAGGGCTTATATATACACATATATCACTATAGTTTTCTTTAACAGCGGCCAAAAGATTTAAAGCTAGAACTTTGTACAAAATCATTAAATTTTTCAGCATCAGATACTGGTCTTAGTAGGTTTTAACAACAGTATATGTACCCTCTACAATTTTTTAGCACCCCTTCTCCTAAATATAGATATGTTGCAGAAAACTTATTACTATAAGTAATTTTCATTATAGCAAAATACAACAACGAACAGAAAAATAAGTTTGACAGCTAATATTCTTCCTCCAACCCAAAGAGAACTTGGTTCGATGAATAAATCTGTTTCATACACCACTCTTTCTTAGTTTTTAACAAAAGAAGACGAAGAAGAAAGGGGTGAAACTTTACATATTTGATAAATCAAAATTAATTTTTGATAATCATGCTGCATCCGTTGTAGACCCGTTATTATTGTTTGAAAAGTGACAATAGAGGTATAGATAGATGGAAGAGTATAAAGTTTAAGATTCGGTCCCCCACTGAGTGAATCCCAATGACAAAATGTGTCATTTAGGTGTAGACATCATTGGACCCATGTTCCTTTGTGAGCTAGAGGGCAATAACCAAACGCAAAATCTTGTTTGTCCCACTTTGTTTGGCCCAAATTTGTGCCAAACGACCCACGAACCATTTTGTCCCGTTTGTTATGTTGTCAATTGCATATTTGAGCTCACTTCTTATTTCAGCTTTCTTTTCCCAACAACGTAATCTACCTTCCTGTTTTTGTTTTTTTATCAGTAAATTTTTTCCTTGCCTTCTTCTTTTTCTATCATGCAAAAGGATAAACTATAAAGTATATGGATGAATATGCCACCAGATTTTTTTTTCGTTAATGAGACAGGAACAGGATAAAGACTCAAGCTTCAACTGGTGTCACTGTCATTCATATTTCATAGGCTTTCGGTAGTATAAGATTTTTTTTTTTTTTCATGTCTTTGGACAAATCTTTACCCGCAAAAAGGGTAGGGTAAATTCTTTATAACTTTTTAGCTACCACTTTTTTTTTATATTGGAAAAAATGGTGTTCGTTTTATGCCCAACCGTTGTTAAATAATTTTGTTAATTTAATCCATATGATGCCAAGTCATACGACCAGCTTTATTATTGAAAATGTTGAAAGTGACACATTTCAAACCATTAAAAACCAATAAATATGTAACAAATGTATTTCATCCTAATGTTTGTTCACATACATTAATTGGTGTTCTTATCAATAATGCCAGTTTGCAAGAGACTGGTAGATAGTGGTTTCTCTAAAATATCATTATTCTTGCTTTAGTAAAAGCAAATATTATATATAAACCCCAAAATTCGTTTTCAATTCAATTAGCCTTACGTAAAAAATATCATCAGCTAGAACTACATATTTATTTATTAGTACCTTTCAGTATTTGTCCTTTTCTCTTTGAGCAACATAGATTTCTATCGAAGAAGAAGTCTAAGAAAACAAACTCTATTTGAGAGTAAAATTCATGTATATTTTCATTCAAATTAAAGGGTACATATACAAAAACTAAACCTGACTTTCATCAACTTTTAAGCTTTTACAGTCTATCATTATAATTGTTTTTTTTTTCTAAAGGATCGCTTCATTTTTGTGAAGTTGAGTATTGTTACAAATATATGATTCTTGCCACAACTCATATGAGAAATTGCAATTAAAGAAAAAAAAAATGCGTTGATGATTCCACTTGTATATAGTAAAAAGAATGAAGATTGTTTTCTCTTTCATCTAGGTTCTTTAGGACAAGGCTTGTCCATAATAGCTCTTTGTGTATCTATTAACAATTTTGATGTCATGTTGCATTTGTCATCAACAAACAATGTTGGATAAAACCCATCAACAAATGTTTCTAATTCATATCACATTCTAACTTCTCAGGTCCTTATTGTCTTTGTTATATCAATCTCTACTCTCTAAGGACTAATATTCTTGGTTGTCTCTCCTACTTACAAATATATAGGATAGAATGTAGAGAGGATGTAACAAAGTTTTCTTACAATTGCATGACTTCACAAAGTGAATAGTACAAAGATTTAAAATTTCCATACAAAAAAATTAAAGCTTAAAGCATTGCATATTTTATAATTCTTGACAAACTATATCTTGATGAGCAGTTGGAAACTTTGTCCTTTATATAACTCTTCAACAATATGATCATTTTTTGCCTAATCTTTAGCAATAATATCCTTTTGTGCTTGATAATAAAGTCACTCATCTTTTACACAAATAAGGCTTAATATAACTTCGTGGGCAAATTTATTTTAGTCCATGAGTAATTTCAAAAATTTGGATTCGACTTTTAATTAGTTTAAAACTACAAACCCACACTTGAATGAGTTGTGAAATATTATGCATATAGTATATGAGATTTAGTTTAAATACTCCATTACTTTTAGATAAAGCGTTCAAAGAGCTCATGGGTATCATAAAAATATATGTTGATGACTTTCTAAGGTGGGAGAATGTTAATCCGTATCCACCTGTTAAGGAATAATTAATGCATGTGGATTTATTATTTTTACATTGAAAGTTAGAATTATTAATTCTATTAATTAAAATAATATAAATGCATATAACTAGTTTTATAAAGACAAAAATATTCTTTAAAATATGTAAATAATAAAAATAAACATTTTTGAAACTCAATTAAATCTCAAATTGATACTTTAATTATTATTCTTTTGTAAATCTTTTAGATGTTTAATACTACTTTTTGTTGATTTTTATGTTAAGTTAAACTTTTTTATGTTTAATTATATTTTAATTTTTAATAACATTAAAACATAGTTATTTTATTATTTAATTATTTTGTAATTTTTATTGGTAAACATTAAATAAAATATTATATAACAACTATACAATACTTATGGATATTCTTGTCTTTTAAATAAAATAAAATTGTATTAATTGTGATTAAGTTAGATTTCATTTAATATCACAATTAATTATGAACTTTTGTACATTTCAAGATGTATTAATTATCCTTAACTTAATCGGTGCTCTAAGTGCCTTTAATGACAATGGTTAGCAAGATCCATTAAGGTAACTCTTGTGGAGCATTTCCTTGAAAATATCAAGAGAGCTTTTCTTATAAGAACGACAAAATAAATGCATTTGAAATCATGTAAATGTGTTTTTGGCATAGGATGTAAGAAATTTCTTGTTTTTATGTCCACTCAATGAGGAGTAAAATATAACCCTAAAAAATGTTATGATATGTTGCCTATAAGATGTGGTAATTTGAAAGGGTCAACACCTCAATAGAGTGCTCGCTTCCCTCTCCATTTTCCTTCCACATTTGGTGGAAAAGGCAAAACTCTTCTTTTAATTTTTAAACTAAAGAGTTTGAAAAGATTTATTCAGAACAAAAATTGTGAAGATGCTTTAAAAGATCAAGTGAGATATTTTTTTTTTTGTACTCTTCATTCCACAAACATGCTTTTAATCCTTAATTTAGTAGTTATAACACCTTGTTTTTAGAAATTAATATTAATTATTACTTGTTTATTTATAAACATATATGAATTTATAATTTCTAAACATAGTTTTCATTGAATCTTTGGAAATGATTTGTGATTATGACTTTTGGTTTTATCTTTTGATTTTAAAAAAATAATAATAATAAATGAAAGACTTCATTTGAGATATTCAGGACGACAGACAAACGAAGAACTTTGTTTGGTAAGCTTTAAAAGACATTTATATGAATATTCATGGGTAATATCTTAAAGATATATCAAATGGGTATTCTTAGTGAATATTCACGGATAATGGATATAGGTATTTCAATTCCTACTTGCAATGGGACATATTTAGTATCATGACATTCGACCAAATATATTAAGATGCTAATAATTATTACCGAAATTTTTTTAGCATTTTTTTTTAAATTTCAAGTGATCAAAATAAAATTATTGGTAACAAAAATATTAATCATACAACAATCGTTTGAAATTTTACTTCAAATATATATATATATATATATATATATATATATATATATATATATTTATATATTTTTTTTTAAAAAAAAATTAAAAATAAAATATAAAATTATCTATGAGTATTTAAGGTACCTGCAGATATAAAAAAAAATATCGGATACATTTTTACATATATCCAACAAATAATGAGACATGTTGTTAAACGAATTTTGTTGAACAGGATGGGTAGAAGATAAATATTACTTGCATCAATCCAATCTTGTCATCCCTATATAGATATCAATATTAAAGGAAGTAATCATTTAATATTTAATTATTTAGTATATTTTTTATTTAAAGTTCTTATTAACTTGAGAATATAAAAGAAAAAAACTGATTTTTAAATGAATCTCTATTAAGTTTTTAACAAGAACTTGAAGATCATTCATTCCAAACTCCTAAAACTTTAAAAAAAAAAAAAAAATCGCCCTTTCACATTTTAAAGACGCTATTCTTTCTCTTAGCAATATTCGTTTTATATAATAAGTGTCTTCCTTGGAATGTATATTGTGCTCAATTTTGGTGCATGATTTTAGGATCTTATGTTAAGAATATCAGGATTGTATATGTTTTAAACCACAAAAAAAGCAATACTATGGGACCAGAACTTTGATGTTAATTAGGATTTGGAATTGAATATGTTAAAAGTGTTGAATAGGGGATCTGAACTACAAAAAGTTTTGATGCAAAATGCATTGAACCACCTTTGAAGACAAAGCATTATAGTCCCAACGAAGAGACCGCCACTAACGTAAGATGGCTCGCACGCTGTGATCTCAGGCCATTACACTGTATCCCGCATTCTGAATTCTTCATCTTACAAAGGCAAGAACTTTAGGGCACACAAACATGTGTAAAACCAATAATCAATATTCATTCTCTAAGATTTTGATTTTTAAGCTCAAATATCGAAGTGCTTTTGAGTAAGTTTTCAGCTTAATTGGATTTTGTGTTACATAGGTCAATTGAGTTTTTCAAAATTCTAAAGATCCTTTTTCTATTAGTTAAATATGTTTTTGGTCTTTTAACTTTCAGTAAATTTTGGAATTAGTCTATTTTGAAAGTTTGGACCAATTTAGTCATTCATATTTCGAAATACATGAATTTATTCCTTTTAATCAAATTTTGTTAAGTTTATTTGACATTTCAAGCACATTTCAGAATTTTATTTGAGTTGTTTATATAGTTTAACACATTTTTACTTTAATTTAAGTCAAATACTATTTAATCATTTTTCTATTTCTTGCTTAGCAAAAGAAATGTATTTTAATTAAACCCTTTTACTCTTTTTTTTTTTTAATATTCTCACACTAATTGTGTGGATATTCAACCCGATTAGACTTACATCATTGCATGATTGATGTCATGCATTTCTAGTTTGTCAACCTTCGAAAACAAAGCCGACTCTTGATACGTATGTGATGTTATTCAATTTCTAAAATTCATTTTAAAAAATAATAGTCATTAGGAAATCCAAAAGGTGCAACTTTTTCTACAATTAGTAAATACCAATCACTAATCATGTTATGTACAAGGAACACTTTTAGTAACTTTACCAAAGGTATTTCAAATCTCCAATAGCGATATGTGTTTTAAGCTAATTCAGCCGAGAGATCTACTTAACAAGAATTATTGCACATAGTATTAAAAGTGAAAAAAAAAAAGAAAAAAACGTGAGAAAAAAACAAAATAAGAAAAAATAAAAGCACGAGTATATTTTTCCATGTCCTTCATAGAATTGGAATTGTCAATGCAGTATTCATTTTGTTTCCTAAAAAGTTGGAACAAGATATTCAATGAATTTGTATTCTTATCCAAGACATGTCACTACACTTGGGCCCAATTATGATGATAAACGTGTGAGTTTCGATGAAGTAGCCATAGTTCTTATCCTCAGGGTAGTTCACTACTAGTAAACAAAAAAAAATGTTGATAGTTGTTATCCGAACAAGTTTGTTATATATAATACGTGAATGGTTGTTTCTGAATCGAATTTCGCAACATCGAAGAAGAGACAATTTATAATTTTGCAATGACTAGAAGAAACGAAACGCTAAGTTCTTGAAGAGGAATTTAGAGAAGAAAAAAAGGTTGTGCGAATGGGAAAAGGAATAAAGTTGAGGTTGACAAGAATGGGATAATTGAAGACCAGGGTCAAGTAAATTGGTTTGACTTAAATGGTTATAGCCAACTATATGTACACGAAATTGCCGTATTAATGATTTTTTGAGAGGGTTTTACCGATGATAGCATGATGATAGTAACAATGGGGGCAAAGGCACTTTACGTGAAATGAAATTGAAACTGAGCAAAAGGGGAAAAAAGATTAATAAAAGGCATTGTAATAAATAAAACATTCCCTGTTGTGTATGTGCTAAATTTGAGTAAGATGTACCTCTCTGTGCTGTCAATTACATGTATAGTTGAAGTCTTACTTCTCCCTAGAAAATTGAAGATACAGATCAATGTGGTCCTGTTTTTTATGACAAATGAAAGAGTTTGTGGTGCAAAGCGTCATAGGTGGTAGGAGGTTAGGACAAGTTGAAAACCAGAGTTGCCCCCACCCATAGTAATAATCAACATGTCGTTGTGCATAGGAGTCACAATAAACCTCAGGGAACCATGTACTTGGTTGTAGACTTAGATCAGGCCAAGGTTTTTGTCTCTCACTGCATACTGCCAAATCCCAAATATTTCAAATTTAACTTTCATTCACAACTCCCACATCACCTCTCTACAACTTGCAATTCCACACTCAACCACATTCCATCACGCACTTCTCCCGATTCAATTCCTTAAATAAATTATTATCTACATTCTTTTTTTATTATTATTATTATGTGTCCTCAAATACATATATTTTTTCAATTCAACCACAATTATGATGTAATCACGTGTGCTATCTTGTCTATAGCTAAACTCCCACTGGCATATGTGTACCAGTGTACTATCTATCTATCTATCACATTAGCGTGTGTTATGTGCTACGGATTATGACATGATGATGAATTATTTTATTTACTTCCAGTTTAGTTTTTAACGACACATTATTTAAATGGTAGAGGCCAAACTTAAAAACTTGTATTAATTTTACCAAAATATTTACAATGAAAATAGATATTATCTAATTTTTTATAACCGGACAACTTCAGACTTCACTGTCAACTTAAAAACCAAAAACCAAAAAAAGAAAAAAGAGAAAAACCTGATGACTCAAAGGGCCATGCACTTAACATTTAGTGCCTCCAAAGGGCCATGCACCTCCCACCAACCCCTGCCACATGCAAAACCTTCCTCTCTTTCCCTTTTTTTTTTTTTTTTTTTTTTTTTTTCCCCTTAAAAC
>Ga0214545_1003254_pt1 | contig 31108 bp, 12 predicted proteins | sample CNSS4metaG_FD_160064 | JGI IMG/M metagenome (GOLD analysis project Ga0214545, IMG submission 160064) | Root nodule microbial communities from cowpea collected in UCLA plant growth center, Los Angeles, California, USA - CNSS4 | ecosystem: Host-associated > Plants > Roots > Nodule | place: USA...
TTGTTGGATCGATTCCAACTTCTCTGGATCGGTTCCTCACATGTTGGGATCGGATCTGGTCACTGCGGATCGGTTCCAAGCTGTTGCAGAACCTTCAGCCACCGTCTCTTTCAGCCCTTGCTTCGACGACATCCCTTCCAGGCCACCAACAACCTGTAGCAGCCACCGTTTCCTTCCGCCGTTGCTTCCACCACATCCCTTCCAGGCCACCAAAAACCTCCAGCAGCCACCGTCTCTTCCGCGCTTCGATTTGGCACCCCTTTGGTCTTTTTCTCCGCTCTCTTTCGCACTGCCAGCGGCACCAAACAAATATAATCAACAAAAAAAACTCACCTCACATGACAGAAGCCACAACACCGTCTGCGTCATGCGAAAAACCAACTCTGCCTTCTCCCCTCTTCCAACTTATACACCGCACCAACCACACACACCAACCTTCTAACTTATTCAATTGCTATTTAATGGTCGCTGCAGTCAAACAAATTCAAACACAGATTGTATAGTCACAACATGTCAGGAATCCCGTCAGGAATCTCACGAATCTGTTGTGTTTTTCTCACGAATCTTTGCTTTTTTCTGAATGCAGTTGAACCTCCACTGTACATGCAAAACACGTGAAACATTTATGACGAGGGTAAATACGTCTTTTATTACCACTCTCCTTCAAATCTTTGGTTCAGAAGCGGGATGCCAAAATCCATGAATCCTTCAAATCCTCTCACATACCTGCCTTCAAATCATAGCAAGCGAACACCGTAAATCACCGCTGATCCATTCCTCTATTTTTGTTGCAACAGTAAATACATGCATGCGAACACAGCCTAAGTGTTGATTGGCTACCATGAGACAGGTGGCTACAAACTGTATGACCCCAATTCAGAGCACGTGTCCACCAGCAGAGATGTGTTTATTGATGAGTGATCTAGTTGGGACTGAAGGTGGCAATCACAAAAGCCAACAACACATCGAAGATAGTCTTAGAAGATTCAATAGAGCAAGACACAACTAATTTGGCCTTGAGAAAATCAGGACAAAGATCACGACTTTCGTCATATCTTCGAGACTACGATGTTACTCATGATACTATCGTAACATCTGACGAGAATTTAGTAAATTTTGCACTAATTACTGAATCAGAACCGATCACATTTGAGGAGACAGCCAGGGATGGACATTGGTGGAGAGCTATGGAGGAGGAGATTGACTTTATTAAGAGGAACAACACCTAGGAGTTGGTAGAGCTACCACTAAATAAGAAGCTTATTGCTCTCAAATGGATCTATAAGGTCAAGGTAAATGTTGTTAGTGAAATTGTGAGGCATAAGGCCAGGCTCGTGGCCAAAGGTTTTTCTACAAAAGGCTGGGATAGACTGTGGAGAGGTCTATGCACCAATTGCTAGAATTGAAACTATCAGATTGGTAGTGGCCTTGACAACAAACGAAGACTGGAGTTTGCATCAATTGGATGTAAAATCTGTGTTTTTGAATGGCCCCTTAGAAGAAGAAGTGTATGTTCAGTAGCCCATTGGCTTCATACAGGAGAATGATAAGCACAAAGTATATAAGCTAAAGAAGGCTTTATATGGGTTAAAAGAAGCTCCAAGAGCTTGGAACAAACAAATTGACAAGTTTCTCGAGGGAATTGGATCCATGAAGTGCATATAAGAAAATGAAGTGTATGTGAAAAGGATTGAAGTCAGCAGAATGACCTCTTTATTACAAGCAGCAATGAGGAGTGCATCGAGTCATGCAAAGCTGAGTTGATGAAGGAGTTTGAGATGAATGACCTTGGAAAGTTGAGCTATTTTCTTGGTATTGAGTTCACACAAACAACTTCTGGAGTGGTCATGCACCAAACAAAGTACGCTCGTGACCTATTGAAGAAGTTCAGTATGGAGTAGAGCAATTCTGCAATCACACCTGCTGAAATTGGTGTGAAATTGGAGCACAATCTTGAGGAAGAAGGGGTAGACTCTACAGTATATAGAAGCATTGTAGGAAGCCTGAGATATCTGTGTAACACTCGCCCATATCTGAGTTTCAGTGTTGGAGTTGTTAGTAGATACATGCAAGTCCCCAAAGTTTCACATTTGTTAGCCGTGAAGCGTATTATGAGGAATCTGCACGAGACTGAGCATTTTGGGGTGCTTCTATCGAAAGGAAATGAATAGTTGATTGGATACTCAGATGTAGAATGGTGCGGTGACAAAACTGATAGAAGGAGCACTGTTGGCTCTGTTTTCTTCTTGGGAAAGGCACCTATCTCTTGGAGCTCTACCAAGGAACCGGTAGTGGCACTCTCATCATGTGAAGCTGAATATATTGCAGCATCCGAAGTTGCTTGCCAAGCAATCTAGCTGTGTTCTCTGTTGAAAGAATTGGGAATAGATCAAAGGTGTAAGCTAAGGTTACTGGTTGACAATCAATCAGCCATAAACTGGGCAAAACACCCTGTCTCTCACGGAAAAAGCAAGCACATCGAAATGAGGTTTCATTTTATTAGAGAATAAGTATCAAATGAGAAGCTAATAGTGGAGCATTGCAAGTCAGAGGTACAATTTGTTGATATTCTGACGAAAGCCTTGAAGCACGCTAGGTTCAAGTTTCTGAGGAAAAGTATTGGTGTTGCAAACTTATCTAGTTTGGTTTGAGGGGGGGATGTTGTAAGAAGTCAAACCAAAAATAGATTTTGTTATATCTGTTAACTATAAAAATTACACTTTTTTGTATAAATACGTTTTTTGCTCTTCAATTCATAATAGAAATATATCTCATTCAGTCTCATATATTTGTTCCTCACACTCTCTCTGTTTTACTTCCAATCATTATTACGTTACCAACTCTGATTTCAATAGTGTCTACCATTTTAACCCACTTAAAATCAAGTATGAAATACACAATCAACTATAAAAAGGCATGGTTGGCAAGCATAGAGTCGTAACAAAGGTTTATGTCAACTAAGAGGAGTCTTATCAAAAGTTGTAGTGCTATTTAATAATACATAATTCCACAATAATATAAACTGATTTTTTTTCATGGTAAATTAATCAACAATTTTTTTTCATGGTATCTTATCACCACCAATGTTTTGTGAACAATGTCTTCTTTAATGTGGATTGAATTTAATGTGTTAATTATGCTATGTCTGATTTAAATCATTGCTTCAAGAATGCACACAACTCATACTTATTTGTCACTCAATTATTATTTAGATACAAATTGAATCATAAAAAAATGAAGAAGTCATTACGTAAAATTCACCCTCCACCCTAAACAAAGAAAATAACCCTTTGATACGATTTTACTTAATCAATGTCCATGCAAATAATACACAACTAATCGATGTACATGTTTCGCAATTGCATAAGCGAGAAACATAAAATTACACAAAACTCAAACATTGTATATTAGGAAAAGATCGATGGATAAAATTAGGGGTGGCAAAACGGACAACCTGACCCGTTTTGATTTGGCCCGCCCTTGGTCTGCCAAAAACGGGTCGGACCGAGTTGGTCCACCACTAGCAAACAAGTTGGATACTACAACCCGCTCCGCTTCAGAGGAGGATGACCCGTCACTTTTTTTTTCTTTTAATTTTTATTTATTTTTTTTTCTTTTAATTTTTGTACATATATAAATTTGTTTGTATAATATAAAAAAATTATTATTTTTTAATTATTTTAAATTTTAAATATAAAATAATTATAAGAAAGGAATTAATGGACTAGATAGACGGGACTATAGTGGGTTGGTAAGTTGTAAACTCCAACCTGATCCATCCTTTTTTTATGGGTTGATTCGGTAAACCTAGTCCACTTTGACATATCTAGATAAAATAAAAAAATATTAAAAAAAAAGGTAAAAAAGGATAAAATGCGGTGATTTTATAAAAAATACTTAAAAACATTAACACATGTCAAGAATTTAAGTGAAAATAAATGGATAAAATCAATTATAGTTTGTTTTCATATTGTTAGCAGATTATAGTTTTGTATTCTAATTCCATTTGTTTTCCACTTATGTCCCTTAAACTTACAAAATATAATTACCATACTTTTAGTTAGAAATTTATGTATCTCTGTATTTAATGTTTTATACCTATAATAATAATAATCGTAAACTTTTATTAACAAAAACTTATGCCAAAAATTAATATTAGTTACTGTAATTAATAATAAAAAAACTATTAATTTAAATTTGAAAAATTTTACATTTATAATATACATTATAATGTAATAAAAAATTTATATTTTTATTATTTATGAGATTTTATATCAATCATTAGTGATTATATCTTTTTCTTTAAGAAATTATTTTTCATAACACCAATTAATATTAATTTACATTATACTCTGCTATTCATTATTTAAATTAATTTTAATTTAATTACTTAAACATATAATATAATTTTTCAATTAGTTTTTTTATAGATTGTTTTTTAAACCATCCATTTTAAAAATATTTCTGTACAAAATAAAATGGAAAAGTAGACTACAATTCAGTTCCCCAATTCTAACAATTCTTTTTTTCTTTTTTTGTGATGGTGGAACATTCATGGTGCACGTGGAACATTCGTCAGATAAATATATTAATCAATTCTTACAGTGAATTACTTATAAAAAAATCAATTTAGTAAAATTGTAACATAATTTTTGGATTAACTGAGACATAACAAAACTTACAATTTTTTTCTACAACTTTAATTATCAGATTTTTTAAAATCTATAAATTTTTTAATTCATTTTTAGTAAGAAGACAAAAAATGTTATAAAAAAAATTAATTAAGGTGTGAAAAAAATAAAATTTTAACTTAAATTATAAAAGAAATTAAATCATGAACCAAGAAAAAAAAAAAAAGGATAAGAAGAAAATTGATGCTCTTTTTTTGTGTGTGGCTTCTAATAGTCACAGAGAGGGTTTCATAAAAATATGTGGATTTATATTAGCCATAGAATTTCACATTTTATCCTTTGCTCATTAGCGTTCTGCAACTTGCGCCATGGCTGCTGCTGCTACTACCATCGCATGCAAGGTTTCAGTGCTTTTGAGCCTCTTCTCAGTTTGGTTTGTGTGTGTAAGTTCCGATTCTCTTCCGAATGTAGGGGCACTTCCCCCAACATGCCAGCGCATAGAATGTCCCAGCTATGATCTCATTCAAGTCGGAAATGGCTACGAAATCCGCCGCTACAATTCACCCGTTTGGATTTCCAACGCCCCCATTCAAGACATTTCTCTTGTTGAAGCCACAAGAACCGCCTTCTTCAGGTAATTGTATCTTCATTTGTATCACAACATAAATAATATTATCATGTTATGTATGTGAAAGTGAGTTTAAGGTCATCACACTACATATTTGTGGGTAATGGCCTTAGCTTATCGTTACTATAGGTTTTTGATAGATTTTGATATCGTATTAGGAACTGAGTGTAATTCATCTTCGCAAACGAATTTGGAAGATTCTTGTGTGGATGGATATATTGAAGACTTAATCAAACTTGTTTTCTTTTAAGTTTTGGGTTTAGAGTTGTGGTTTGATTTTTTTTTATTTTTTTTTTTTTTTTGTTTTTTTTTAATTTTTTTTTTTATAGTTTTTGTTTTTTTTTTTTTTTTTTTTATGATTTTTATGATGACTGATTGGTGTAATTGTTTCTAGTTCAATGAACTCGTATGAAGTTTATATGTTGATTAATGTTTTAATGAAGTTGTTATATTGATTTGTGTTTTGAAATTTTAAAACATGTTGCACAAACTTTTCCATTTTAACTTGTAAGGGAGAAAAAAAATTAATTTATCCGTTAAGATTAATTTGTAAGTTAAAAGTAAAAATTTGAAAAAAATAATATAAATTAATTTATATGTAAACTAATTTTAGCTTATTGAGAACTCCATTTCATTTATCTTCTTGTTTTTCAATCCTAGAAGTGTTTACTTAGAAAAACTTATCCTAAGATACCCTTAAAATTGAGTATGGCATATTTGATTGAATACATTACATCTAGTTCATTGTGTATTATGTTAATATAGTTCTGCTTTAGATTTATTTGAACTTAGCTATTGCATATTTGGTTGAATACAGTAAACTAGTTCATGGTTTTGGGTGTGACTACCTCTTGAACCGAGTCAACCTAAAGAACTAAAGCTTCCGGGAATATCTTGAATTCCTACTAGGAAGCCAAAAATCTTAACTACAGTGATTGCAAAACAAAAATGCTGTTGATGAGGGGTTACCAGGACTGCAGGAAAATTGCATATAACAGGCTGTGATTGCATCAGAGATTTTAAAATTGCAAATTTGAAGCCACAATTATGATATCAGATAACAATTTAAAACCATGAATTTGATCATAAGTTTTTCTACACTGCATAAGGTTTTTTCAGTGAGTGCTTATGGCAGAGGATAGTCCTATCCAAGGAGCTAATTAAATTTGAGTAACCCTCTTTTTGTTTGCTCAGGCTATTTGATTATATTCAGGGAAAGAACAACTACAAGCAGAAAATTGAGATGACAGCACCTGTGATCTCTGAAGTATCACCCAGTGATGGACCTTTCTGTGAGTCCTCATTTGTTGTGAGCTTCTATGTGCCGAAAGAGAACCAAGCAAACCCGCCCACTGCAAAGGGCCTTCAGGTTCAAAGATGGAAGACTGTGTATGTAGCAGTTAGACAGTTTGGTGGATTTGTGAAAGATTATGATGTTGGGGAGCAAGCTGCAGCCTTGAAGGCTAGTATTGCTGGAACCAAGTGGGGTGCTGCAGTTGAGAAGAGCAAGAGTGCTGCTCATACCTCTGTTTACACTGTTGCACAGTACAATGCCCCTTTTGAATATGATAATAGAGTGAATGAGATATGGTTCTTGTTTGACATTGAAGATGGACAACAAACCATGTGAAAATGTATACCAGACATCAGCTTTCAACATGAAAGCAATATGCAGAGTGCAGACTGTTGTGTGAGGAGACCTTTAATGGATGAATAAAGTGTTTCACATTTAGCTAAAAACACTGTTTTCTGATTGACTTGCTTTTGGTTCATCATAGCTATAACTCTTGTTAACTTTTCAACATGAAAGCAATATGCAGAGTGCAGACTGATGTGTGAGGAGACCTTTAATGGATGAATAAAGTGTTTCTCATTTAGCTAAAACACTGTTTTCTGATTGACTTGCTTTTGGGTTCATCATAGCTATAACACTTGAAAACTTTTTATCATGAATTGATGAGGGTGTTGAAATGGGCATGTGGTACATATATAATTTTACTTTGTTTGAAAAATCTGCACTCAAATGCAATCTGAATGCCATTCTCTCTGAGTACCATATACATAGTGTGAATGATATTTACAGTAACTTCAATTTTGAGTACTATAAGGTGCATTTTATAAACTTCACTGCAAATAGTGTAAATTAGAAAATGAGCATTGATTGATAAGAAAAATGTCAATAAATGGCCGAAGATATTTGCATGATTTCGTCAAATCAGCGTTCAAAAACAAAGTGTTGCTCACATTTTTTGTTTGAATTAGGGACAAATTTACTTCCCCTCCTTGGCTTCAAAGTAGATTGATAAGTTTAGATTCAAAGTAGTATATGACATTATCCGTTTTTATTTTGTTATCAAGTTTAGACGAAATTTGAAATGGTTTTCTTTAGACTAAAATAAAGGAGCAAACTTGTATTACTCCAAAACAGATTGCGAATTTGAGGCCAGTAGCTTTGAATTAACGTTCGTTCAACACAACCGTCGCAAATGTTCACAATAGAAACATACTTATTTTTTTAGTTTGTGAAATAGTTCAATATTTTTTTTAAGAGAGAATAAAAAGCAGAAGTCACAAATTTTTTGAAATCCAGAAGAGATAAACACTTAATATGAAACTTAATATGAATCTAACAAAAGATGAAAGATGTCTCTCTTGAATCATTTACGTGGTATACATGTCATTTACGTGGTCAATATATTCATAATTTGTTGTACATACTTGCAAAATATTAAAATTAAAGAAAAGAAGTAACATTACACATCTAATTTTTATCCAGAACTTTCTCAAAAAAAATAGGAAATCATAGAATTATAAGCTTTTTAAATCTGTTTTTTCAGAATATAAAAAGTTAAAATTGTAAACATTTTATGAGAGAAAATTAAAATATATTTATAAAACACATCTAAAAAACAACATAATCTAATATGTTTATAGATTTTTTTTTATCAATAAAATTAAATAAGACAATTGAGTTATTCTAGTTCTTACATAAAAGAACATGAAGGGAAAAAGTTGTAACCATTTATATAGACATATCCTTACATAAAAAAAGTTATAACCTTTTCTATAATGAATTTAAATTGTTAATACGAAATATTTACAGAAAAAATCTGTTAAATCTGAAATAAAAATGCATAGTCAACATTTTATTTTATAATAAAAGTATTATAATTTTGTTTAGTTAAACAAACGAAAAAGACATTGTTATACTTTGACGTGGAATCTTTTCCATGTCTAATAAGTAGGATTATACTATTGTGGCATTTATTAATTAAATGTTATCAAGTCACTTTTAGAGTATTGAAGCGAAATGTGATCTTAACTTTAAATTTACCCTTATTATTATCAAGCAATTCCGTTGTCGTCCAGCGGTTAGGATATCTGGCTTTCACCCAGGAGACCCGGGTTCGATTCCCGGCAACGGAAATTTTTAGTTTTTAGCATTTTGATTTTTACTGAATAAATTTTTAATCAGAAGCAGCGTTATTTCATCCAACAGTTCTGGTCTAGTTCTTTTAACTTATATAATTACAAATATTTATATTTTATTAAAAGTTTATATTAAATATTTTATTTAAAATTGTTATTGTCTTTAAATAATTATTAATTAAAGTGTTTTATTAATAATGATGATTAGAAAGAAAATGAAATATCTTAAATAAATGATATCTTTATTTTAAAATACATTCCCAACCATCAAGAAGGTTGCACCCATGCCAATAAATGCCTCGTCCGCAATGGCACATCCTTGTAACACAGCACTATGACCTAAAATCTAAAATCAGTGTCAAAAACCCTATATAGAGTTCACACTAAATCAATGCCCAAGTCATTCACGAAATATCCATAAGGAAAACGATCCGTGTCGAATTGTAAAATGTTAGTGTGGTTTAATTTGATTGTTTTATTTATTTTGATTAAAATTGAATCAAACTAAATTTGGCAACTTTACAACCACAATAATAAAAGTTATTTAACCTATTGAAGTATTTTAACCTAGATGAAGAAACATGTCCAAGACAAGAATAGCAAAAATTGAAACTAGATGATGGGAATTTAAATAAAAAAAAGATAATTACTGATTTGGTACTCCAATTTTTTTGATTAAGTTCAATTTGGTCCTCATATTTTTTGTTTGTTCAATTATCTAAAAGATTCAATTTGATCATTTTCGTTAAGTTAAAATTAACACTATGTCTTTACAGGACACGTGGGACACATGTCAAATTGTGAAATTTTAAATTTAAAAAAAAATTAATTTGTTTGAAAAAAAATTAAAATCTGCCACGTGTCAGTTTATCATCGTGCCACGTGGCAGCTTAGAATCATGACACATGGTAGTGATAATAGTTTTTTTCAATTTAGTCCTCTATTTAAATTTTTGGTTAAATTTAGTACCCAAATTTTTAAAATGATTTAATTTCATCCTCTCCAATTTGAGATCAAATTAGTAAATAAGTTTAATTACAACTTACATATACATGTTACAATCACTTTTTCTAATATATACATCAAATCATTCCACCTAAATACTTAAATTATTTTATTTTTTACATTTTTTACCTTTATAATTTTTTACACATGAAATTTTTTACACTTGTATTAACATGTATATATAAGTTATAATTAAACTTAGTTACTAATTTGGTCTCAAATTGAAAAGGACGAAATTGGATCATTTTAAAAAAATTAGAGTACTAAATTGAACCCAAAATTTAAATAGAAAACTAAATTGAAAACAACTATTATCACTATCACGTGTCATGATTGTAAGCTGTCACGTAACACGATGATAAACTAACACGATTTTAAATTTTTTGAAAAAAAATTAAATTTTAAAAAATTTAAAATTTCATGGCTTAACACACGTCTTGTATGGACATTAACTCTAACTTAATAGAGAGAACCAAATTAAATCTTTTTAGATAATTGAGGTACTAAATTGAACAAATAAAAAATATGGAAACCAAATTAAACTTAACCAAAAAATTGGGATATCATATGAGTAATTATACCTAAAAGAAATGATAAATCAACTGTGGAAGTTGCAACTGTTGGAACCTTTAGCTCATGAAGTATATATCTGAAACCTACTCAGTGAACCTCTAGGATTGAGGATCTTGCACATAACAATTAGTGGGAAAAAAAAAAAAAAAACTAAGTAACTAAATACATAATTGGCACTAGTGAAGAGATATATGGTGATTCCAGACTCGTTATAGATACATTTGACGCAGAAAGTTTTTACTCCATGGTAGGTTCATGCATAGGCATAAAAAAAGAAAACTTTTAATATTAGGTGTAAGATAACCGGCGTAGAAAGATCTGGTTCACAGTCGGGTTCTTCTATTCTCATTTCATTCAATTGAGATAAAATTACAACTTTAATAAATTGAATCTAAAAAATAATATTTTGTAATTGGATGAAAATGTTTAAAGAAACACAAAGGAAAATAATTTCAGTTGAGTATACACCATCTTATTGCGGTTTTTATTTAATTTATCTGTTTAAAATAGAATGTTATAGATTGATTTAATGCAAATTAGGTGTTTTGTAGTTTTGTAGTATAGTTTCTTTGAATTGTGCATCTCATTTAGTTTTAGGCTATAATTTTCGTTAATTACAACTTTTACGATTTGTGTGGCTTGTTAATATTTCTGTCTTGATTAATCAACACTCGTTCAAGGTATAGTTCTGAATTTTAATATTTCATACTTGTTCTTGTGATCATAGTAGTGTAGAACAAATATGACTGAAAAAGCAACACTCGTTCAAGGTATATTTTTTCGGATTCGATCCCAAGTCAATCCCCTGGTTACGTTAAGGGAAAAACTTGGATTCTTTTTGTTGACCTTAAATTTTCATTAAAGTTGGGTTTCCAGAGCAACCATTAAAGAAATAGAATTAACGAAACAGTGACACTTTCCTTGAGAAACTAACACTTTCAATGGTTTAACTAGTGGACCAATTTCCCACTGGCAGAACTCTTTCACGAAAAAGTTTCCCAACTTCCCTTTTGAAAGAATTCGTTTAAGACGTGAAATGGAAGAGATTTTGTTCACCACCTTGTCTTCACGCTTTCACATTACAGTTGATTCAGTGGCAAAATCAAAACCTGTTGAATAAAGGATACAAAAATGTGGAGTTGGAAAGATAGGTGAACAATCCAAAGCCTGTTCTCAAAAATGGTTATTCCCTGTTTTTCCCCTACTAATTCCACTCAAACCAAGCATGTTGTCACCGGGATTTATTTGTTTTTCAGAACCCAATTCTCAAATTGGACCATCAAACCAATGTTGACAAGAACACAACATTTCCGTTCGCAAGCATCGCTTGAATTCCAGAAAAATAGAGGATTTTGCTTCCAAGACTGCGTCTTCCTCTTGCAGCACCTGAGGGACCACAAAGACGTAAACTGTGGCAGAATTCTTCACTCTCTTGTAGTTAAAAGTGCCCTCTTCATGGATGTCTTTATACAAAACAATATGATCAGATTTTATGGAGATATTGGAGAAGTTCATAATGCACGTAAGTTGTTTGATGAAATTCCTCAGCCGAGTTTGGTTTCTTGGACAAGCTTGGTCTCTTGTTATGTTCACGCGGGGCAACATGAAATGGGCCTGAGCTTGTTTCGTGGCTTGTGTCGATCTGGGGTGCGCCCCAATGAATTTGGTTTCTCTGTGGCACTCAAGGCTTGCAAGGAGATGTGTGATGCTGTGATGGGAAAGCTCATTCATGGGTTGGTTATCAAAAGTGGCTTTGATTCGCATAGGTTTTGCAGTGCTTTGATTCTTCACATGTATGCTGATTGTGGGGATATTAAGAATTCGAGGAAGGTTTTTGATGGGGTTTGTTATGGTGAAAGGTGTGAGGCACTGTGGAATACTTTGCTGAATGCTTATGTGAAGGTGTCTGATGTGGAGGGTTCTCTAAAGCTGTTTCATGAGATGGGGCACTCTTCTGTGTCGCGGAACCACTTTACTTACACAACCATTGTTAAACTCTGTGCCGATGTTTTGGATGTTGAACTTGGAAGGTCTCTTCATGGCCAGATTGTGAAGATTGGGATTGAAAACGATGTTGTCGTGGGTGGAACTCTTATTGACTGCTATGTTAAACTGCAATTATTAGATGAAGCTCGTAAAATATTTCAAGTTCTCGATGAAAAGGATAACGTGGCAGTATGTGCTTTACTTGCTGGGTTTAATCAAGTCGGAAAATGTAAGGAAGGACTTGCATTATATGTTGATTTTCTTTCTGGAGGTAACAAACCAGACCCATTTACTTGCGCTAGTGCTGTCAGTTTGTGCTCAAATTTGGAGACACAGCTTTCTGGTAGTCAAATTCACTGTGGTGTCATCAAACTTGGCTTCATGTTGGATTCATATCTTGGCAGTGCATTTATCAACATGTATGGAAATTTTGGGATGGTGTCTGACGCTTATAGATGTTTTCTTGAAGTTTGCAATAAAAATGAAATATGTGTAAATGCCATGATGAACACTTTAATTTTCAACTCATATGATTTAAAAGCTATAGAGCTGTTTTGTGGGATGAGGGAAGTTGGTATTGCACAAAACAGTTCTTCAATCAGTTATGTTCTGCGAGCTTGTGGGAACCTTTTTATGCTTAAAGACGGACGGTCTTTTCATTCTCTAGTGATTAAAATTCCTTTTGAAGATGACTGTAGATTGGGCTTAGAAAATGCTCTTCTTGAGATGTATATTAGATGTAGAGCTATTAATGATGCAAAATTGGTTTTCAAAAACATGCCGATACGAAATGAGTTTTCCTGGACTACTATCATATCTGGATGTGGTGAATCAGGGCACTTCGTAGAAGCCCTGGGGATCTTCTGCGATATGCTTCTATATTCAAAACCTAGTCAGTTCACATTAGTTAGTGTTATTCAGACTTGCACAGAAATAAAGGCAATACATGTAGGAAAACAAGTCCAATCCTATATCATGAAAGTAGGATTTGAATATCATCCGTTTGTGGGAAGTGCCCTGATTAATCTGTATGCAGTATTTAAACATGAAACTTTGAGCGCTTTACAGGTCTTCTTGTCCATGAAAGAGAAAGATCTTATCTCTTGGAGTGCCATGTTAACGGCATGGGTTCAAAATGGTTATCATGAAGAAGCACTTAAGCATTTTGCAGAATTCCAAACTGTTCCCATTTTTCAGGTTGACGAGTCTATCTTATCCAGCTGTATTTCAGCTGCTGCTGGCTTAGCAGCATTGGACATAGGCAAATGTTTCCATTCCTGGGTTATCAAAGTTGGCCTCGAGGTTGATTTTCATGTGGCTTCTTCCATTACTGACATGTATAGTAAATGTGGAAACATCAAGGATGCCTGCAAGTTTTTCAATACTATCAGTGACCATAATTTAGTAACCTTGACGGCTATGATATATGGTTATGCTTATCACGGGTTTGGTAGAGAAGCTATTGACCTGTTTAACCGAGCTAAAGAAGCTGGGTTGGAACCTGATGGTGTCACCTTCACTGGTGTTTTAGCTGCTTGTAGTCACGCTGGACTGGTGGAGGAAGGTTGTGAATATTTTAGGTACATGAGAAGTAAATACAACAGTGAATTAACTATAAATCATTATGCCTGCATGGTTGATCTTCTTGGTCGGGCAGCAAAATTGGAAGAAGCAGAGGCTGTGATAAAAGAAGCTCCATTTCAGTCAAAATCTCTTTTGTGGAAGACATTCCTAGGTGCTTGCACTAAACATGAGAATGCTGAAATAGCTAAAAGAATATCAAACATCCTTGCTGATCTAGAACTGAATGAACCCTCAACCTATGTTCTACTATCTAACATTTACGCATCAGCATCAATGTGGAAAAATTGCGTAGAGTTGAGAAACAAAATGGTAGAAGGGAGTATTACTAAGCAACCTGGTAGTAGTTGGATTCAGTTGGCAGGTTAAAATTCTCTGCATCTCAATAAATATGAAAATCATATTTATCTGTTGATTGCAAAATTACTTAGCTTCAAGCCTTAAGTATCATGTACAGTGCTCCATGGCAACATTGATCTTTTGAACCATTGCTTTTCGATAATATTACCAAGAATTTCAGCACAGCTGAACCCACCAATTCTGCCATTATTTACAGAATGGAATTTGGGAGAAGCTACATTCACTGTGTATAGAAGGGGGATTGTAGCCTTTCATTCTCCCAACTCACAAATAGTATGAATGTTATGGGAATGGATTAAGAGATCAGATGAACTTATATGGATTAAGAGATCAGATGAACCTATAGGGATTAAGAGATCACACGAACTTATATTCTGAACTGTGAGTAGTTTGAATTTCTTCACCATTTATTGTAATCAGAACTATAAGAAGAATTACCATGTTTTTTTCCAAGGCCCTTTGTTTAATTTGTTTTGAAAATTCCTGCATATGATAGTCTTAGATTATCAGTAAGCCCTTACATTGGGGTCTTAATTTCATCAGTAATATGAAAATTCAATGTTCAGTTTTGTGTACTCTTTTATTCAATGTTCAATTTTGCACCACTATCAGACACTATATCTTTAACACTTTCTGTTATTATTATTATTAAATAAAAAAGTAATTAAGATTTCACTTAAAAAGAATTGTCAATTGGAAAATGATTGTTTGACAAAGTAAATTTGACAAACTTTTTCACAAACTGACGTGGCTTTAATTAATTGAATTTTTTACTCAAAAAATATTGCATGCACGTGTGAGAGAAATGTGAAGGACAACATTTGAATTGGTTTGGTTGCACTGCACGATGATTCTCCTTCACGAAATCAACAGAAGCTCCCGCGCATGATTCAAGACTCTGGTACTTTACCAAAATCTCATTCTCGGTGCAAATTGAAATTCTTCAATCCCACCTACGCGAAAGCCTTTCTTCTCCACGGTGGTTCACGAAATTGCAGTAGAACATTCCTCACGATGGTTGACGAAAAACCTTTCATCGATGGAGAACATGAAATCCATTTCTCGCAACTGATTCAACTCATGAAAGTCATTCATCGCACGATAGTCTTTCTTCCCGACGTTGCTTCACCAATTTGCAGGTTGGGTTTTTCGATTGGAAATCAATTTGGGGTTTAGGGTTTCGATTGGAAACCATAGCTTTTTCGATTTGAAAGCATTTTAGGGGTTAGGGTTTTGATTGTAAACCATTGCAGCATGGGTTGTTTTAAAAATAAAAACCCTTATGGGAATTTTCGTTTAAGCGTTTGGGAAAAGTGTCGTAATTGTCAAAAATTGATTGAGTGAAGTTTATTTTGAATTGTGTTCTTTACGATTTAATTTGTGAATGTCGTATTTGTTTTGAAATGGTTTGTTGTGTTGTGGTGTTTGACGAAAGTATGATTGGATGGCTTAGTCTTACACACTTGTTGAATGAATTGTATTAGTTGGAAGCTTTATATTATTTGCATGCTAAAAGTTGCACTGCATTTGCCACATAAATAGTTACAGTTTGGTGTTTAATACTTTGGTCCTTGTTTAAGTGATATATTCTCCATTTCTCATATTCTTCATCTTTTCATTTTCATTTGGTTACAATTGTTATTATATATTTACATTGTCACGATGTTTCTTTTTATTCTCAACTCATGTTAATTTTTATGTTAGTAATTCATTTCATATTATTTTGTTGATTGAACCTATGAATCAAAGTTTAACCCGAATCATATATGCTACATATGTTTTATGACAAAAATGAGATTAAATTTTGTAGTTATAATTCTGTAAGAATATTGGAACTTTTGAAAACTTCCAATGCATTTCATTTCCTATCACTTCGCTACTAGTGTCAATGGTGAATAACATGCACCTAGTTAACACCATTTAAGAATTTAGATTGGAACTCTATTTCCAAGCACATTCTAATGTGCTAATTATTTGGTTAAACATGGTTCTCTTTTTAATGTTGATTTACAAATTTTAGAAATGTGCAACACTTATATGCGTCATATTTTGTTGGTATATAAAAACTGTTTTATCTAGGTAGGTACATTTTTAGTATTTCTGGAAGTGCAAAATTTAATTTATGTTCCGTTTATAAGAATTATTTATGCATTACAACATGTGTTTTAACTGTAGGGTTTTGGAACCTCTAATTAGAATGTGATTCATCTTTAATTTGTGAAAGAATTGTGCTTTGGAGTATTAGGAAGAGACCTTTGGAGTATGATGAGGTAGGTGCTTGAAAGTCGTGAGTATGTTGATGACATAATTGGCGATGATGTTGCGAATGACATTGGTTGTTGCAGTGGTGAACCCAGTTTTTCTGTTTTTGGTCAAGATATGGATCATGATGAGGAAGTTGAAAAAGCAGCAGAGTTTGATAATGAAGACACAAATGATTATGAAGAAAGCAATATGTATGATCGAATGAAGCATCAACCACGATTACGTTTGAAGAGTGCAAGAATTCGAACTCCATTTGCCACATATCAGAGACGAAAGTTTCGTAAATAGATGTGTGTCTTTTTTTTTCAAATTTCTAGAGAGAAAATGGTTGATGTATTTATGTTATTATGACATCGCAAAACCTTGTTATGAGTCATCAATTAGACTTTTTACTACAATATTATGTTGAAGTACTTACTATGTATAAGACAATTACTATGTGTTTACCAAATTAGTGTCATTTATCAGGTTTGATGTGTCACAAATATGTACATCTGTATTTGTCCAAAAACACATACACCTACTGTATTTGCCATTTAAGTTGTCAATGTTTACCACTGAAATCTCCATCAACTATTTCAAATTATTTTCGCAAAATGGGTAAAGGACATACCCAGGGACGCAAATTATGTACTAATTTTTGGATAAGAAAGTTCGACATGTAGCCCTGGTTAAATTTAGTTCCAATTTAAATGGGCACCTCTACATGGAAACTAGTTTGGCAAAAGCTCTGTTTGCGTTTGCCATTTAAGTAGTTGGTGATTGCCATTTAAAGCTGTAGCCTTAGTCTAAGCAAATTATTTTGAAACTTTATGTGCATGCCATATCTTGGTGACACAAAAAAAGTTATAGTGATTTTTTAATAATAAAGGTTGGTGAAATGGAAATGCAAATAAAGTTACCACCGGTCCATGGAAACATGTTGTGCAAAAGCCGTTACTGCGTTTGCCATATAGATAGTTAGTGATTACCATTTAAACCTGCAGCCTTAGTTTGATCAATTTATATTGGAACTTTATATGCTTGCCATATCTTGGTGACACCAAATAAGTTGTAGTGATTTTTTAATAAGAAAGATTGGTGAAAAAGAAATGCAAATGAAGTTGTCACCTCTCCGTGATAACTTGTTGTGCAAAAGCCTTTATTGCGTTTGCCATATAAATAGTTAGTGATTGCCATTTAAACCTGCAGCCTTAGTTTGAGCAATTTATTTTGGAACTTTATGTGCTTGCCATATCTTGGTCACAAAAAAAAGTTGTAGTGATTTTCTAATAATAAAGATTGGTGGAAAGGAAATGCAAATGAAATTGCCACCTCTCTGTGAAAACTTGTTGTGCAAAAACCTTTACTGTATTTGCCATATAGATAGTTAGTGATTGCCATTTTGTACTTGTAGCTTTAGTTTGAGCAATTTATTTTTGAATCTTATGTGTTTGCCATATCTTGATGACATAAAAAAAGTTGTAGTGATTTTTTAATAAGAAAGATTGGTGAAAAGGAAATGCAAATGAAGTTGCCACCGGTCCATGGAAACATGTTGTGCAAAAGCCGTTACTGTGTTTGCCATATAGATAGTTAGTGATTACCATTTAAACCTGCAGCCTTAGTTTGAGCAATTTATTTTGGAACTTTATATGCTTGCCATATCTTGGTGACACCAAATAAGTTGTAGTGATTTTTTAATAAGAAAGATTGGTGAAAAGGAAATGCAAATGAAGTTGTCACCTCTCCGTGATAACTTGTTGTGCAAAAGCCTTTATTGAGTTTGCCATATAGATAGTTAGTGATTGCCATTTAAACCTGCAGCCTTAGTTTGAGCAATTTATTTTGGAACTTTATGTGCTTGCTATATCTTGGTCACAAAAAAAAGTTGTAGTGATTTTCTAATAATAAAGATTGGTGGAAAGGAAATGCAAATGAAATTGCCACCTCTCTATGAAAACTTGTTGTGCAAAAGCCTTTACTGTATTTGCCATATAGATAGTTAGTGATTGCCATTTTGTACTTGCAGCCTTAGTTTGAGCAATTTATTTTTGAATCTTATGTGTTTGCCATATCTTGATGACATAAAAAAAGTTGTAGTGATTTTTTAATAAGAAAGATTGGTGAAAAGGAAATGCAAATGAAGTAGCCACTGGTCCATGGAAACATGTTGTGCAAAAGCCGTTACTGTGTTTGCCATATACATTGTTGGTGATTGATTTAGACCTGCAACCTTGGTTTCAGCAAATTATTTTGGAACCTTATGTGCTTGCTATATCTTGGTCACAAAAAAAAAGCTGTAGTGATTTTCTAATAATAAAGATTGGTGAAAAGGAAATGCAAATGAAGTTGCCACCTCTCCATGAAAACTTGTTGTGCAAAAGCCTTTACTGCGTTTGCCATATAGATAGTTAGTCATTGCCATTTATACTTGTAACCTTAGTTTGAGCAATTTATTTTGGAATCTTATGTGCTTATCATATCTTGGTAACATAAAGAAAGTTATAATAATTTTTTAATAATAAAGGTTGGTGAAATGGAAATGCAAATAAAGTTGCCACCGGTCCATGGAAACATGTTGTGCAAAAGCCGTTACTACATTTGTCATATACGTTGTTGGTGATTGCCATTTAAACCTACAGCCTTGGTTTCAGAAAATTATTTTGGAACCTTATGTGCTTGCCATATCTTGGTCACAAAAAAAAAGTTGTAGTGATTTTCCAAAAATAAAGATTGGTGAAAAGGAAATGCAAATGAAGTTGCCACCTCTCTGTGAAAACTTGTTGTGCAAAAGCCTTTACTGCGTGTGATATATAGATAGTTAGTCATTGCCATTTATACCTGCAACTTTAGTTTGAACAATTTATTTTGGAATCTTATGTGCTTGTCATATCTTGGTGACACAAAAAAAGTTATAATGATGTTTTAATAATAAAGGTTGGTGAAATGAAAATGCAAATAAAGTTGTCACTGGTCCATGAAAACATGTGCAAAAGCCGTTACTGTGTTTGCCATATACGTTGTTGGTGATTGCCATTAAAACATCATTTTTTTGAGCAACTTATTTTTGAAGATTATGAGCATGACATAAAGTGATAAGACAAAACAAAATCCAGTGATTTATTTCCAGTCCACACCATGCATAGACCCAATTATGCACTGAAATAACAAAAACAAATGTGCAGTTGTTGCGATGGTGGAATTCATTTCAAAACGAATTCATTAGTGCAGTGGGAAAGTTTTGTCAAAAAATTACTACTGCGTCTGCCACTTAATTTGTAATTGTCTGCCACCGAAACCTTAGTAGATCCAATATCATGTCATGTTTGGATAGGGAAAGTGTGCATTTTGCCTTGCACCAAAGGAGTTCCAATACAATTTCGACATGACTGTGGCAAACATGTTGTTCAATATAACTAACTGAGTTTGCCATATAACTACTTAATGTTTGCCATTTAATTAGAAGTTGAAATGCTAAATATTAATACATTAAGCAAACATGGTACTACGTGAAAACATTCATACATGAAAACAAACGTAACTAAAAATAAACTTCACTCAATCAATTTTTAATAATTACGACACTTTTCCCAAACGCTCAAACAGAAATTCCCATAAGGGTTTTCATTTTTAAAACAACCCATGCTGGAATGGTTCACAATCAAAACCCTAACCCCCAAAATGCTTTCAAATCGAAAAAGCTATGGTTTTCAATCGAAACCCTAAATCCCAAATTGATTTCCAATCGAAAAACCCAACCTGCAAATTGGTGAAGCAATGTCGGGAAGAAAGACTATCGTGCGATGAACAACTTTCGTGAGTTGAATCAGCTGCGAGAAATGGATTTTGTGTTCTCCATCGATGAAGGGTTTTCCATCAACCACCGTGAGGAACGTTCTACTACAATTTCGTGAACCAACGTGGGGAAGAAAGGCTTTCGCGTAGGTGGGATTGAAGAATTCCAATCTGCACCGAGAATGAGATTTTGGTAAAGCACCAGAGGCTTGAATCATGCACTGGAGCTTCTGTTGATTTTGTGAAGGAGAACCACAGTGTAGTGCAACCAAACCAATTCAAATGTTGTCCTTCACATTTCTCTCTCACACGTGCATGCAATATTTTTTGAGTTAAAAAATTCAATTAATTAAAGCCACGTCAGTTTGTCAAAAAAATTGTCAAATTTACTTTGTCAAACAATCATTTTCCTATATCTCCTTTATTTAATAACTTCCATTACCAAACTTAACAAAGATGTGATGTGGCAATTTAGAAAGGTTTTTAACCCCGCTTGAAGTGGCTGATGACTAGCTCAAACGGAATGGAGGCCGTTACACTGCTGGAGTTTCTTCATTTCCGGAGAAATTTTCTGATAAGCAACAAAATTTCCTTTCTATATCTATGCTTTCTCATAACTGAGAAACCCAATTTAGAAACAGAACAATTGGAAGAGTTCAAGATTCAAACAAGAAACCACTTTATACCACCACTACAAGTAATTAAGAACAATCATAATTTAAAACTAGCTTCTTTGGAATATCTTTGATGTTTCTTTGTGAGTTTTATTCGAGTGTCCATGAAGTGTTTACAATGTTTATAGGGTAAAGCTAATTGATATGTTTTTTTTTCTTTGTGGTGGTTTAGTAAAGTGATTTGATAATCTATTCTTGGTGATGCCATTTTGAATATATAAAAGAAATAAGATTGAAATTGGATTATTCATCATGCGTTCAGAATTTCCAACAACATAATTTCTCAATATGATTAATCCATAAATTATTAAGAAAAGGTTATTGTTGCTTCAATTATGATAAAAAATTATTTAATTATAATATCATTTGAGACAGTTTAGTTTGCTTTTTCATATTAGGAGAATGGTTAGAGTCACAAGACAGTCTGTAGGATTCTTTTCAATCTTTTGAAAATAGTATTTATTTCATTTTGCTTTTTCCTTTAACTCTTTTTTTCTAAGTTTTTCACCTATTTTCTCCATTTTTTAACTTTCACATTAAGTTATGTACATTGTATTATTTAACTTTGTTGTTAATTTTAAACACTAGGTTTTGCTCAATCGTTGTAGAATTTGAACAAAAGAAGGATGATGGAGGCAACAAATCCAAAGTTAAAGTCCACAAGGGTAAATCTTTAAAACTTACTTTATCTATTTGATTTCTTTGGGTGTGGAATGAAAAAGAACGATACATCAATAATCATTAATAATATAAACAAGGGCTAAGAATGCCTAAGAAGGGGAGAGTAAAATTATCTACGGAGTATTTTGAAGTGTTCAAAGCAGCATAAGCTGAAATACAAAGGAGAAAGTCAAATAAGTTCTATCGTGGGGATTTGATAGTTTACCGACATCAGACTTTCAAATTGATCTTCAACCTATTTTTTCAACCTATTATTTCAAATTGAGAAAGTCAAAAGTCAAATAGGTATTTTTTCAACCTATTTTAATTGTAAATGTGGATTGCTTTGATGCTAATTACAAGTGTAAGTTTCAATACTAAATTAGATTTACTTTTAGTTAATTTAAATTATAAATTGGACGTTAGGCTTGTTTGGATATTTGCCTTTACAAAAAATAAAATAAATACAGAATAATTACATACAAAATTGATATTAAAATTAAGTAAATTATGTTTACATCTTTTAGTTGTTGAAGATATATTATTGATAAAGAAAAAACAAAAAATGAAAGTGTTTAAAAATATTAAACTTACAATCCAAATAAATCAGAAAATAAAATATTATTTTTAATTCTTATTTTCTCTCTTTCCTTTTCTTCGAAGTTAGAATATTATTTGCATAATTATAACATATGTTATTTATACATGCAAAGTTTCTAATCCTTCCATTTTTTTTCCTTTTTATTTTTACACTTTTCTATAATTTATTGTTTTTTTTTTCTTTAGCTTAGAAATACTTCCATGAAATTTTGCTTTACATTACCAAGTACAACAATCTCCAACTCTAATTTCAATTTGTCTTCAGATCTTAACAAATGCAACATCATTCTCTTGTATATTGAAGTTGATTACAACTTTAATTTATCTATGATTACTACCTTTATAAATATGTCTCTTAGATTCTTACTTCTTAAATCTTTCTCGATATATAGCATCCCATTAGAAAAAATCTCATGAACTAAAGATGAGTTTTTATGGAAAACACTCTTCTAGATGAATCTCAACTTATAACAAATGTTGAAACCATATAAATTCTTTACTGACTCATTTCATTGCTACAGACTCAACTTTGTAATGAATAAAGCGACAATCTTATATATACATGGGATATCAAACTAACATTTATAGTATTAGCAACAAAAATGTAACCAATGATACTTATTTGATGATCAACTTCACCCTCAAAGTTTGCATTTCCAAAGGTACTTTTAATTCCCCTTTACTAAATCACAAATTCTTTCCTGTAATGCCTTGTAGATACCTCAAATTTCATTTAACTACTTTCCTATAAGCTTTACTTGGATTTGACATAAATAGGCTAACAAATCCCATTACGTGACTAATTCTTGGTCTCATATAGACCATTATGTACATCAGACTTTCAATTGTTGAAGAATATGAAATTTTAGCCACGATTTCTTTTTCCTCTTCTGTCTAAAGGGACTAATCCTTGAATAAGAGAAAATGATTGGCCAAAGGTGTTCTAATCGATTTGGTGTTATGCATGTTGAATCTTTGTGAAACATGGTTTATGTAATCTACCTAAGATATAACATGCCTCTTGCTTATGTCTCATGATTTGCAGTCAAAGGATCTTTTTTGTTGGAATCAAGTCCTTCATATCAAACTCTTTCGACAATTGTTGCTTCAAACTTTTGATCTTGTCCATATCTAAATTGGCTACTATCATATCATCAACATAAAGTAACAAAATCATATAAATAGACTTATATCTCTTAAAGTAACGGTAGTGGTTGGCATTGAACTTCTAAAATCCCTTTCTATGCATGAAGCTTTCAAACTTCTTATATCATTTGTCTTAGAGCTTGTTTCAAACACTACTAAAAAAACTCATATTTCATGCCAATTTTGTTTTAAAAATTTTTTGGTAAGACATACTTACAAATTTTGTTGTGAAAAAAAATTTGCAAGAAATTGCTACCAATTTTCTTGCAAAATATTTTGTATAAAACACTTTTCACAACAAATTTTGTAGGAAATACTTGCAAATTTTATAATTTTGTAGAAAATAATTACCCATGAAGGAATTACATACCAATTAAAATTCTTAGAAAAAAATGGTAGAAAAAAGTTTTTTCATGCAAATTTATTTAGCAAATTTGCAAGAAAAATTCCATGTTTTATGAAAGTTTCTAGTAGTGAAACCACACAAACTTTTCTGTAATATACATATATTATTTTGCCTTCTTACCTCCAGGTTCATGCATGCAAATCTCCTCATAAGTTCTGAGGAAAAAAATCAAGGGTTTTATGTCCAGTTGCTCAAGTTAAGAGCCTTTCACTAGGTAATGATACTTAAGATTGACTTGATAGCGTTGAACTTTACAACTTGACCAAAGATTTATGTGTAGTCAACTTCTTCCTTTTTTCTTGAAATCCTTTGACAACTAGTCATACTTGTATCTATTAGGGCCATCATGATCTTCCTTCACACAATACACTACACTAAATTGCCGTGAAATGCCTTTTTCTCAATAGTTAGCTCTATTTGTTTCCATGTATTATTAGATATTAAAGACTTCATATCATCTTTCATGGCAAATCCTACTCACTAGCATATGAAGTTTGACATGCTTCCACATAGATATCAGGCTTTCATTCACCAATTAAAAGTATATAATTCAGGTATTTCCTCTAGGGAATATGAGATCTTTTCAAAATAGGAGTTGGAGTAGAAGGCTATCACATGTCATGTTGTTTGTCATTGTTATTTTCAATTAATTCCTCTAGGTGAGGAGCATCAATTATAAGAGTTTTTGGGACACCATCCACATTTATATACACTAGGAACTTTGCTCTAAGTTGCTAATATATGTGATATTTGTGTCCTTGTACACGACTCTTTTGCTAAAATGGATGTCTACTATGAATCATTTTTTTATTTCATTATCCTGTAGGCGGTAGCCACAATCATTCTCACCATAACCAATGAAAGTGAACTTCTTCAATTTAGGATCAAGTTTATTCTTCCACTATTATGCACATATGCTACGCAACCAAAAACCTATTTTCCATTCCATACACCTTTTGCCATTTTGTGCTCTAATGGTATTAGTGAACCTCAATTGATAACTAAGGTGTTGCATTAAATACTTTTTTTAGAGTTATTTGGTAAGCATGAATATATTGTCTTTGTATTCATCATTATTGTTAGTTATAAGAATTTTGTTCTTCAATCCTACCTCATTTTCTACCGTGACTTTCCAAATCTTGAAAGCTTCAAATACTTCATACTTATGTTTCGGAAAGCACATCCATACTTTCTTAGAATGATTAGCAATAAAAGTATCGACATTTTGCTTCCAACCAATGGATGAGGTAGTTGCTGAACCTCAAAGGGAGCAAGCACAAGTTTCTCTTTCTTTGGGGGTGCTTCCACTTATTTGAAAGCTAACTTGTTTATACTTTCTAACTTATATAGTATTCACAAATGTCAAACAAGTTTCTCTTTCTTTGGGGTGCTTCCACTTATTTGAAAGCTAACTTGTTTATAGTTTCTAACTTATATAGTATTCACAAATGTCAAACAAGTTTCTCTTTCTTTGGGGTGCATCCACTTATTTGAAAGCTAACTCGTTTATACTTTTTAACTTACAGTATTCACAAATGTCAATTTCTATTAATCGAAGGCTCAATAATTTATCCTTTGAGTGCATAATCTTCATTCATTTCTCATTATATTGACTAACCTTTGGTATCATAATTGAGATTTTCATTTGTTGAAACTACAATAAAATAACATGCTCTTATAGTCTTGTAAAGAGTACTACACTTTTTACCTTAAAACAATTGTCATTACACCCTTTGAAATCTTCCTATGATAGTCGTGGAGGACTGTTGTGTAACCATTAGTTCTTCGCCAAATTATATGTGTTTGATATTTTTCAATTCCCAAATTGACTCGTTCAACTTAATCTTCGCAACACCTTTCCCAACAATATGAAAATATTGTCCATTATCAAGGAAAATTTTCCAAGATTACCAAGGACATAATTCTCAAAGAATTATTTTTGAGAAGTAGCATGAAGAGATGCTCTTGAATCTAACATCCAAGATTCTTCCTTGCTTTCTAAAGAGCATATTGACACATTATAACCTTCTAAGGTGGATTTAAGATTTGTCTCGACTTTCCCTTTTTATTCTTTGATGAAATCTTGCACTGATTTTTGTAATGTCTAATCTTTCCATAATTCTAAAACACTTGATGGTCTTTATGGGAACTTTGATAATTCTTATATTTGGAACTCTTGTGGTCTTTTTATACGACGCTCCTATTATATCGTAATCGATTTTCTCCCTCTTGGTTTTGTATTAAAAAATGAAGAGGTTGATTGATTCACTTAACTTTCTCACTTCGCTCTTTTTGTTGAATCTCTTTATTAAGAATCATATTACGAACATCATCAAATTTCAATTTATTACTTTTTATGAACTATTCACACATGTGACAACAACATTCCATTCTTTCAATAAAAAAGACAAAAAGTATCAATGCTCATATTTCTTCATCGAATTCAATTCCAATAAATCTCAATCGATTTGTGACTATATTGAGTTCATTGTGATGTTGTGTTGATGCCCTTCTTATTTTTTGCAAACTAAACAACCACCATAGCAAATGAACTCCATTTATATAGCTTATGAATTTTCCATGCAAACGGGATAGAGTTCCATAATGTCAAACAAATAGCTTTGAGGGCTTGCCTGTCAAGAAGACCCCAATATCCTTTATCACTCTACCAAATCTTTGGTTCAAGATGAGGTGATAATATAAACAAGAATCCAATAACTATGTTGACAAATGAAGTAACCATTAAGAAATTGAACTTGTGTTGTACTTCACTAGCCTACTAGAATGGAAAACATGTGAAGGCTTCTTGCATTATGGAGTGTAAATGCAAATTGAAATTAGTCTTTAAGTGGGAGATTGTTGGACATCATGCAAAGCAAAATTTAATGGACGAATTTGTTCCTTTGTTGAGGCAAAATAAGAAAACAAATATATTTGAGAAATACTTAAAAATAGGAAAATAAAATGCAAGGATTATAAGCTCTGCATGTGTATGTATAAATAATATCATGTTATAACTACATTAAATAAATAATTAAACAAGAAAAGAAAACAATGTGAGAGAGTGAAAATTCTTGAGGAGAAAAATATTATTTATATTTCGTAAGTGTAACTAGATTGTGAGTTGAATGTTTGTATATATATTTTGTTTCTCCTTTACCAATAATATATCTACATCAACATGGTACATATGCATAGTTAACTTAAATCCACTATCAATTTTGTGTGCAATTGTTCAATATTTATTTTATATGTTATAAATCTAATTATAAGATTTTTTTCATAATTTCTCATTAACTAGTATATTAGCTTTGGTGTTAATTTTTACTAATTCTAAAAAATTTATAAGGACAAATTTGAGTGAGAGAAATGGTTGTATAGGAAATAAAGGTTAAAATTGAGAAGTTTAATGGTACAAAATTTTACTTTTGGGAGATGTAAAATAAAATATTATCTATTTAACAAAAATTTGTATTAACCTCTCCTTAGGAACAAATAAGAGGGATTAAAGGATGAATATTGGGATCTTCTTGACCTCAAAATCATCTGAGTCATGTTATCTTGCAATGTTGCAATTAATATTGCAAACAAAAAAACCACAATGGTTCTTGTAGAGACTTTGAGTAATGTGTATGAAAAATCATTAGCCTTAAATAAAGTTCATTTGATGAGGTAATTATGTAATTTGCGGACATAGAAGATGCATTGGTAGTGCCACATCTTAATGAACTCAATATAGTCTATCAGTGAGTTTAGTTGGAATTAAATTTCATAAAGAAGTGCAATCATTGATACTTTTATCTTCTCTAACTGAAAGTTGAAATGATATTGTCACAACTAAAAGTAGCTAATCAAGAAGCATCAAATTGAGATTCAATGATATGCATGGTCTAATCCTTAGTGAAATGATTTAATAGAGAAAACTAGTTGAATCTCCAAACTCTTCAATTTTTTCATAGAGTGAGAAAATTTAACTAGAGGAAATGGATGTGGTAAATACATGAATGAGGTATATGTCCAAGAATAATTGTAGTTCCCACAACTAATTGAGTATTTTAATTGTGAAAAATTTAGGCAAAAAAAAAATAGTGGAAGAATGCAACAAAGAATCTAGAGAAGGCATGGGAAGATGTTGCTTATACCTTGGGAAGAGAAAAAGAAGAGTCTTATGTGTTAGGATTTAGAGCATCCATTTATGGCACTTCATATAAAGAATTCTTTGAGAATTATATTCCTAGAATCCTTGACAATGTTTACTTTGATATAATGAGAAATATTGTGAGATTGTTGGTAAAAGTGTAGGGGAGATTAAGTTAAATGGACTTTGTATGTGAGTTTAAAAATGTTAGACATATTCTTGATTTGACAAAAAACTTAATTTCAATAGGCCAATTGACCGATGCTACGCAACATGGAGAGCATTAGAAGATTTTAAAGGATGTAATGACAAATGTTTAGTAAAAAGAATGACACTTCTTACAAAACTACAAAAAAATGTCATTTGTGGAAGCAATAATTTGTGGCTTTTATTGGTGATCATTATAAAAATGTATGGATATACTTTTTGAAACATAAGTATCTTCCAGATGGGTAGGATATGGTATTCGTATATCTGATTTATGATTTAAATATATTAGTTGATCTTCGAAAAAGGAAAAAATCAAATGAATTGATTACAAATGTTTATAAGATTTTACAATTTCTAATCCCATAAAGGAATAGCTAAATAATTGTAAAGAAAATAGAATCTCCACGACAATACCAAAACCTTCTAATATTATTTGAGAAAAACAAATGATAATTATAACCCACAAAAGTATTTTGTTTTTAGAATCATTAACAAAAAGAATGAAATGAGTTTGTTGATACATTTGAGCACTTAAACGTTTTACAATTAGAAAACTAAATTTATTGTTATAATCAATATTTTGGAAAGCCTTGGTAGAGGATGAGACAAAATTGCATAATAGTGACCAAGGTAGAAAAAAATTTCATCCCAAATCAAAGGTATGCACTTTCATTGGTTATGATGAGAATGAGTTTGGTTACAACCAATGGAATAATGAAAACAAAAAGATGATTCCTAATAGAGATGTGATATTCAATGAAAGAGTGATGTACAAGGACAAAGAAAACACATACATTAGCAACTTAGAATGAAGTGGTGTAGTGTGTATGTGTAAAGGTGGAAGATGTCCCCTAACTCAATGAATCAATTGAAAATAATAATGATTAACAACTTGACACATCAAAGCCTTATACCCTAACTCTTATTTTTAAGAAGGTATTCTCTGCCTCATATGCCTACTAGAAAAATACTTGATATATATTGTTGACCAATCAAGATTACATTTTTTCGTGGAGATTTAGATAAGAAGATTTACATGCATCAACTTGAAGGCTTCTCAGAAAAAAGAAATAAAAAAGGTGTGCATATTAAAGAAAAACATGTATAGTTTAAACAAGCTCTAAGACACGTTAATAACTAGAAGCATAGTAATGACTACAATAAGATATTCTCTATAATGATCGATCATGTACACTTCCACTAATTTTCCTTGGTAGCAGAGACAGATTAGGACACAAATAATTCATTTACATCACTTGGATCAAGTTCAAAATACTCTATAAGTAGCAACTTAGTTTAGTGATAAAAGATAATTAGTTATTATATTAACTAAGTTAAACAATATTTTATAAATTAAAAATTATTGATATTTAAAATAGTCTCTATCATTAACAAAAAAATTATAATTAATTAATAAATTAGAATCTAAATTTATCATTAAATTTCAAATACTTTAGCTATTATTGATTCTAAAAAATTTATATGGCATATTGATCAAAATTTTAAACTGAATAATTGGACATTTTATCTAAACTAAAATAAAAGTTCTTGAAATACCTCCATCATTGTTTCCTTTTTTCAAAAAAAGACATTTAGGTTATACAAGAAAGTATTGTAGGTTTGTGCCAATAATTATACTTTAACATTAAAATTATCAATAAAACTTTTAAAATAAACTATTTTAAATAAGTTAAATTAATCAACTATAAAGTGTAAATATTATTCAAATATGTCAATTATCCAAAGTGCGATAAAATTAGATAAAATATTTTGTCTACATGACTCTTGTAAGGTTAATATGTATTCATGAAAAACACCAACATAAGTTGCAAAACTTTTACTTACTAATGAATTGATAAAATATAATGAATTACTTATTCTCCACCTCTTTCAATATTAGCTTCGGATAGTTGTTGTCATCTATTGCATAACATATCTACCAACTACATTCATAATTTTCATGTTTTTATTTTGTTACACTATATTTAGTACATTAAAGTGTCAAAATGGATTCAAATTCATCTGCTAACCTGACTCATGCTAACTTGACTCATCATTAGTTGGGTTGGAAAATATTAAAGTTTTTTAAGTGTGAGTTTGACAACTTCTATTTATGTAGGTTGACAATTTGATTTTTTAAAAAACTAGAATGTTGTTAAATAATGTATGGATGTTTAGATGCTTAATTGGTTTGTTTGTCCAATTATATAGATTGACACTTTGATTTTCACTAACTATCTTTATAGTAATGCTTAGTTAAATAGGTGAACACTTTGATTGTACTATAATAAATTGATGAGCCAACTCAATACACTTTGATTGTATAGTAATAAATATACACAATAAATTGAAAAAACAAAATATGCTTAAGTAAGTCAACACAAACCCATTGTGAGTTACATAAGTTTAATAGTATATTTTTGTGATAATATAGTGAAATTACTTACAATCATTTGATGTGGAGAGAAAATTTGTAATTTGGCAATAAAATTTTATCCCGATGATTTTACAGATCAGGGAATGTTGCATCTTAGAATACATGCTCAACATTATGAACTTGATGTTCCATTTTATTTTGAAATGATAAATCTATCTAAAATTTCTAAGCTATGTCAAGGATTGGTGAAAACAAGAAAATATTTGACTTATCCCTTAATTGATCGTTTAATTCATTGGTATTAATTCTATCTGTTTCAATTGCTACAATTGAGAGCTATTTTTCAGCTATGAAGATTGTTAAAAATTGTCTCAGAAATAATATGGGAGATGAATTTCTAGTTGATTGTTTGATTACCTACATTGAGAAAAGGATTGTTGAGAAGTTTGATACAAACTCTATGGTTGATAAATTTTATGACATGAAGGAACAACGTGCACAACCAACTTAAATAAGAAGTATCATGTATTTATGTATTGTGATTTAATTTTTATTTCCTTTCAATAATCCCTTTCTTGTATTTATAGATCCGTCCCTGTCCTCTCACACACACAAGGCTAATGCCCACAAGCACCACTAGTAATGGAAACAATGTTTTTTTT